>Ga0209692_10003491_pt1 | contig 15221 bp, 16 predicted proteins | sample tdDd472_FD_187129 | JGI IMG/M metagenome (GOLD analysis project Ga0209692, IMG submission 187129) | Marine sediment microbial communities from the Atlantic coast under amendment with organic carbon and nitrate - tdDd47.2 (SPAdes)... | ecosystem: Environmental > Aquatic > Marine > Coastal >...
ATAGACCTTCGGAATGGTTGTTCTAAATAATAATGCCACCATTTCAAAGGCCTCACGACCATTTGAAAGGTGGCTTAAAGATTCGTGTTTAGCTGCGAAAATCCGCGGCTAAAAAATATATTTAAACATCCAAATTTATACTCAAAGGACAATGATCAGAACCCATTACATATTTATGTATTTTAGTTTCCAAAACCTTGTCTTTAAAAGCTTCATTGACACAATGATAATCGATTCTCCAGCCAATATCTCTTGCTCTGGCCTGGCGCATATATGACCACCATGTATAATGCCCTTCTTCATCAGGATGAAAATCACGGAAAGTATCAATATATCCACTATTTAGAAACTTTGTCATCCATTTTCTTTCTTCAGGGAAATAGCCTGGATTTCCTTCATTTCTTTTTGGATTTGCCAGATCGATTGGTGTATGTGCAATATTATAATCACCGCAAAGAACAACATTCTCGCCATTTTCCACTAGTTCATCACATTTCTCCAATATAGTATCACAGAATGCCACTTTGTAATCCATTCTTTTTCCTTCAAGTTGACTATTGGGAAAATAACAATTTATTAGTGTGAAATCTGAATATTTTGCGATAATGGTTCTACCTTCTCCATCGAAACCCAATTCTCCAAGAGGTTCGATTGCCAATGGCTCTTCTTTACAATAGAGTGCCACACCACTATAACCTCGTTTTTGGGCAGACTTGAAATAACATTTGTATCCTTCGATATTTGTTAATTCTGAGGGAAGTTGTTCTCTATGTGCCTTGGTTTCCTGGAGGGCAACAATATCCGGACTAGTCTTTTTCAGCCATTCTACAAATCCTTTTCCATGAACAGCTCTTATTCCATTTACATTCCATGAAAAAATATTTTTCATTATACTACCAACCTTTTCTAATTAATCATTTGAAAATTTGGTAAAAGTTATCAGTTGAGAGGGAGAATTAAAAATAAAATTTGAATATAGTTTGGCCAGGATTAATTATCCTGGCCAAATATAATCTAACTGGTCGCGATTAAATTTTGATGTAATACTAAATATCTTTTTTCATTCGCTCCAAATCCCATTTTTAAACAATTGAAACCATTTTTCAAGATCATTGCCAGTGTACAAATTCAATTTCTTAAAAATCTCACTGGCAAATTCAATTGGTGCAACACCATTGGCTGTAATGATATTCTCATCACTTACAGCAAGCGAATTAATATAACTGCTTTCTCCTGAATACTGAGGTACAGTTCCCTTTAAGTAGTATAAATCGTTACTAGTATGTTTCAGATTGTTCAAAAAACCCATTTTCCCAAGATAAGTAGTTGCTGCACAAATAGATGCAATTGTTACTTTTTTAGTATAAAGATCATTGACCAATTGGTTTATTTCATTATTTTCATCTTTTTCCCAGGCTGTTCCTCCGGGAAGAATCAACATATCTACTTCATCTGTATTTATTTCTGCTAATGATATGTTGGGCTTTACCTGCAAACCACCCATAGATGAGACAAGATTGCCATCTTTTGAAAAATAGATTAATTCAAAATCAGGATGTTTACTAATTTCAGGAGTGACATATGAAATTTCCCAATCAGAATAACCATCAAATAGAAATATATAAATCTTTTTACTCATATTATGACTCCTAATCCTTCAACATTAAATAAATAATTTTCTTATTTGGAATATCGTAAAGTTCAATTGACTCACGAAACATCAAGCCATTTTCCTCACAATATTTTTGCAGTAATGGATATACCTTCATGATTCCCAGCATAATAGACACTTTAGATTTGAATGGAAATTCAGCGTAAATCATATCCTGTTTGTCAATTGCCATTTCCTTGTAATTTCCCAGATCAATCTTTTTATCTACGTCTTTGTGTTCAATGACACAGCCTGCTTTGCTTCGAAGTTGATCCTGAGCAACCTTTTTGGGATTGTCATAGTAAATGCCAATGCCTTTGTAAGTCTCCAAATTTTGATCATTTAGTAGATAATGATAAATCTCATCCTGGATTTTTCCGGTTTCCTGATATGGACCGACATGATCTTTATAAACGATTTTTAATGGTCCCGTTTTTTTTGTTGTTACTTTTGGTTTAAAGAACAAGCCACAATTCACCAAGAATGCCAGTACGCCCAATATCAATATTACTATAATTATCAATGCAATTTTCATAAGTTTCTCCTCAATTACCTACTAGTCTTTGTTTTGCTTCAGGTTCATGTTGATAGATTGGTTCCAATTTTTCACATGCAAAAGAGTCACATTTTCCACAATCCGCCAGCTGTTTTTCATCAACACATTTCTTAATTTCACATAAATTCCCACAATAATAGGATTTTCTGCCATTTGCAGTACAACCATCGCAATAAAGATGGTCAATTTCTACTTGCGTATTGTACAACTTTGACCATTTTTCCGCAATAATTGCAAATGCTTTTTCATCATTATTTTGAGTTGCGATGAATGCTTCACACTTATCACATAATAATCCACAGGGTGCTAACATTATATCCTCCTGGCTTTAAAAATTACAGTCGTCACTAATTCGATTAATATACCATAAATAATTCCCATCACAATTGTAGCAATTAGTAATGGCATTTGGTCTAATAACGGAACTCCCATTGGGATGCTGGTAAAAAAACCAAGCATGATTCCATGAAGCCACCATTTCATTTTCAAAGCACTAATACCAATAGTAAATCCAAGTAATGTTCTTCCAAACAATATGGATAGCTTAATTCCAAGTTCGACAGGCTGTGTTGGATCACTACTCGCCATCATCATACAAACTAATCCGCAAATCAGTCCCATCAATGTTGCAATAGTTATTCTTTTTGTCATGTTTCCTCCTTTTGATTTCATTTACATAATGATATTAAAAAATAGGAATGACAAGTGTATGTCATATATAATTTTTTTATGCTATTTTTTTAACGTCAGATGGTAGAGAGGGCATTTTCAATTTTATTTGATTGGAAGTAAATGTGAAACCAGCTTGATATTTTTATATTGACATGTTATAGGCTATCTTAAAAGTTAATAACCGTCATGCGTCCCAATGTATATCAGGATCGAAGCAGACAGTTCACAAATTAATGCATAACTTCGAAGGTCGCTCTTCGACAAACTCAGAGTGACAGATCGTTTTCTGTAAATAACAAATTTGTGCTCTATAGTTATATCTTTACACCCAAAACATCCCGATAATACTCATATAACTTCTGCACAACATTGTGGTAGTCATGAACGTCATCGACCCATTTTCGACCCTCCACACAATATTTCCAAAGTAGATTGCGGTCTTCCAACAATTCAACAAGTTTTTCTTCCAAATCAGTTTCATTTGCACTGAGGAAAGGATGGTCAGGAATAAATTTTTGAAAATCATCATTCATATAAGTAATACTGGCAATTCCCATAGACAGTGATTCCAGAGAATTCATACCATAACCAGGTGCATGATCAGTGATTTGATCAATATAAATGTCGGCTTGGGCTTTCAGTTCCATTAATTTTTCATGAGGAGTATTTTCGATGAAAATAAATTTGATATTGTGGGATTTTTCAAGTTTTTGGCAGACTTCAATAATCTTGTCAGAGCCTTTGACTTTACGGTTTGTCGTGGCATGACAAATTGTAATTTTGTCATTGAGTTTTTGTTTTGGCTGGAATGCTCTCACATCATAAGGTAGGAAGGAATAGTGAATATTTGGATGGCGAAAAGTGAGATCAAGTTCGTTAGTAAGATTGAGATCACTTAAATCGTCCATAGCAGGAATTACACCACGATTTCGCATATCCTGACCGTGATAATGACAAACAATCTTTTTACCATTTGCTTTCATTTTGTTAGCAAATTTTCCATTACGATAAAAATCAGTTCCCCATTCAAAATGAATCACATCGAATTCGTCTAATTTATATTTCCTGATTGCACGATTGATGATTGGCGTCCAGAGAAGTTCGCGCAGTTTGAAAATCATCATTTGCCATCTGGGTGGATTCCATACTGGTGGATTTCCACCAATATCTTTCCAGGGTTCTCTTTTCTCTACATTTTTTAGAAACCACAAACGAAAATTGATATATCTACTACTTGATGACAGAAAAGGTAAACTGAGACAAATATCTTCTTTATATCCACTTGATGATGGAAAGAATGTAACGTAGCGACACTGATGACCATTGGCTTCATGGGCTTTTTTCCAATAGGTTAGAGTTCCAACAGTATTTTCCGGTGAGATGTAGAGGATTTTCATTTAGAGATTACCTCATCGTATATATCATATAGTTTCTGCTCCATTTCAAGCCAGTTGTAATTTTCTTTAACTGCATTGTGACCATTTTCACCCATTTGTTTTGCATGATCAGGATTTGAAAGGATTTGGATAATTGCATCTGCAATAGACTTTGCAGATACATCTTCCAGTGTAATACCAGCATTGTTTTTCTCCACAAACATTTCAGTTGATGGGACTTTTGCAGCAATCACCGGAACTTTACAATACATATATTCAAAAGGTTTAATCTGAATTGAGCGTTTAAATGATTCATTTTGAGCCATTGATGCCAGACCGATGTGTGCAGATTTGATGATTTTCGGTATTTCAGAATATGGAACTGGTTTTCGGATTTCTACATTTGCCTGGAGATTGTATTTCTCTATGATTTCATCCAAAATTGTTTTGAACCAATCAGTAGAATTACCCAACAAAACCAATTTCGCAGTAGGAAATTCTTCTCGTACAAATCTCATGGATTCTACCATTAACTCAATATTCCGGGCTGTATATATTTGTCCCGGATAAAGAATCATCAGATAATCTGCTTTATCAACATCGCCAGTATTAAAGTGTGACAATAGTGGATAATTATATATCAGATCAAGTTTCCTATTAAAGGATTTAAATCCTTCTGCTACCCAAGGTGTTACAGTAATAACTTGATCAACAAAGACAGAACATACCCACTCAATAGTTTGTGCCAATACTGCAATAGGCCAGATATAGTATTTTGGCCTGCGTGTAAATTCCATAAAATAATAATAAATTGTTTCATGGGCATCATATATAATTTTTTTACCATAACGTAATTTAAGCCAAAGAAAATATGGCAGTAGTTCAAATTCATGTATATGGTAAATATCAACATTGATTTGTTTTGCCAAGTTGTAGGCTTTTTTAAGATTACTAAAAAATCCACTTTCTTCAAACAAATGGAATTTCACACCATGTTTTTCTATGATTTGATCTCGATTTGGAGCAATCAGAGAAATTTTGGAATACTTTTTTGCCAGAGATGAACATTCTTTGTAAAAAATCCGGTCATCAGTTGGGTTGTGTCCAACAGTTACATGACAAATATGTGGTTCATCTTTTCTCAACCTTATCCTCTTTTTACCAATCGTTTCAAAAGTCCTAATTCTTCAGCATTGAAGAAATTTAGCAATTTCAACATCAATGGTAAAACTAATACAATAGCAACTTTAATCAAAACATGAGGTTGGAAGAAATAGATTCCAAATCCCGCTAATAAAAAAATCGCAAAAAGCAAGAAGACTCGTTTATATTCATAGTGAACTTTGAAAAGCGTTTGTGATGTAAAAAATGTCATTGTTACCAATGCCACATTACCAGCAATCATTGCGAATCCCGGTCCCATTATTCCATATTTTGGTATCAACATATAGTTTAAACTAACATTTACCACTGCTGCAACAATTGTAATAGCTGCCAGGTATTTGGTTTTTTTCTCAAAATAATATCCCGGAAGCAAAACTTGATTAATTCCAAAAAACACATATCCCAATAAAATAAATGGTACGATCTTAATACCTTCCTGATAATCAAGTCCTAAGAGATACTGATTGCCGATATGAATATTTGCAATGTCGTGTATAAATGCTGTGAGGAAAACCCACGAACCAAGAGCAACAATAATGAAATAAGTCATTACTCTGCCAAATAATATTCGTGATTCCTCTTTTTTTCCTTCTCGCAGAAAAAAGGGCTGCCAAGCATAATAAAATCCAGTAGAAACCAGCAACATAAAAATACCCAATTTATACGCAGCACTGAAAACACCAACCTCATCCAATCCAAGAAATTGTTTCAAAATCATTCGATTCCACATCTCCATTGCAGCCACAGCCAATCCAGATGGAACAAAAGGAATTCCAAACATGAATAAACTTTTAGCGATTTTACCAGAGAATTGAAACTTGACCTTTTTGAACATAATTACAAAAAGAAGAACTGATGTCACAATGGAAACAATAAGATTACTTCGGAAAATACCTTCGACACCTTGTTTCATTATAGCAACAAAAACAATATTCAATCCCAACGTTAAAATTACATTAACAAACCGCACTCCCATGAACATCATTGGGCGTCTTTCCTGTCGTAGAAAAGCAAATGGAATACGAGCCAAACAGTCGAAAAATAAAATTGCAGATGCATATACAAAGAAAATACTGAAAGAACCACTATCAAGAAAAATTCCTGCCAATGGAATCCTAAATGCAAAAACCAGTAAACTCAGTCCAAGACTCGAAACAGCAGCCATCATCATTGCTGATGATAAAATTTTCGTTTTGTCATTTTCTCCATTTTCATTGCTATAATATCGCATAAATGCTGAATCAAGACCATAATTATAGACATGGTTCATCATTGCCAAAAATGTGAATATCAAGGCAGCCTGACCATATTTTTCATCAGGAAGAATATTGGTGTAAACCGGTAAAAGCAGAAACGTCACCATTCTTGTGGCAATTGTTCCAACTCCATAAACCAATGTTTGTTTTGTAAGTGATTTTATTTGTTTAAGCATTGGTCCTCCATAAAATGCTTTTCACCACGAAGAGCACGAAGGACACGAAGTATTTATTATAAAACAAATCGTTTTAGTCCATTTTTTAAATATTTTTGGTTGAAATTTATTAATAAACCTATACTAATATTACTTAATTTCATATATGTTAGAATTTGTGCTTCATGAACAGGTTGTAGTGACTCAACTGCTTTTAATTCTATAATTATCTGATTTTCTACAAGTATGTCAATTCTATATCCACAATTAATTTTTACATTTTTATATATAACAGGAAGTTCTGTTTCTATCTGAAAATTTATTCCCAATTGAGATAATTCATAGCCCAAACATTGTTTATAAGTATTTTCTAATAAACCAGGGCCAAGTTGCTTGTGTACTTCAATAGCACACCCTATAATTTTATTTGATAATTCATCAAACTTCATAATAATCTTTTCTTCGCGTTCTTCGTGCCCTTCGTGGTAAAAAAAATTAAAGTTCCAAAATAAAACTATCTCTCAGTACACCACTGGAACCGAATCCTTCTTTGAATCGTCCAAGCCCAAAGTTTGGTTCCATATTTACAGTAAAAATTCCAAAATCCATATATTGAAATCCTTTTTCAATGGAATCTTTGATAATGTGATAAAAAAGAAGATTGACACCACGAAATTCCTGCATGGATTCCTTGTGACTGATGTAAAAGGCCAAGGTCACTTCAGCATTACAATCAAACATTACAACACCGGCAACCATTTCATCTTTTACATAAGCACCAAAAAATCGAATTTTGTCAGGATACATATTTTTAAGTTTGATCAATTCATCCAAAGTATGCGTCGGTTGAACATTATGACGGATTTTTAGATTGTGTTTCAGGATATCATAGAACTCAGCGTAATCTTCAGTTTGCCTGATTTCAACCCCAAGTTTTTCAGCTTTACGAAAAGCTGTACGATTGGTTTGTTTGAATTTCGCTACATTTTCTTCAATTGTATTTTCCAGTCTTACGATACTAGAAACATCACGTCTCAGATATTGAAACTTATTTTTTATCAGAGCAAAATCTATGTAATTGGATAATCTGCGTTCATAAATAATCGGAGGCAACGTCATCATGATCTGATCAAACTTTTCCTGTTTTGCAAATTCTACAAGATCTTCAACAAGATCATGAGCTTCACGGATGGAAATTCCTTCATTGTAGACAAAACCACCATAACTTGCTCCCCGATGAGAGAGCAAAGTCCGTTTTCCAAGATAGTTAAATTCTACTGCAGGAAAAACTGAGAACAGTTTATTTTTTTTATAAAACTCTATTGAAAAATCTTCAAATCTATTTTCTGGATGATAAGATAAAAACTTACGGGTATGAAAAATGGTTCCATTGACACTATTTTCAACAAAACCATCCCAAATATTATTATTCTTTTTATCAAACTTTTGGGTTGTAAAAGCCATCTTTCTCCTCTATTTCGTTGAGGTTAATTTAATTGGTTGTAGTGGGGAAACAAAGTGAAATATGAGGACAAAGTTCAGGTTATGATTAAGATTCAGTATCATCCACAATCTTGATTTCCAGGATAGTTCTTTCATTGGCTTTGAGGACAACAAACTTTTTATTACCGAAGATTAATGATTCACCTTTTTTAGGTATTCTACCGTAATTTTCCAGAAAAAAACCGCCAATAGTGTTATAGTCACCTTCCGGTAGATTCATTCCTGTTTGTTCGTTGAATTCATCGATTTCCATGTTGGCTTTTACAAAGATCTCATCACTTTTCTCCTGAAATTGCTGATCAGAAAAAGTATCATATTCATCTTCGATTTCACCAACGACCTCTTCAAGGATATCTTCAATAGTAACAATTCCTTCGGCGCCGCCATATTCATCCACAACAATAGCCATATTTTTATGACTTTTTTGTAATTCTTCCAGAAGGTCTGCGGCCTTCATACTTGGTGGAATGAATAAAGTACCTCTCACAAAAGGTGTGATTTTTTTATTTTTGTCTTCATCAAGAAGATCAAACGTATTAATAATTCCAATAATTTTATCGACACGCTTTGCATAAACCGGTAATCGACGATGTTTAGTAATCTTCACAATATTTGCTGTCTGAGCCACTGTGGCTTTGGAATCCACACCAGCAACATTAATCAATGGAATCATCACCTCTTTGGCTGTCACTTCATTGAAATCCAAAACTTTGCTAATCATAGTCTGCTCACCAGGTTTTACGTCACTGTGATCATAACGCATATTCATGATCTGTTGAAGTTCCTTTTTGCTCACAAAGGAATTCTCTGCAGCATTCTTCGCTCCACCTGAAACCATAGTGGTCATGACTTTTGACAATGTGGAAAACACATAAACCACAGGATAAAAGATTACATAAAAAATCAGTAATACATATATGCTTTTTGATGTGATTTCATCTGATAATTGTTGGAACACAGATTTGGGTACAATTTCAGCAAAAATCCAATTAACTGGTGTAATGATAAATACAGAAAGTGGAATCCCTGGAGCACCGAGCAAAGCATAAAATAAACCCGCAGAAACCGTTGTACTGGTAATGGTTGCGATATTTGTTCCCAGCAGTGTAGTTCCTAGTAAGCGTTCCGGATTTTCCAGTAATCGCAAAATAAGTTTGGCGGAATGCTTGCCATTTCGGGCATCTTCCTTGAGACGCAACCGATCCAGTGAAACCAATGCAATCTCACTTCCGGAGAAGAAAGCTTCCATGATAACACAACACAATATGATCAGTATTCCTATGGTTAAACTCATTTTTTTATCTTCAATATTAATTTTTTAATCTTATTGGATTTCACTGATTCTACCTGAAATTTGAAATTTTGGTATGTAATAAAGGTCTTATTATCAGGCAATTTCCCAAACAGTGTAAAAACAAATCCACCGATGCTTTCCATACCTTCATTTTCCAATTTTGATCCAAAGACCTCATTGAATTCTTCCAGCAACATTTCACCGGATATTTTATAGACATTTTCTGATAGTTTTTTGTATTGCTTATCGGCGTTTTCGTATTCATCATAGATCTCACCAAATATTGTTTCCAGCAAATCTTCCACAGTGACAATTCCGGTTACACCGCCATATTCATCCAGAGTAATAGCAACGGATATTTTATTCGACTTCAGGTTTTTGAATAGTTCATCAGCACGAAGATTTTCAGGCACGAAGTAAGGTTTTCTTAATATTTCGCTCAGAGTATCTTGTGAATTAGCAATTTCACTTTCCGACAAACCAATAAGATCTGTAGTAAAAAGCAAACCTTTGATATTATCCAGATCACCATCATAAATAGGAACATTAGAATGATGAACTTTTTTTACTTCACTGATGATATCAGAGATAGAAAGCGTATCTGGCAGGGCGAAAAGATTTGATCGTGGTGTCAAGACCTCTGTCAATAGAGTGTCACCAAAATCAAATATATTATTGATATATTTTTTAGCGGAGCTATCAATTAGTCCTTCTTTTTCACTTTCATGAACAAGTTCCTTCACTACATCTTCTGTCAAAATATTAGAATGACGCGCTCGTTTACTTACGAATAAATTTACAACCACATCGGAAATATTCTTGATCACCCATTGAATTGGTGTTATAATCTTTTGAAAACGAGTTAGTGGTTTTGCCACAAGCGAAGAAAAACCAATATTGTTGCGAAGAGCGATGGTCTTTGGTGTAATTTCCCCAAAAAGTAATAAAATCGGCAAAACAATAGCGATATTTATCCAGGGAGTTTCTATTTCAAAAAGTTGAATGAGTAATCCAGCAGTAAGCGATGAAATAGCAATATTCACAAATTCATTACCAAGTAAAATTGTAATAATCAATTTTCTAGGTTTGTCCAGAAGATTATCAATTAATTTACCATTCTTATCATCGTTTTTGATTAATAATTCTTTTTGATATTCACTCAATGAAAAAAGGGCAGTTTCAGAACCAGAAAAGAATCCTGAAAGGAGCAATAAAACTAATAATAAAATGATGTAAATTGTTAAACTCATATTACTGTAAAATTAATCTATAAAAGGGATTTATTTCAATTTAATATTTCCTGATTCAATATTCATCCATATATAAAAGAAAAATACCGGAGCAGCGAGAGAGGATAAGAACAATACTGTAATGGAAAAGGTTGATACTATTCCTTTGATAAAAAACAATGCAAATTGGATTGTGGGAACCGAGAAAGAATAGACCATAGACAGATTGAACAAAGCCAGTGAATATACAATACTAATATATAGAAGATACCCAGCAACTGTCGCTTGCCAGTATCGTTTGAGAATAGTATCATTATCAGATGGTATATCCTTAACAATTTTCGGTGCTTTTTTGATGTGACTTTTACAGTAATGGATATTTACATGTTTTAAAACACCCGGCTTAAATTCCAAAAGAGTTTTATGTTTTTGAGTATTTGCACGACCACAAACTGCACAAGGTAATTTTTTCATGTGAGGCTTAAGAACTTTGAATGTACCGACACTCAGTATTAACTGAATAAATAATATTGGTAATATAATATTCAGTGAATCTGATTTAAAAATATTTTCAAAAACTCGTTTAAACATCCTATCCTTCACTTTTTATACTCGAGAAAATGTCAGGGATAATTAACGGATTTTATTTGTTATTAACAAGTTGGGATGAAAATTTAATGGTTAATTAATTTATAAATGAAGAAGACTAAAATAAAAAAAACTCCATCAATTAGTGGATAATTAACCAATGGAGTTTTGTAAGGGACCCACAATTATTTTTTCAGTACAACTTTACCTGTACCAGAACTTAAAGAGATTTCTGTGTTGGATTTACCAATTGTAAAGGACTTGCGAATTCTTTTAGAATCTCCTTCATCAATTTCTTCGGTATTTTCAATTTTGAATGGAGATACGATCCTTCCTTTTTTGTCTCTGGATTCTAATATATAATGACCATCTAGCTTTTTCCCATCAAGATCAAGTTCTACATTTCCAGTTCCGGATGATATTTCCAGTTCGAATTCTTTTCCCTGAACATTTATTACAATAACTTTTCCAGTACCGGAACCCATATCTGCTGAATCTAAAATAATGATATTTTCTGCAATAACTTTTCCTGTTCCACTATTTGCATCAAACTCACCTTTAGAATTTGAAATTTTTACATTACCAGTTCCAGAGTTTAATTCAAAATCACCTTCACTATCTGTAACTTCAATATTACCAGTACCCGAACCTAGTTCATATTTACCTGATAAATTTTCACCAGTCAGACAACCTGTTCCAGAAGAACCTTCAAGTTTAGCGTTGATTCCCTTCAAGGTCAGACAACCTGTTGCAGAGGAAAATTCTACTTCCATTCCATCAGGAATAGAGATTTTCCAAATGGATTCACCATCATTATCATCATTGTCCTCAAACTTTTCTTCAACCACCAATTTGTCAGTTTTCTCTTTAAAAACCACCTTATAGACATCTTCATTATAGGTATATTCTACATTTACGTGGATTTTTGTGTCGTTACTTTTTATTATTTCACAACTGCTAAGGACTAATTCTATTTCTAATTCATCTATGCCCGAATAGGTTTTGTTGATATTCTTACCAAAAACAAAAATTGATAGTATCATTATTACAAATATTAACTTTTTCATTTTTCATTCTCCTATTTAATTATCTAATATTAGATTCTCAATTGAGTCTTCTAGAAGTTCGCCATGCAAATTATAGTGACGTAAGATTCCCTGTTGATCTACCAACCAGGTAGAAGGTGTTGCAATTATTTCATATAACTTTACAGTTTCATCTTGCCAACCTTGATATGAACAAGCCATATTCCAATCAATCTCATTTTCTTTTAAAAATTTTTCAAGAAGTTCTTTTTCAGTATCAAGGCTTATACTAAGAAGCACAAAATCATTTTCATCATACTTATTGATGAGTTGTTTCAAGTGTGGCATTGCTTCTCTACATGGTCCACAACTGACATCCCAAAAATCAATTAATACTACTTTACCTTTCATATCTGACAATGTAAATATGGAACTATCCATTAGTGATATTGAAAAATCTTTTGCAGGAAGGCCTAAGCCTATCTGATTTTTAATTTCCTCAATAAGTTTAAGATATCTAGAACTATTCTTTAAGATTGAAAAATCCTTATTATCAATATGCTCTATCCGTTTAAATTGTCTTTCATAGACCGCTTTTTCAAGCCACTTCAATGCACTTGATGTATCTTTTAATGCTACATAACAATTTGCCATTTTCAAACAGTTCCAGGGCGACTTTCTATCAAGTGCCAGAGAAAGAGAATCTAGTGTAACTGCAACATCTAATGCTTTTTGATATTGATTATCTTTGCTAAGCATAAATTGATAGTAACCCAACATATTTATTTGAAAGTTTTTGCTAAAATGAAGTGATAATTCTTTCACTATTTTCATTGGTGCAATTGCTTCTGAATATTTTTCCTGACTTACTAATACATCAATGCTGTCTAATCTTGTATTTATTGCGATTTTATAACCTTCTCGTTCTACAGAATCAAGCTTATCCTGCTCATTACTATCTTTTGGATTTGAGACTTCTTTCTCATTATTACAGCAGATGATAATCAAAATAAGTGGTAATATTAAAAATAGTTTATTCACATTGTCCTCATTTAATTCCGATAGGGAAAACCTAAATTCCCCCTATCGATTCCCAATCTATATTGCCAAACTTATTTCTTTAATGTCGCTTCACCGGAAGCAGTTTTAATTGTAATTACGGGTTCGCCACCTTTGTTAAAGGTCTTTTTCACATAAGTTCTATCATTTTTTTCATATTCTTCTGTGTTATCAGCTTTAAATGGAGCATTGATTTTGCCACGTTTTTTATTGGCAGTCATTTCAATTGTACCAGTAATTTTATTACCATTAAAATCAAGAGTTGCGTCGCCAGATGCTACACCTATTTCAATATCATATTTGGAAGTATTTTCAAGAATTACATTTACATCACCGGAAGCGGCAGAAAAACTACTTGAACCATCCAAGATAACGCCAGTTGCTTCAACATCACCACTGGCAGCACTAAGATCAAATTCGCCTTTACAATCTTCAACTTCAACATCACCTGATGCTACTGACATATCAAGGGAGCCAACCAGGTTTTTTGCTTCTATATCACCACTTGCTGCTGAGATTTCAATATCTCCTTTGCAATCATCGATTTCTATATCACCACTGGCTGTGCTAATCTCGATATCACCTTCCAGATTTTTCGCAAAAATGTCACCACTAGCGGCTTCTATTTCAAATTCCCCAATACAATTTTCAATAGACACATCACCAGAGGCAGTACCGGATTCAATATTAGTTTTCATATTTTCAATAGATAAATCACCAGAGGCTGCAGAAAATTCAATTTCAGTTTTTTCAGGAGCAATAATTGTCCAAAGTACATTTCCTCTTGAGTTTCTTCCAGACCATTCTTCACTTAGTTTAAGTATCTTTCCTTTTTGTACAAATTCAGGTTCGAAGTTTTTTTCCGGTTTTACATCATATTTTACTTCTACAGTAACAGTTTTTGAATTTCCAGCTTTAATTTCACAATCACCACTTGTCAGTTCAATTTCCAAAGATTCAATTCCCTTGAATTCCTTTTTAATTGATTTCATATCCTGGGCAGATACAACCACAACCGCTACTAATAATACAATTGTAAATACTTTTAATAATTTCATTTCACTTCTCCTTTTTAACTTATCATTGACTTTTTTTAAATTTCACAGGCTGAATGTAAAACAGGAAAGATTAAATGTCGTTTGGATATGTAATTTAGAACTTTATTTTGGTTCGAATTTATAATTCCGTACTTTTTCTCGAGGAATAAAAAATAAAATACAATAAAAATTATATTTTACAAACGCCTAATATTTTTACCTCAGTTGATGAAAATACTCTACAATTTCACACAATTTTATATTGCATACTGAACTATTTCTCAATATATTAGGTTTTCATGAACAAAGGAGAGAGAGTTAATGGACAAATTGTGTCTTTAACTCTTTTTTTATTTTAAATCGAGGAGGTTATGAAAGTATTAAAATTTGGTGGAACATCTCTTGGTAGTCCCGAACTGATCAAAAATGTATCCAAAATTGTAAACAAAGTTCAACAGGAAATTCCCGGAGTTGTAGTTGTATTTTCTGCATTTTCCGGAGTAACAAACCTGCTAATTGAAGCAGGACAAAAGGCGGAAAAAGGTGACAAGTCATATTCTCAAACAATTGAAAAAATTATCACCAAACATTTGACCTATATAAATGAACTTTTTACCGATACCAAATCAAATTCTAATACATCTTTGATTCTAGAT
>Ga0209692_10003499_pt1 | contig 15201 bp, 13 predicted proteins | sample tdDd472_FD_187129 | JGI IMG/M metagenome (GOLD analysis project Ga0209692, IMG submission 187129) | Marine sediment microbial communities from the Atlantic coast under amendment with organic carbon and nitrate - tdDd47.2 (SPAdes)... | ecosystem: Environmental > Aquatic > Marine > Coastal >...
CGCCGTCGACAACAGCGGCCATTTCCAGGCGTTTGCGTTCTGCCGTATTGGCATGCTTCTCAATGGCGGCGTCGATGAGGTTGGCCAAGGTGAAGGGAGCCGTTTGAAGTTTGACATCGCCGCTTTCGAGCTTGGAGACGTCGAGCAGATCGTCGATGACGTCAATCAATGTTTCCGCCGAATCGCGGATTGTTTCGGCGAATGAAAGCTGGTCTTCGGATAGCTTGGTATCCAACAAGAGCGCCGTCATGCCGATGACGCCGTTAAGCGGCGTCCGGATTTCGTGACTGATGCGTGCGAGAAATTCTGCTTTAAGTCTAGATTCTTTGGACACGCCGGACGGCTTGTCTTTTGTCACGATGAGGTCCTCATTTGTTTGCCGCTTTTCCGACACCGGTTCTCGTCGAAATTTTAACGCAGCATACCGTGTCGGCTTCTCTCAGGCTAGAGCGCGATCGGATTAGATTTACGCATTTTAGGCGTAAATCTAAACGATCCGGCCCTAGTGGTTTGAGTCTGACGAATGGTTCCCATTCGTCAGGGGTCAAAAACCACGAGATTTATAAGAGTCGTGGTGCGCAAGACACAAAACGGAAAGGTCTCTTCCGTTTTGTTCGCACCACTAGGCCGGTACGGTGGTTGGCCGCGAGTTTTCTTGACCAACCTCATTTAGGGGTTAAAAAGACGGGGATAGGGTCCGCCCAACTCATTCGTAGCCCAAATTTTGGTGGGAAATGTCCAGATTCAGCGCTCAGGCCGACGTGCCGAAGTCCGATGTGATTATCGCCAAGTGGTTGTTCGTCATGTGCGCCATGGTTTTTGCCATGGTTGTGCTTGGGGGCGTAACCCGCCTGACTCATTCTGGATTATCGATGGTCAACTGGCATCCCATTTCCGGATGGTTACCGCCGATGGATGACGCCGCTTGGATGGCGGAATTCGAGAATTATAAGCAGTTCCCGGAATATCAAAAAATCAATAAAGGCATGGACTTAGCCGGGTTCAAGGCGATCTTTTGGTTTGAGTTCAGTCATCGCCTTTGGGGGCGGTTGATTGGTGTCGCCTTTTTGTTGCCGTTCCTGTTTTTTCTGGTCAAAGGCTGGGTAACAAGGCCCCTGGCCCCGAAATTGGTTTTCATGTTTGTTTTGGGCGGTCTGCAGGGTGTTTTGGGCTGGTTCATGGTCAAGTCCGGTTTGGTCGACAACCCGGATGTCAGTCAGTACAGGCTGACGGCGCACTTCAGCGCCGCGATGCTTATTTACGGCTATATGTTTTGGGTGGCGCTCGGTCTGCTGTATCCGGAGCGTCACGACTTCGGCATTAGCGGAGCGGACCGGTTGAGAGGCGGCGCTTTCATTGTCGTCGCTTGGGTTGCTTTGACGTTGGTTTCCGGCGGATTTGTCGCGGGGCTTGACGCTGGTTTTCTTTACAATACCTTCCCGTTGATGGAAGACCGGTTGATCCCGGTGGAAGCCTACGAATTGTCTCCGGTCTATCTCAATTTCTTCGAGCATCCGGTTACGGTGCAGTTCAATCACCGGACTCTGGCGGAACTCCTGTTTGTTTTCGTTTTCCTGTTTTGGCTGCGGTCCCGTGCGTTCGGTCTTCATGAGCGGACGCGGTTTGTGACCAATGCCTTGATGGTGATGATCTGCATTCAGGTCGCTCTGGGGATTTCGACGCTTTTGCTGGTCGTCCCTGTTACTATCGCGGCAGCCCACCAAGCCGGAGCGGTCGTGCTGCTGACGCTGGCGCTATGGACGCTACACGAATTCAGACACCCGGATTGAGGAAGGGCGCGTAGTCATGGAAACCATGGTTTATTTTACGATCGCCGGGCTGGTGGTCTATTTACTGTCCGATCAAATCCTAGAACGAATCGAGCAGGTGCGCGGTCAACGGTTCGAAAATAGAAGCCTGATTTTTTTCATCATTATGCTGGTTCTCGGCGGGATTTCTTTCGAGCTGATCGGGTATTTTATGAATTCGCCGCAGGGATAAGTTTTCTTTGCCTGTTTGCCGCACACGGGGTTTCCCTAGAGAAACGCTCGGTTTTTGCCGTGTAGCGCCAATTTTCCACCCTTGTAAATTATCCCGAACGCGTTGAAATCTCTTGGATTGAGGTGCATTACCTTGACGAAAGTTAAGGTGCCGAAAATCCGAAAATGGCTTCCTAGTGCGTAATTACGCAGAAGTGCGTGTGTTTTCGCGCATCTCCGGTTTGGTGGGTTATTTGCCGGAGAGGGGATGGCGGGAATACTTAGCCGAGTTTATGGCTGCGCCGACGTGTAAGCTTGCGGGGGGAATATTAGGGTTCCTAGCGGCCGCGCCCGGGGGGGCACATCCGCGCAGCCCTGATCTCCTGATACCGCTTGATTTAATCATTGCGGCTCGGAAGGGCCGTGATTGAGTTCTTTTTGGGGATTAGTGGGAGGTTCATCATATGGCCGAACCCGAAAACACTGGCGCAGGCGAAGGTCCTGAGCCGTTTATGCAGCAGCTGCTGAACAACCCGTTCCTGCTGTTGTTCCTTGGGGTTTTGTTCCCCTCCGTTCTGTACACCATTTGGGGCATCATCGAGGTCGCCTCAATCCCGGTTGGCCAGTAAGGGGGATTAAACACCATGGCAATTGTACCTATTAAAGGAAATTGGTGGAACGCTCCCGTCGAGCGGACGGAAGCGCTCTGGATCGGCATTGCGCTGGTTTGGGCGATCATCATGTTTTTCATGATGCCCTACTGGCACATGGTCGGTAATCAGAACCTGTCGACGGAGGCCTATAAGGTCACTCCCGACGCATACGAAGCGAAGGTCGACGCCTTCGTCGAAAAATACCAAGTCCGCGAAGAAGGCGACACCGGCATTCCCGTCGTCAAGCCTCCTGCGGGCGGCGACGTTTACCTGCTCGCTCGTCAGTTCGAGTGGTATCCGATCGTTGAGCTGGAAAAAGGCCAGAACTACCGTATCCATGTTTCTTCCATGGACGTTCAGCACGGTCTGTCCATTCAACCGGCTAACATCAACATCCAAGTACACCCGTACTATGAGATGATTTTCAACGCCACTCCGACCGACGCCGGCGAGTATGGCATCGTTTGCAACGAATACTGCGATATCGGGCATCACACCATGCTCGGTAAGCTGTACGTGAAGTAAGGGGAGGCAAGATAGATGTCTAACTTTCGCACCTGCCCCGAAACCGGCTTCAAAATCGATCTGGACGCCGAAAAACTGATCAAGTGGAATGCCGTAACCGGCGTTGTCTTCCTGCTTGTCGGTGGTTTCTTCGGCCTTTTGGTCGCTCTTACGCGCTGGCCTTCGGTTCACCTTCTTCCTGCCGACCTGTTCTACCTGGCGCTGACTGCGCACGGCGTGGATATCCTGTTGGTCTGGATCATCTTCTTTGAAATGGCTCTTCTCTACTTCTGCTCCTCGGTGCTCTTGCAGTGCCGTGTGGCGACGCCGAAAATCGGTTGGCTCGCTTATTGGCTGATGTTGGGTGGCGCCGCTCTGGGCAACGTGGTTGTTCTTATGGGCGAATCGAGCGTGATGTTCACCTCGTACGTTCCTCTGAAGGCCGATCCGCTGTTCTATCTGGCTCTGATCCTGTTCGCCGTCGGCGCGCTGGTCGTTTGCTTCATCTTCTTCGGCACCCTGGTGATCGCGAAGAGGGAGAAGACCTATGAAGGCTCGATCCCGCTGGTGACATTCGGCGCTATGGTTGCCGCGATCATCGCGGTCTACACCATTGCTTCCGGCGCGGTCATCCTGATCCCGACGCTGCTTTGGTCGCTTGGGTTCATCCCGTACGTCGACTCGCTGCTCTACAAGGTTATCTGGTGGGGCATGGGTCACTCCTCGCAACAGATCAACGTGTCCGCTCAGGTCGCTTGCTGGTACGCCGGCGCAGCCGTTCTGTTCGGCGCCCGTCCGATCTCCGAGAAGGTTTGCCGTACGGCGTTCCTGATGTACATCCTGTTCCTGCAGCTCGCTTCCGCTCACCACCTCCTGGTGGAGCCGGGACTGGGCGCCGAGTACAAGATTTTCAACACCTCTTACGCCTTCTACCTGGCGGTCTTCGGTTCCATGGTCCACGGTCTTACCGTTCCGGGCGCCATCGAACTGGCTCAGCGCCGCAAAGGGTATACGAAGGGCCTGTTCGAGTGGCTTCGCAAATGTCCGTGGGGACACCCGGCTTTCTCCGGCGTATTCCTCTCGATCGTCATTTTCGGCTTCCTCGGCGGCATCTCCGGTGTTGTGCTCGGTACCGAGCAGCTGAACCTGATCATGCACAACACGATCTACGTTCCGGGTCACTTCCACGCCACGGTTGCCGGCGGTACGACGCTTGCCTTCATCGGCATCTCCTACTGGTTGGTTCCGACCCTGTGGCAGCGTGAGCTTGCTATGCCGGGTCTGGCCAAGTTTGTGCCGTACCTCTTCGGTATTGGCATCTCCGGCATCGCTCTATTCCAAATGGGTGCAGGAACGCTTGGCGTTTCCCGTCGTCACTGGGATATGACCTTTGCAGATTCGGCCTTGACTTACGACTACCCGGCCGCAGCTCACTTGCTGATGGCGCTGAACGGCATCTCCGCCATCATCGCTTCGGTCGCCGGCGCTATCTTCTGCCTGCAGATGGTTCTGACCATCATTGGCAAGAAGAAAGCCGCTCCGGCAGAACTGCCGGCTGCTCCGCAGGCTGAGGCCATCCAAGGCCACGGTCATGGCGGCGGCCTCGCCGTTCCGGGTACCTTCGTGCTGGCTCTGGTCTTCCTGACAAGCTTCGTTCTCTACTACTTCGTGAACTGGAAGTATCTGTCGGAAATCTGGATCCTAAGCTAAGGGGTCTATGACCGGGCGGTTGGCCCTCCCGTCGCTCGGTTGAACACTCGATACGAGTTTGAGAAAAACGTCGTCCTTTAAAAGAGGACGGCGTTTTTTCTCTTTAAGAGCTATGCGAATGATTCCAAAAAATTGACCGAAGACATGACAGCGTTGTGAGGGAAAAGGTAGTATCCGGCCCATGATGAAGAGATTTTTAATGATAGCCCTGGTTCTGGGGGGTGCTCTTGCCGTCTCAAATGTCGGCCAAGTTTTTGCGGCCCCTGCTGCGTCGCGTGCCGAAATCGAGGCTAATGCGAGTAAAAGGTCATGGCCCCCACAGGCCAAGGAAATGGAGGAGGAAGCCGCTGTTGCCTTTAGCCAGGGGGTTATCGGGCGTAAAATCCGGGATGCCGAGTTTACCGATCACAACGGTAACAAAGTCCGCTTTTCCGATTTTGCCGGCAAACCTCTTATCGTTAGTTTCATCTATACTCAATGCGCCGACGTCTGCCCGACCATTACCACCAGTTTGACCCATGCGGTCAATGAAGCCCGCCGGGTGTTCGGTGCCGAGAATTTTGAGGTGTTGACCATTGGTTTCGACACCCGCTTCGATTCCCCGAAACGGTTGAAGATTTTTGCCGACCGCGAAGGAGCGGGGAGGGAAAACTGGCGGTTTTTAAGTGGAGATTTCATTTCAATTGCTCAGGCGGCAGATGATTTGGGGTTTATGTTCTTTCGGTCTCCGAGAGGATTCGATCATCTCGCTCAGGTTACTGTGGTGAATGAACAACAGGTCGTCTACCGGCAGGTCTACGGCGATAAGTTCGATATTCCCCACGTTATGGAACCGTTGAAGCAGATCATCTTTAAAACCGAAAAATCATTTTTTACGCCGGAAGGGTTTTGGAAGCGCCTCAACTTGTTCTGCACTACCTACAACGTTCAAGCCGACAAGTATGAATTCGATTATTCCATATTTGTCAGTATGTTCGCGGGTGCGACAGTGATGGCGGTTCCTATTTGGGTGGTGTTCAGCACCGCCTGGCGGAGACGCCGTAAAGCAAGGCGCAATAAACTGCAAAACGCCGGTTGACTATGGTCAAGGTGTGGCAAATGCCGCAGACCTATAGAAATGCGCAATTACTAATGTTCGGACGGCAGGGCATGTGCCCCAATAAGCGAGGATGACGCTTTGTTGACTTCCATAAAACGCGGGATGCGGATACCCATTCTTTGGCTGGAAGGTTTTTTCGACTTCATTTTCGGCCAACGCTTCAACCCCATTTATCATCTGGGGGCGCTGACATGGTTCTTTTATTGGATCGTCTGCTTTAGCGGCATTTATATCTATATCCTGTTCGATACGGGCGTTAACAACGCTCATCCGTCCGTTGAATGGTTGACCAACGATCATTGGTGGCATGCAGGAATAATGCGGTCCATGCACCGCTATGCGTCGGATGCGATGGTTATTTTCATGGCCGTCCATATGCTACGCGAATTTTTGCTCGACCGTTACCACGGGGTCCGATGGTTTGCCTGGTTTACCGGTGTTCCGTTGATTTGGATGCTGATTACCTCAGGCATCACCGGTTACTGGCTGGTATGGGACGAGTTGGCCCAATACATGGCCATTGCGTCGTTTGAATGGCTTGATTGGTTGGGGATTTTCTCGGAGCCCATTGCCAACAACTTCCTAAAAGAAGGCAGCCTCGGCGACCGGTTCTTCACGCTGCTGATTTTCATGCACATTTTTGTGCCGATCGGCTTGTTGTTCCTCATGTGGATTCACCTTTTGCGGCTGAACCATGCGGAAACGACCCCGCCGCGTCCCATTGCTTTAGGGGCGTTTCTGATCATTTTCCTGCTGTCGCTGGCGTTTCCCGTTTCAAGCCACGCACCGGCTGACCTTGGCAAAGTGCCGACAGCCGTTGGATTGGACTGGTTCTACATGGCGGGCTACCCGCTCCTCGATCTCCTCGGTCCGGGTATTCTGTGGGTGTTCGCCGTAGGCGCCTCGGGCTTTATTGCCGCTCTTCCCTGGATTATCCCGCGGAAGCCGCACGCTGTTGCGGTCGTTGATCTGCCTAACTGCAACGGCTGTGGCCGCTGTTTCGAAGATTGTCCCTTCGGTGCGGTCAATATGCAAAAACGAACCGACCCGGATAGCCGGTATGACTTGGAGGCCGTCGTCAAAGAGAGCTTCTGCACCGGTTGCGCTATCTGTACCGGATCGTGCCCTGCCTCGACGCCGTATCGTAAGTCCGAGGAGCTGGTAACCGGTATCGATGTGGCCGACATTGCGTTGACGGCGCTGCGCCGCAAGATGCATTCCGAAGCAGAGCGGCTGACCGGCGAAACCAAAGTTCTGGTGTTCGGTTGCGACTTTAGTTGGGATGCTCAGTCCTATGAAAGCGATGAGGTCGGCGTCATTGGCGCAATTTGTATTGGCCAGATTCCTCCATCGTTTATTGAGTACGCCTTGAACAGGTGTGGCGCGGACGGCGTCTTCCTGCGTGGTTGCCGGAAAGGCGATTGCTTCCATCGCTTGGGGGTCTATTGGACCGAAGAGCGGTTGACCGGGTATCGCGATCCCTATTTGAGGCCGCGCATTGCCCGCGAGCAGGTCCGTGTTTCTTGGGCCGCTCCGACCGATAAAAATCGGACGGCGGAACAGCTTGAAGAGTTCAAGCGCGACTTGGTTGAATTTAAGGCGGCGCAAGCTGCGCGGGAAGCCGAGGATTCTGCGGCAAAGGCCAAGTCGGCCGATGCCGCTCCGGCGGCTGGCGAATAGAGGGAGGGCGAGATGGACGTCCATAAGATTACGGCCGACAAATACTTCCCCAAGGGTATTAAGGATAGCATTCCGAAGTCCGTGGTGATCCGCCGTTATGCGTTTCAGGCTGTTTTCGCCGTCTTCACCATGGCGTTTATCGGGTATTTCTCCCACCAGCCGGTGTATCACCCGATCGACGAAAACCATGCCCTGATCAAGGTCAGCTTCAGCCATCCCGGCGAACGTAAGGACAAATGCGGCACGCTGACCAAGGAGCAGGCCAAAGGCATGACGGCTAAAGAGCGGGTCCGCTCGACCCTGTGTTCCCGCGAACGGGTGCCTGTTACCTTGAAGATCGACGTGGACGGCAAAACGATCTATGAGGAAACCAAACAGCCGGGCGGTCTTTCAAAAGACGGCGCTTCCTTGTTCTACAACAAGGATTTCGTGCCTGCGGGGCATCACGAGATTACCGTCCAGATGCGCGATACCGAGCGTACCGAAGGGTTTGACTACGAACACACCGCAAAAGTCGATCTGAAACCGGGGGAAAATTTCGTCATCGTCTTTAATGACGAAAAGGGCCGCTTCTTCGTTTACTGACGCTTTTGTTCTTGATCTTGGTCAAGCTTTCTTTAAGTTTGACCAAAGGATTTGGGAGCAGTGTAATTAAGGACATCCAAGTGTCAGAACCGAGTAGCGAAGCTACGGTTTCCGGCGGTATTTCGCCCGAGATTTTGGAGCAAATTCGTCAGGCAGTTCTTTTTAGGGGCATGCCGCGTGACGAATTGGCGGATCTTTTTTCTTCGGCGAAGGTTGATTTGCGCGAGCGGGGCGAAATACTCTTCCGTCCCGGCGATCAGGCAGACCGTTTCTATTTTCTATTGGACGGACGCATCGATCTGTATGTCGAATCCTCCAAGCACAAGGAAAGCACAATCGATCTTGTGGGAGCGGGGGAAGCTTTCGGGATTGCATCGATTTTCGATCGCGGCCAGTTCCTGCACGGGGCGAAGGTGGTCGAATCTGCACGGTTTGTCATGGTTCCGGCGGAACCTTTCCTTTCTCATCTAGGAAACAATTTCACGCTGGTCAAATCGATGATGGCGAGCATGTCGGCTCACTTGCGCTTTCTCGTGCGTCAGGTGGGCGAGTTGAAGCTTAAGACGACCGGACAGCGTTTAGGGAGTTTCTTGTTGAGCCTAACGGACGCCGAGGAGGGCGAGGCGGACGTCACGCTGCCTTATGATAAAAAGCTTTTGGCCAACCGTTTAGGCATGAAACCGGAAAGCCTGTCCCGGGCGCTGGGCAAGCTTCGCGAGGTTGGCGTGACCGGGGAACATGACGTTTTGCACATTCGCGATGTTGACCGGCTGCGAGAGTTTTGCCAGGAGGCCGACGGGTTATAACCATGGATCAAAGTGGCACCAAACTGATTGGCAAAGAAGATCTGGAACTGGTTTGCAAGGCTCCGACATTCTGCGAATTGTCCAAGGACGAAGTCGCCCGCCTTATGTCAAACGCCACGGTACGCCGCTTGCCCCGCAATACGCTATTATTCAGCCAAGGCGACAAGGCAGACCGTTTCTTTATGGTATTGGAAGGCAAGGTGAAACTCTTCACGGCGATGGAGAACGGCGATCAGGGCGTGGTTGAGGTTATCGAGCCCTATCATACGTTTGCCGAAGCGGCGATGTTTGCCTCGGGTCGATTTCCAGTCAACGCGGAAATCGTTGAAGCGTCACGGTTGGTGCAGGTCAGCAACGAACCGTTCTTCCGTGAATTACAGGAAAATCCAAATCTGACGTTCAAGATTTTGGCGACCATGTCGCGCCGCCATCGGCGCTTACTGCGTCAGATTTCGGAGTTGAAGCTCAAGTCGCCGGGACAACGTTTGGGCAGCTTCCTGCTCTCTTTGACAGACGCGCAGGAAGGCAGCGCCCACGTAAAGCTGCCGTTTGACAAAACCTTGATTGCCAGCCGGGTCGGGATGAAACCGGAAAGTCTTTCCAGGGCCATGGCGCGTCTTCGCGAGATTGGTGTTGTCTGTCAACGGCGGGATGTCGATATTGCCGACATTGGGGCGTTGCGCGTTTTCTGCGGAGAAGAGTAGGGAACTAAAAAAGGCCACTTTTTGACGTGGCCTTTTTGTTTCTATTCGACAATCAACGTGCCGGTCATGCCTTCTTGTTTCCAGTGGGGGCCGCAAAGGTAGGGAAACTTTCCAGCCTCATCGGCAACGTATATCCACGATTCCTCAGGGAAAAAGCGTTCAGACTCCGCTTCCCCTTTCTCTTTTAACCAGACACTGTGGCTGGTTCGTGAGTCAACGTTGATCCAGCGAACGGTTGTCCCTTTTTTGACGGTCAGCGTCATAGGACAGAAGTTGTACTTGTATTGAAGAACCACGGCTTCGCCGGGTTGCGCCTTGTAATCCGGTTCAAGTTCAAGAGTCTTGTAACGCTCCCAGGCTTCGGCGCAGATCTTTTCCCGCTCGCCTTGAGCGTAGGACGGTGCGGTAAAAATTGCGGTGATGCCGAAAATGGTTAGAGCCGCTACAGTCAATTTGCCGATCATAATCACTCTCCTGTCTTGGGTCGCAGATTTGTATGTGTGTGTTTCAAGGCGAGTGTTTGGTTCATTAATGCCCTCTAAAAAGTATTGTGTGTAAAGGGCTTGAGTTCAACCGGCAAAAAAAAGAGCGGCTAAAATAGCCGCTCTTTCTCTATAAATTTTGTTGCTCAGACTATTGTTTTTCCGCGTTGATCTGCGCGTCCGGATTGTCCAGTCCCAGCTTGTATTCGAGCGAGACGTGGTGGAACCGGGCGAAGGAAAAGTCGTCGTGGATAGCGAAACCCAGGGTGTATTCGTTCCCAGGCGCCAGTTCGACGTAGCCCGGTTTGGAAGCCTTTAGCGGACGCTTCATGTAGACCGTCCAAACGCCGTCTTTCAGGCCGCCGGTATAGGTGACATCCTGTCCGCCGTCGAACTTACGCTCGGCGAAGATCGAACCGGATTCCGACTTACCGGAAGAGAGGTAGCGGGAAATATCCATGAAGGCGCCGGAGGCCATGTCGCCGCCGTCTTTACCTTCTTTGACCCACTTGGTCACTTCCTTGCCTTCCGGCTGAGCCGGCATGTAGCGGCCGTCGTCGTGGCAGGTCGCCCAGCAGCCGGCGTGATCGGCAAACTCGACTTTATTGTCGTCGAGCATGACCGCCAGTTTCACCTGGTTTTCAGGGTCCATCTTGCCGCCTTCGCCAATCGGCGCCGGGACGTGCGGCGTATCAGGCCATTGGAAGCGCATGTAGAGGTCATTGCCGTCATGGGCGGCGCGGACGTCGACCTTGAAGCCGCCGCGCTTGCCGGGGATAGGAGACGGTTCAGGCGCTTTGCCCTGACCGGACACGATGTTGTTGCCCAGCTTTTCCTGCTCGCCTTCGTGGCACTCGACGCAACGGTCGCCAAGCTTCTCAAGGGCTCGTTTACCGCCGTGTCCGGAGCTGTAAAGCCACTCGAGGGAAGACTGGCCCGGATAGAAGACGGCGATTTCCTTGGCTTTGGCTTTCTCCCAATCGATGGGGCCTGCGTCGCCACCGCCGGAAGAGGCGGCGGCTGCGGCTTTCGGAGCTGCGGCAGGAGCTGCAGCGGCCGACCCGCCGGCAGGAGGTGCGTCAACCTTGACGGCATTGATCTGTGCGTCCGGGTTTTCCAGCCCCAGCTTGTATTCGAGCGAGACGTGGTGGAACCGGGCGTAGGAGTAGTCGTCGTGGATGGCGAAGCCCAGGGTGTACTCGTTCCCCGGCGCCAGTTCGACGTAGCCGGGCTTGCTGGCTTTCAACGAACGAGCCATGTAAACCGTCCAGACGCCGTCTTTCAGGCCGCCGGTATAAGTCACGTCCTGGCCACCGTCGAACTTACGTTCGGCAAAGATCGAACCGGATTCCGACTTGCCGGAAGAGAGGTAGCGGGAAATATCCATGAAGGCGCCGGAGGCCATATCGCCGCCGTCTTTACCTTCTTTGACCCACTTGGTCACTTCCTTGCCTTCCGGCTGAGCCGACATGTAGCGGCCGTCGTCGTGGCAGGTCGCCCAGCAGCCGGCGTGATCGGCAAACTCGACTTTATTGTCGTCGAGCATGACCGCCAGTTTCACCTGGTTTTCAGGGTCCATCTTGCCGCCGTCGGCGAATGGAGCGGCTGCGTGACCGCCGTCGGGCCATTGGAAGCGCATGTAGAGCTTATCGCCGTCATGGGCGGCGCGGACGTCGACTTTGAAGCCGCCGCGCTTGCCGGGAATCGGGGTCGGCTCGGGCGCTTTGCCCTGACCGGACACGATGTTGTTGCCCAGCTTTTCCTGCTCGCCTTCGTGGCACTCGACGCAACGGTCGCCGAGCTTTTGAAGGGCGCGCTTGCCGCCGTGACCCGAGCTGTAGAGCCACTCGAGGGAAGACTGGCCCGGATAGAAGACGGCGATTTCCTTGGCCGGGACGTTGTCCCAAGCGATTGCGGCAGGGCCGCCTGTCGCGCCACCGCCAGCGGCGGCGGCAGGTGCTGCAGCGGATTTCGCTGCGGCCTGGGCGGCAGCTTTTTCAGCGGCTTCCTGTGCGGCCTTCGCGGCTGCTTCGGCCTCAGCCTTTTTCCGCGCTTCTTCAGCCTTGGAGGGCAGGCGGCGATCGTCATGACGACCGTCGTAGGGGTCTTCCCCTTCTTGCAGCAGAACGCTCACATCGCGGTGGGCGATGCCCTTGTGACAGTCGATGCAGGTCAAATTGTCGGCCTGCGCCAATTGGTGGTTTTTCCAGGCGCGCTTCTGTTGCTTTTCTTCCTTCATCGAAGCCCAGTCGTGACAGTTACGGCACTCGCGGGAGTCGGTTTTTTTCATCGCCCGCCAAACGTTTTTGGCAAGCGAGAAGCGTTTGGCTTCGAATTTTTCAGGCGTATCGATGGTGCCCAGGAGTTTATGCAGCACTTCGTTGGATGCTTGAACTTTGCGGACGATTTTATGTATCCATGGGCGGGGAACGTGACAGTCAGAGCAGGTTGCTCGCACGCCACTCCGGTTCTGGTAGTGGACGGTTTCCTTGTACTCTTGGTAGACGTTCTCCTCCATCTCGTGACAGGTGATGCAGAAGCTCATGGTGTTCGTCGCTTCCATCGCGGTGTTAAACGCACCCCAGAACAGGATGCCGACCACGAAGAAGACTGCGGCGGCTCCGATGGAAGCCCCCAGGATGCGCATGCGCATTAAGCGGAATATCAGATGTTCCCCGGACATTTCGTATTAATCCCCCACGGATTAAGCCCTCTAAATGAGAGCGATTGGCAACGAAAAATGGATATTCAGGTTTATAATTAAAGAATGAGCTCGATAACTTAATTTCGCTCAAGTCAGATTGAGAAAAAGGCGGGCATGAAATCATGCCCGCCTCTCTATTTTCTCGTCTTAGACCGTATCAGGTGACGTGTTTTTTACGGTTGTAGACGTTGAACTTACCGGTCGGGGTTTCGAGGTTCTTGATGCGAGCTTTCTCTTCAAGAGTTTTCGCATCGTAGACCACGATTTCACCGTTCAGCCAGTCAGCTTTACCGCCACGAGCCCAGACGGAGACCCAGAATTCGGTGCCGTCTTTGTTGAACTCGGTGTGGGTCGCCAAGGATTTTTCGCGTTCGGTGACACGGATGGTTTTGACAACCTTACCCGTGGCCTTTTCGATAACCTTGATCGACTGCTGAATGGCGGGTTCCGGGTGCTTGGTTTGGTCCGCGATCACGTACGGGCTCTTCGGGTGCGTACGGATGAACAGGCCAGCGCCATCGGTGGCGATTTTCTTACAAATTTTCCAAGCTTTGTCCGGGTGACCTTTCGGATCGTTACCCCAGGTGGTGACCAGACCTTCGCCGAGGTGGACGGTACCAGCAACCGGACCACACTCAGGGTCGACCCAGTTTGCGCCCGGTCCCGGGTGCGGCTTCTTACCGGTTTCGATGGAAGCGACGAACTTACGGTTCGTGGCGTCCATGACTTCCATGCGGTTGGAAGCGTTAGCAGCAATCTGGAAGTACTGCTGGGTCGGATCGAAGAACCCGTCGTGCAGGAACTTGTGGCTGTTGATCATTTCGATACGGAGGTTATCCAGATCGGAGTAGTCAACCTGCCACAGTTGGCCGAGTTCTTTCACCGCGACGATCCAGGTCGGAGCCGTCGGGGTGTTGTAGATGGCAGCCACACGGGCTTCGTTTACGAAGTCGCCGTCGACGTTGACGCCACGGGTGGAGACAACTTTGAGCGGCTCCATGGTGACGGCGTCGAGGATGACGAAGTGCGGCGGCCAGTAGCCACCGCCGATGACGTATTTGTCTTTCCACTCACCGTAGTGGGAAACGGCAACGTCACGGGCGTCGTAAGCGACTTGGGTTTCAGCCACGACTTGCGGCGGGTCCATCCAGAGGTCGATTTTGGTCATTTTGCCGTCACGGCCCTGGGTGTACCAGAAGCGGCCGTCGGAGCTTTCTTTCAGAACGTGCACGGCGTAGCCGGTGTTCACCTTAGCGACAACTTCTTTCTTGTCGCCGTCGACGATGCCCAGCATACCGGCGTCACGTAGGATGACCAGGAAGAAGTTTTCCCAGTTCCGTCCGTGCATCGGCTTGGTCGGGTACTTGGAAGGATCGACCAGAACCTTATGAGTCTTCTTCATCTGCGCCAGAGACATTTCAGGCGGAATCGGAGGAGTCATTTGGATGTAGGTCGAAACTTTGCGGATTTGGTCCTTCGAGAAGATATCGTCGAAGTTGTTCATACCGCCTTCGGTACCGAGCGTGATGATCTTTTCAAGACGCTTTTGACCGAGTTTCAGAGTTGCTTCGGGCAGCAGGCTCTTACCGGTCGCGCCTTTACGCTCGACGCCGTGACAACCAGCGCAACGCTGGAAGTAGAGTTGCTTCGCTTCTTCGAAGTCCTCTTTGGAAAGGGTGGGCTCGGCAGCGGCAGCCATCGAAGCCGCACCAAGGGTGAAGCCCGCAGCCAGGCCGAGCACGGCACCGGATAACAGAAGTTTTCTCATTAATCGCCCCCACAAAGGTCGTAATCAACAAAGGGAAACAGCACAACATCTTTGGAATGCCACCTTATTGCGACACCGTCAGATAGAAGACCAATAACCCCTTAGTTTTTAAGGCAACGGTAACGTGATGGTTCTACCCGTATCCTCCTGCCCCCCACCTTAACTTTGGTCAAATTCAAGGGGCGCCTTGGTTGAATATTAGGGTTTTCCCTAGTTTTGCCGATTTTCATTAAGGGAGGGCCGCCGCTAACCCAGGGATGCCCTTACATTGACCAACATCAATGTCCATCGTGAAGGCTGGGTGATAATCCACCGAACGCCCTATCAGGCCTATTTTGATTTAGGGTTTCACCTAAGCCCCGCGTCACTTTATATAAGAGTATGTGAAAACGGCCTTAGGTAAGTGATCGGAGGTTTTTCTCCGTTCGGCAGTCCGTGAGGGAGGAGTGCGGTGAAGAGTACCGAGAAAGTCTATTTGGTCGGAGCGGGGCCAGGCGACCCCGACCTTTTGACCATGAAGGCGGTAA
>Ga0209692_10003500_pt1 | contig 15198 bp, 1 predicted proteins | sample tdDd472_FD_187129 | JGI IMG/M metagenome (GOLD analysis project Ga0209692, IMG submission 187129) | Marine sediment microbial communities from the Atlantic coast under amendment with organic carbon and nitrate - tdDd47.2 (SPAdes)... | ecosystem: Environmental > Aquatic > Marine > Coastal >...
CCTACAAATGTATAGTTCGACTCTGCTTGTACGGTCAGTGTAAAGCCTGTTGGATACGTGTTGTCTACATCTGTAACTGTGAAGTCTGATAAGGTCAAAGTCAGTGATGCGTCTTCATCCAATGACAGTGTTGTCTGGCTGTCTATGGTCGGTGGATCATTCACTGGGGTTACTGTGATAGTGAATGTCTGGCTTGAAACTGTGTGAACTCCATCAGATACATCAAAAATAAAGCTGTCAGATGTATTCTCACCTCCTCCATGTGTGTAGGTAAGTAGACCAGAGTTAATATCACTTTGAGTAAAAGTGGTAAGATTGAGAGATCCGTTCACCGTATTGGTTGTAACAGAGTAAGTGAGCACATCGCCATCAGCATCACTACTGCTCAGCATTGTAATATCAATGGTTCCACTTCCACCTTCAGCAACTGTAATTCCCGCATTGATGTCTACAATTGGAGCTACATCATTCACATTGGTAATATCTACAATTACCTGCTGTTGAGCAGATACATTGCCACTTCCATTTCCATCTGTAACTGTTACATTGAATGTATACTGTGTTTGAGTTTCATAGTCAAGAGCTCCATTTACAGTGATGTTACCGCTATTGTCAATAGCAAAAGGCACAGCTTCAACAATAGCGTATACATATGTATCTCCTAGGTCTGGTTCATCAGCATCAGTAAACACAATAGGACTGCCACCTGTAATATTGGTACTGACTGCACTATTTTCGGCAATGGTAAAGTTGCCAGATGGTGCTGTTATTACAGGTGTATTGTCATTGAGATTAGTCACCGTGATAGCAATTGAAAGCACACTAGGGTTACCAATGTTGTCAAGTGCCTGAATGTCTATATTGTAGACATTGTCTCCTCCCACATCTGTTGGTGACTCGAAGTTTGGCGCTGCATTGAATGACAGGGCTCCGCTCGTTGAATTGATTGTGAACAAAGACGCATCCAATCCTCCACTGATCGAATAAGTGATTGGTGTATTCACATCTGTTGCGACTGCTGTGTACATCGTTCCCGAAGTGTTTTCAGCTACAGATACTGTGCTTGATGAGGAAAATACTGGTCCAGTATTATCTATCACCGGACCAGAATAGGTGCTCATCACTGGTGATCCCGGTGTGATCCCATCTGATGGCGTTACTTCAAAACTGATATATTTTGAAAGGTCACCACTCACAAGTGTATAGCTTGTTGTGGTTGCTCCTGAGATGGCTGTCTGGTTCGTTCCTCCATTGTCGTCAGCGCTGTACCATTGATATATTGTTCCACTCTCCGGATCACTTTCCGCATCGCTATAGCTATATGTTCCGGACAAAGTCTGACCTACACTTAATGATCCACTCACCGACACCCCAGTTGCAACCGGAGGGTCATTCACTGCATTTACAGTGATTACAAAGGTCTGATCTGCTGAGGTGTTTACATTCGGCGCGATGCCAGAGCCAGTGTCTGTCAGACTGATTGTTACTGTTGCCGTACCACTTGCATTGGCGGTTGGTGTATAGGCCAAGTCACCTGTCACTGCATCCACTGATGGCTGAACTGCAAACAAGCCATTGTTGTCATTGCTCACATTGAAAGTCAGTGTCTGGCCTGATTCATTTGCAGGACCTGCACTGATGCCGGTTGCCCAACCTGATACACTCTGTGCTCCTGCATCTTCAGCAATCGTCTGATCAGAACCTACCGTAAAGCTTGGTGCATCGTTGACTGCATTCACTGTAACTGTCGCATTGAATATAGAACTGTTATCTGTTCCATCATTGACTATTACCGGAACAGTCAGTGTTCCGTTGTAATCCGCTGTTGGGGTAATCGTGTTGCCTACAAATGTATAGTTCGACTCTGCTTGTACGGTCAGTGTAAAGCCTGTTGGATACGTGTTGTCTACATCTGTAACTGTGAAGTCTGATAAGGTCAAAGTCAATGAAGTATCTTCATCCAAAGTCAATGCTGTCTGGCTGTCTATGGTCGGTGGATCATTTACCGCATTCACCGTAATCACAAAGGTCTGATCTGCCGAAGTGTTCACATTCGGTGCGATGCCTGAGCCACTGTCTGTCAAGCTAATAGTTACTGTGGCCGATCCATTTGCATTCGTAGCAGGAGTATAAGTCAGGTTGCCTGCAGCATCCACTGATGGCTGAACTGCAAACATGCCATTGTTGTCATTGATCACATTGAAGGTCAGCGTCTGACCAGCTTCATCTGCAGGACCTGCACTGATGCCTGTTGCCCAACCTGTCACGGTTTGTGCGCCCGCATCTTCTGCAATCGTCTGATCCGATCCTACCGTGAAGCTTGGTGCATCGTTTACTGCATTCACTGTAATTGTGAAAGTTTGATCACCACTCGTATCTACTCCACCATTAGCTATTCCACCGTCATCGCTTAAACTGACGGTAACAGTTGCAATACCATTGGCGTCTGTTGCCGGGGTATAAGTCAGATCTCCCGTAGAAGAATCTATTACCGGTTGTACAGCAAATAATGGACTATTGTCATTGCTTACATTGAAGGTTAAAACCTGAACCACTCCTGCATCACCATCGTCAATAGATGTTGCGAAACCTGTCACACTCTGAGCACCACCATCTTCATCGACCGCCTGATTAGCACCGACCATAAAACTTGGAACCTCATTGACATTTGTCACTGTAACCTGAACTGCCAATGAGCCAGTATTTCCAGCCAAATCAGTTCCGTTAATTACAATGTCGTATAAATTATCCGCGCCAGCATCCTGTGGACTATCGAAATCCGGCGCTACACTAAAACTTAGCACCCCTCCTGCATCAATTGTGAAAAAGGAAGCATCAGTACCTGAAGCCGTCCACCCAGAAATAGTTTCTCCAGAGGAATACGTTCCAATAGCTGTGGTATTTTCGAGAATTGACGGATTGATTAGACCAGAAATAGTTGGAGCGATAACGTCTTTCGAAACAGTAGTGGAAACAGATGATCCCATATTTCCAGCCGCATCAGTTAAGGTAACAGCAAGAGTCACTAAACCATCTCCCAGACTACTAAGGTCTATCCCTGTGATTTGATCTGTTGATGTTCCAATGGTTCCTGAGTTGGCAACATTTGTCCCTCCTCCATCACTAGAGAATGTATAGTTATAAGTAGCCCCGACTTCTGCTCCAGCAAAAGTGAAGCTAGATAATGCAACGTTTGAACTGTTGATTGTACTTTGGTCAATCGAAATTACATAACCAGTTGGAGCGATAACATCTTTAGTCACTGTGGCAGTGGCAGCAGAACTTACATTGCCTGCCAAGTCGGTCAGAGTTACACTTAAGGTAACTGTGCCATCTCCCAATCCACTTAAGTCAATTGAGCTTACCTGATCAGAACCAGAGGCAATGGTACCCGTGTTAGTAACATTTGTTCCGCCTCCGTCACTTGAGAATGCATAATTGTAGCTCGCACCAAATTCAGCAGACGCAAAAGTGAAACTAGCTGCTGTTGCATTGGTATTATTGATTGCACTTTGATCTATCGCAACACTAAACCCTGTAGGAGCCTGAACGTCCTTTGTAACTGTTGCTGTAACGGCTGAACCTGTATTCCCGGCAACATCCGTGAGCGTAACACTCAGAGTGACAGTTCCTTCTCCCAGTCCACTAAGATCTATTCCTGTGATTTGATCTGTTGCCGTAGCAATTGTACCGGAATTGATGACATTTGTTCCTCCTCCATTGCTTGAGAAAGTATAATTATAGATAGACCCGATTTCTGCAGCTGCAAAGGTGAAACTCGCAGTATTCTGATTGGACAAGCTTATAAATGCCTGATCAATGGTAATACCATAGCTGGTTGGAGCCTGCTGATCCAGCTCGAAAGTAGTAGCAGTCGTGGTTGCAGCATTACCAGCTTGATCACTCACATCTGCACTTACATTGATGGTTCCATCCAGCAAGCTGCTGACATCAGTAGCCAAGGTCCACGATCCGGAACTCACATTTACAGTTGGAGTCAAAGTGGTGGTTCCATCAAAGAGTGAAAGCGTCAATGTTTGATTGTCTTCTGCATCAGTGCTCCCGGAAAATGTAACACTTGTGGCCTCTGTACTATTGATATTATTATCAGCAGTAATTGGAGTATTGATACTCACTGTTGGAGGAGTCTGATCTGCTGTAATTGTAAACTGTGTCGCCGCACTATTGCCATTTCCAGCCAGGTCAGTGAAAACTCCTCCTGCAATATCAACCGTCACCAATCCATCAGCAGACGGGCTAATATCCGCAAGATATTTGCCAGAAAGCATGAACTTCTGCACCCTGTACCCGCTGTATTCACCCACATAAACCCAGTTGTTAGCATTATCTACAACTATACCGTAAGGCGTTGTAAACTGACCTGTGGCAGTACCGGAAGTTCCAAATTCGAAAATGTAATTTCCTGTGTTATCGAAAACCATTATTCTGTTATTGGAATAATCAGCAGCGTAAACATTGTCATTAATGTCCATCGCTATTCCATAAATGCCACCCATTGGATTGCCTGAAGTAGCACCGGAAATGGACTTAACAAATGTCCCTGTAGTGGAAATCACATCAATATTATCTGTACCAGAAGGAAGATACAGGTTACCATCAGATCCATAGTACATCGCCCAGGCGTCACCTGAACCGGTGTAGATTGTTCCCTGAGAAGTTCCTGATGAAGTGTACTTTTCTACAACAAATGTCGACCTGATTGCTACATATACATTATCCGAAGCATCCAGTGCCAGACCAATTGGTAAAGACCCTGTCGGAAAAGTGGTGAATTGCGATCCGTCCGTATTGTAAACAATCACTTGATTGTTACCATAGGAGGTAACATATACCTTTTCATCTGAGCCCAAATCCAGCCCTGTTGGCTGGCTCAATCCTGTCGTGAAATTCATTAGCCAGTTACCATCCGGATCAAACTTTTGAACCCGATTATTGGCACGGTCAGTCACATAAATGTTTCCCGAAGCATCGATAGCCATTTCCTGCGCTACATTGAAATCTCCGTTGGCACTACCTGCTGTTCCAGAACCGATCTGGGAAATGAAGTTGGCCTGATCAAACTGATAACTGAAGTTTGACGCGCTTCCATTACCTACTGTCAAATCACCAACGTCAAACCCTGTGACATCCTCTCCCGTGTTAATGCTGATCTTAAATGGGGAGACGTTAGTAGGGCTTGTCTCAGTACTGGCAATTACCGGAACCGGTGCTGTTTGGTCATAATCGATACCAAATGAGGAAGCAGCACTATTAAAGTTTCCACCATAATCGGTTACAACTCCAGCAGGCAAATCAACACTTACTAACCCCTCAGCAGCAGGAGTGATATCCACAGTAAATACCGGGTTGGTACCCCCCAGATTTGAGGCTACTCCATTGGTAACATTTAAAGCTGACAAATCAAATCCGTAAACTAACTCGCTGAAAGTAACTGTGAGAGGAATTGGATTGAGATTAGTAGTGTTTACTGCACTGGAAGACAAAGAAACAGATGGAGCAACAGCATCAGGAACGACATAAGCCGCGTTGTCTTTTAAAGCTCCATTATTGATGTTTTTACTTCGATCCACCGCAACACTACCAGTGTTCTCATCAAACGGATAGTAAGCAACCAGATTTACGTCCGTCAAATCTTTCGCTGCATACCTGTTAGAGAAGTCTGATTTGGCAATATCCCAAATGGCCAACTCATCTATGGTTCCGTCTATCCTGGAATAGGTCTTAGCAGTAACCGGGAAAGTTATTGATCCGGTAAATGCTCCAGTCGCTGAAGCATCCAACACTCCGTCCAGATAAATTTCCAGTGTCGATCCATTTCTTACAAATGCAAAGTGGTGCCACTGATTATCATTGACCAATGTAGCTGACTGTGTTTGAGCGATAGGTCCACTGGCTGTTTGTCTTAAGAAGAAATATGGATTGTCAGAAGTTGTTGATATCTGAACGATTGTAGGAGATGGGTTTTCCTCTTCATTGATCTGAACAAAAAATGACTGATCGCTAACAGGAGCAACAGGGTTTTTAGTCCAAAACTCAATCGTGAAATCGTTGAATGTCTGAAGAATCGGGTTGGAGAACCTTACAGAATCTCCTGATCCATCCATGGACACTGCATAACCAGGATAACTCACAGTTGTCGCAAACTCTACTGAAGATCTGCTGGTAGCGTCTTCGTTTCCATTGGTTGCAGTGACTCTATAAAAATAGGGTTGATCCGTTCCAGCACTAAACACATAAGAAGTCTGGTTTGCACCTAAAGTATTGTCGACAGTTTGAATGTTCGTTGTAAAATCATAATCATCTGCACGCTCAATCGTATATCCTGTTTCATTGGTTGCATTATCTGTCCACTCCAAGGTAATATCACTGGCTGAAGAAGCGTAAGCAATCAAATCTGTTGGTGCAGAAGGCGGTGGCCCTGTCTGTAATGTTGATGCAATCCAGCCCGGTGAACTAAAGGTACCTGTAGGGCCTGACCATGTTCCTTCATTACTGTTTGTGGAAAGATCCCAGATAGTACTAGCTGCTCCTGCATTTTCATCAAATGAATAATACAGTTCAAGATTCGGTTGGCTGGTTGATAAATCAACACTGGAATACCGGTCAGAAAAATCAGTTTTGGCAATACTCCACACCTTAAATTCATCAATATCCGCATTGATAGCGTAAGAAGGATCATCCGCAAAAGTTCCTATCTGAAAATGTGGATTTGCTGGTGTGGCCGAAGCAACACTATTATCAATCGTCTCTACAAAAGAGCCATCTATATATATATCAGTAGTAGTACCTCCGGCATATGAGAAAGCAACGTGCGTCCAGGTATCAGCCGGAATTACTGCAGTGGAAGCTGTTCTATCATTAGCGCTAAGTCGATTTAATTTGATCAACCCTGTGGCTCCGTCATAGCCCATGATCACGACCTGATCCGCTAATGCTGTAGACGCACCCAACCAGGTAATCCACCGATCTCCCGTTTGTGCACGCCTATTGATCCAAAACTCAACAGTCATCGCATTGGACCCGGAAGGTAAGGTGGAGACAGGTACGGTTATTTGGTCATCCGTCCCGTCAAAACTCATGGCATAACCCGGATAAGTTCTGGTTGTGGCAAATATGATCGGAGACTGACTGGAAGCATCTTCTGACCCATTGGCAGCAGTTACTCTGAAGTAATAAGCCACATCAGTTCCAACATTTACCGTTGTTCCTGTGCCATCCGGAATGGTTGTAGAGCTAATGATATTTGCATCAAAACTGATAGCATCGGAAGACCATTCTACAATGTAATCAGTATTGTTCGTTGCATTATCCGTCCATTTAAGCGTTATATCTGTAGTGGACGATGCATAAGCAACAAGATCAGAAGGTGCAGCTGGTACGTTGATGGTGGACGACACATAGGATGCACCTGAGATAGTAGCGTCATTTATTGACGCAGTTCTGTCAACAGCAACCGTTCCTGTATTTTCATCAAAAGGATAATAGGCTATCAGATTGGCTTCACTTCCATTAGGACGTGAATAGCGATCTGAGAAATCGGTTTTAGCTATATCCCAAACTTTGAATTCATCGATGATTCCATCAAAGCCACTTGTTAATGCATCTGAGTTTCCAATAATCAGGTCCGAAGCTGTAGTCACAACACTTGAATGCGCAAACTGTCCATCCAGCACACCACCCACATAAAGATTGACATTGGTACCATCATATGTTCCAGCTATGTGATACCACTGGCCTGCATTCCATGAGGTACTGGTTGAAGTGGCATTCGTACCTTGGGTAAATCCAGTCTCATACAATCTGATTGTACCATCTCCCTCTCTGTTAAATATTATCGAAGGCAATCCTCCAATATGGTCAAAAATGTCCCCGCGTGCAGATGCCGAGTTAAGGCTAGTTCCTGGTTTCATCCAGAATTCATAGGTCCAATTGTTCGTTGGAGCAGTGAAAGTTGTGGCCCGGGCATAAGCATTCGCATTGCCAGTCATGTCGAGTGCATATCCTGAAAATGCCTTTGTAGTAGCAAACTCCACAGAAGACCTGCTGGTGGCATCTTCATAGCCATTGGTAGGAGTGACACGGTAAAAATACGGCTGATCAGTACCAGCGCCAAACACATAAGATGTTGCATCTGCTGACAGTGTGTTGTCAACGACCTGAACATTGGTTGAGAAGGCATAATCATCAGCTCGCTCTATTTTGTATCCCGTTTCGTCTGTGGCATTGTCTGTCCATGAGAAAGTAATGTCAGTAGAAGAGGAAGCATAGGCAATAAGATCAGTTGGTGCAGCTGGAGGTAGTTGCATGGCTCCAGATGTAGTCCACTCTGTTCCGGTCATGTTGGTGAGTGTTCCGTCATTGGTTCCTGCAAGATCCGGAAGGAGAGTTCCGGAGGTTTCATCGAAGCGATAATACCCTACAAGACCTGTTTCATTCCCTTGAAGAACACTATAGAGTGAGCCCTGGATTTCACCAACCGTTCTGGCTACATTCCAAATCCGAACCTCATCGATTAATCCATTAAAATATTCGTCATTGGCCCAAGTTCTTTTACCAAATACAAAGACATCTGCCACCGTTGCATAGGTCTTTGCTACCGATACATCCAATACTCCATCTATATAGATGGAAGCATTTGTCCCATCATGGACAATCGCTACATGGTGCCAGCTACCGTCATTGATTGAAATCGTACCGGTTATGTCATTACTCTCACCTATTATGTGAATGATTCCGTCTGAACCCATCCAAAGATTAAACCGGGCATTTGCTGTGCTGGTATTAGCACCCCATCCAACGATACTGGCATAAATTGAGGAGCTAGTTTGTACCCATGCTTCAATCGTCCTTGGCGCATTTCCTGTTGGTAAGCCTGTCGTTCCCAGGCTCACATAATCCTGCACGCCATCAAAGGCAAGTGCATTATTTGGCTGATTAGCTGAAATACTAAACTGTGAAGCGACCAAACTGGAATTGCCTGTCAGGTCATTGGCAGCATTGGCAGCAATATCTACGGTTACATTTCCAGTAGAATTTGCATACAAGTCTGCCGTATAATTCTGGCCATCAGAGTTTATAAAATTGTTGACAATCGCATTGTTTACTACCAGATCACTTGCATCAAAATTGACAACTACTTCCCCGAAGTTGATATCAATGATAATAGGCGAATCTGTACTTGCGCTGGATGTGGTAATTGAAGGTGTTGGAGAGATTGCATCTGGAGTCGCTACACCAGTGATCAAACTTGTTGATTGAATATAATCGGTAGCTGGGTCCATGTTTGTTAATGTGCCATCATTTCCGTTTACAGTCAGATCATAGACAGTACTGCTTCCGGGACCTTCATCAAGGTTCCAGTACCCAGCCAAACCAGGTTCTCCACCATTCAACTCAAGGTTCTTGAAGTAGTTGATTTGCTCAACCGTTCTATTTGTATTCCATACTCTGACTTCATCGATTTGACCATGAAATGGCGAACCGAGTGCTGTGTTGGTAAGGTTATCTCTTGCGGCTATTCTGAATTGATTGGTGTTAACAATACTGCCCGAAAGATTATCTCTATTTACAGTGAGTGATTGTGACACACCATCAACATACAAGTTGATACCAGCGGCTGAACTACTTCCATCATATGTTACTGCAATATGGTGCCAGTTATTATCATATAAATTACCTCCTCCATAAACTTCAATATCATTAGTAGAGGAAGTACTTACCAAAGTGAAAAATATGCCATCAACTCCACCTGCTCCCATCAGCAGGCCATAACCCTGATAAGTTCCTCCTTGCAACATATTTCCCGCGATAAATTGACCGGAGTTATAAGAAGTCTTTATCCATGTCTCTATAGTAAAAGCATCCGTTCTCTCGAATTGCAGTGAAGCATTGTTGCCTGCTCTGATATGGTCATCAACACCATCAAAATCAAGTGCATAATTGATTGGATTAACGAAAACAGTCGAAGCGGTAGAAGTACAGCCACTTGCATCGTCCGTAGCTACCAAATAATAAGTACCTCCACTGAGGCCGGAAAATGTTGTGGCAGTACCCAATGAGCTGGATAGTCCAGCATCAGAAAACAATTCATAGGTATAGGAGCCGGCTCCACCACTTGCCGTACCTGTAGCATCAATAGTTCCATCAGTAGCTCCAATTCCGCTTGCGTCTATCACAGAAGGAGCCCCAAGGGTAATGGTTAGAGGATTATCAGAAATCACGTAGGTACTAATAGTTGAGCAACCATTATCGTTATTGATCACTTCTGCGGTATAATTATTACCAATCAAGCCGGATGCTGTAAGTCCCGTTGCTCCAGTGGTATTTGCGTTTTGAGCTTCTAATGCTCCTCCTGTGCCAATTCCTGAATATATACTAATAGCGTAATTTCCTGTAGGCTCACCAGCTGCGGTAGATACATTAATTACCAAAACTCCATTTGAGGAGGTACAATAGGTATTGTCCAGTATGCTTGGGGTAATCACTGGTTGAGAACTGGCATCTCCTGCGATTGTCCAACTATGGTTATTGACCAATTCATCATGACCTGTGGGATCACAATAAGTTAAGCCATTGGCTCCCAATGTGATCCCTGATGGAATCACCGTTTCACCTGCGCCTCCGTCAATAGTTGACCACCCGGCAAGCGTAGTTTCGTAGTTCGCCGCACTCATCCCGGAGTTATCTAACATCCCGCTCATATCCCCGACAACTCCAATATCCCATGTAGCAAGACTTTGATCAAAGGTGCTCACACTATTAAACATGTTTGACATATCTGTGACCGCAGACACATCCCAGCTACTGATGTCCTGATTAAAGTTCGTTGCTCCGGAAAACATTCCTGTCATGTCGGTAAGTGCAGTTGTAAACACCCAAGCTCCAATCGGCTGGTCAAATGGAGTGCTATTGAACATGTGATTAGTTCTGGTGACATTTCCAACACTCCATCCAGTTATGTCCTGGTCAAAAGCTGTTTGCCTGAATAACTCCAACATATCTGTTACTCCTGAAACATTCCAATTGGTAACATTTCCATTGAAGTTCGTTGCACGCTTGAATGTTCCATTAAGGTCTGTTATGGTACTAACATCCCAGTTAGTAAAGTCTTCAGTAGAAAGTGCAGCACAATCCTGGAACATCGCACTCAAAGAAGTAACCAGCGCAAGATCAGGAGCATCCGTTGCGTTTACAACAACATTTGAACATCCATTAAACGCGTCCACAAATGATTCCCAGGAGATGTTCCCCCACTGCTCTATTGTGAGTAATTTATCTGTATCCCCAGAACCAGCGAAATAAATAGCTGGGAATTGGCCGGTAATTTCAATTTGATAGGTATCCGTTGTGTTTAAGCTGGTAATATTATGATCGCCAGTTACCCCTGTTGCAGAACCATCTCCCCCTGTCCCGGTAATGTTTGTCCAGGTAATATCGTAGTTATAAGTATAGCTTCCTGAGTTGGTCGGTATGGTAATGGTTCCATCAGCCGTTGACCATGTCGTGATGAATGGCAAAACTGATGCTGTAACGGCATTCTCAACCAATGCAAAACCAACCCTATCAGCACCATCATAAGTAGTAAAATTTCCTGCTATAGCAATTTTATCACTTGAAGTGAAACCCATATCAACGATTGATGGATGGGCTACACCCGCAGCTCCAGTAGCATTAAATCCACTAACTATTGCCCCTGTATCATCTACTTTTACGATAGCTCCAACCGACGTAGCATTATAGGCATTGAAAATACCAGCCAACCAAAGCGATCCGTCCGATTGTGCTAATACTCGCTCTCCATAATCTGTTGCTCCGGCATAGTCTAATCCGGGATCTGTAAACCCAGTGTTGATTGTTCCGTCAACATTCAACAATGCGAAACACTGGCGTCCAGTTGTATTGATGTCACTAAAGTGTCCTCCAATAATTATCCTATCATCTGGTAGCACATCAATGCTCTTTACTGCTGAACTTATACCTGCAAAAACGTATGAAGCAAACCCGGTATTTGCTGAAGTGTCTGTGTTGATTTTAACTAAATCCTCAGTGGTATAGCTGCCATAACGTCCAAAATCACCACCTACTAAGAGTGAACCATCACTTAATAATTTGATGTCGTAGATGATTGGATAACCGGTTGCAGTACCTCCCGAAAAAGTATTGTAATCAAGTACTAATGCTCCAGGAGTGGTGTTGAGATCAATCTTGACCATTCCTCCCGCTCCACCAACAGAATTAAAATCAGAAAAATCTCCCCCTACCAATAGATTACCATCATCAGCCAACTCCAGCGTGTACACGATACTATTAACCCCTGAGCCAATATTTGACATAAAAGTCGCATCAGTCGTACCATCATCATTGTATTTTACCAGACCTCCAGCAGGAGAGGTAAATTCTCCTCCAACAATAATAGACCCATCGCCTAAAACCAAAATGTCATTCACTGCACCATTAATTGTTGGTGTGGCACCGGTCCAGGTACCAGCAGCACCTGTTTTGGTCTTCCTATATATGTATGGACTGGCATCAGACCCAACAATAAAGTCTCCATTGATAGCTTCGGCTACAGCTCCTTTATTAGAAATGCTGATAGCCGGACTTGTGACAAAAGTCGATAGTAAGTCTCCATCACTCTGTCCCTGGGACAAGAAGGGCAGAGACAGAATGGCAAGCATAAAAGATAGTTTTGGCAGGTTAATCATCATGGCGGATGTTTTGTTAATCAATTAATTTAAGTGGTTCACAATCAGCGTCATCCCCTCAAATTCATCTTCTCCAGTAAGTTTATAAATTGCTGATGCCCCAGGTTTTGACTCTTCGGGAAGCGATATTTTCAACAGATAGTTTTCTGTTGGTGGTAGCTCTATCAATTCACCAACAACTATATCGTGTACTAACTCTTGATCAATGTAAAGCGCCATTTTTGGTGCAATTGAAAAAGTGGATTCGTGAACCATGCATTTAAGTGCAGCGGGTAAAGAGCCTGGGCTTAGTGGATATTCTTTGGTTGTGGTGTCACTAAGGTTAGCTACAAATAAGTTGTTTTTAGCATATATTGACCTGTTATTCCCCTTGGAACTGGCTGGATCATTCTCTCCTTCCTGTACAGGTGACCAGCTGAGCAAAGTAGCGGCGACTCCATAGTTTCCCTGGTGGATAAACTTGAATGCTTTCATTGATGGAAGTTCCAACACATCCTCCTGATTGACCTGGCCTGATCGACCATCAATTGTTTTGACTTCTTCACTATCTACTTCTACGAATGAAGGAAATGAAAACGATATGGATGTAACCTGTCTGTTGCTCTCTGAAGTGTTGTACACCACAACTGCCGCATAATAAAGACGACCAGTAGTCAATTCATTGGCGTTGGCCCTGGGATATTTACCGTGTACAGGACGTGGCAACCTACCGTCCACAGCTTCAATAAGAAATACATTATCATTCTCCCAGCAATTGTTAGCTGAGCTGGCAAATTCACCATAAAGGTTGAGAGGAAACTCCCCAATGGTTACATTACAAGACATAGTTGGTAAATAGTTTTGGTTTTGATTGCATTCGTTGTTGACTCATCAAAACAAATGCCTCATAAACCAAACCTAATTTGTCCATAGAGGTATACCTCTTATGTATCGACCATACAAAAGCATGTGGTTGGATAGGTAGGTAGGGACTCACGGTGATCTGTTAGTTGAATCGAGTTTTACTAGCACTTCCTCAGCACTAAAATCAATAATAGGCTATTTTTTAGATATATGCATCAGGCTTTTAGATTAAGCAGTCATTTCAAACGATTGAAATGAATTAACCACTCTCCAATTACCCATATTTTTAATACTTCTCCCAATTAGTCATTGCTTACACTACCCAAGCACTTCCCTCTGGATTGGATTGCAAAATTGTGTTTTCAAGAATTAAAAAAAAGCCTGGTCATTGCCAGGCTTATTTGAGTATTAATGTCGAATAATTACTTTATGCGATTCAATTCGCTGATTTGGATCAGCTGTATCAATAAAGTTGAGCATGTAAATTCCATCTGGTAAGTCCAAAACATTCAGCTCCAATAATTTATCTAAACCCGATTGTACAGGCTGAACAAAAACTTTCCTTCCCTGTAAATCACTAATCTGAAGTTCAAGCGTCTCGCTCATCAGTTTGGCATAACGGACCATCAACTTATTGTTAGCCGGATTAGGATAAACCTCCAGGTTCTTGAAATACCTTCTGTAGAATCCTAATTCATTGATCTTCTCTACCACAATCCCATCAGGGTTGACTGTCGCCTGAAGGGTGAAGGTGTTCTTCTCTTTGCCATCTGCTCCTACCTCAAACTCTACATAGGATGCCGGATCCATTGGAATACCAGGGTACTCGATGTTGAACCGGTAAAGTCCGGCTTCTATATCTGCAAAGGTGAAGTTGCCATCATCGTCCGACTCCACATAAGCATACAACTCAAACAAACTGTCTGCCGCCACCCGGCCACTGCCCACAAACCTCCTCATAGAACATGCCGCCCGCTTCACTTTCTTCCTGCCTTCTACTCGCTGGCTCCTGCCATTGCCATCATCCAACCCGTAGATCGTTCCCTGTACAACTCCTCCATCTGGTAGCGCTGGCAATGGTGGTGGAATCTGTGCCATGTTCAATGTCTCTGTCGCATCCTCTCTCAACTGATACTCGGTCGCCTCTACCCACAAATCCGTACTCGGATAGTAGGTCACCAGAAACTCATCCAGGTTGTCCGGACCCACTGCGATCAAAAAGTCTCCCAGTATCAGGTCGCTGAACACAAACTTGCCTGCCTTCACAATGCCTCCTCTGGTAGTCTGCAAGGTATCATATGGCGTGCCTGGTGCTGTCACCTTAAAGGCATAGCCATTGCCCGCTGTGAATGGATTGTTGTTTAGGTCCAGTGCCGTGAACTCCAGGGTGGCTGTCGCCAGAACTGTCTGTACTCTACTTGTCAAGGTCAGGTTCGGTACTCCCGGGTTGGTCACTGTCAGCACATGATCACCCATTGTCTCATAATCTATCGTTTCTATTGTGTAGCTGCTCGCTGTGCCTTTGTCTACTACTACGGTGTTCTCTGCCACATCATTGCTCCGCGTCCAGGTATACTGGTTACCCGCTCCTCCTACAGGAATGTCCAGGGTGACACTGCTGCCCTTCGGT
>Ga0209692_10003505_pt1 | contig 15174 bp, 17 predicted proteins | sample tdDd472_FD_187129 | JGI IMG/M metagenome (GOLD analysis project Ga0209692, IMG submission 187129) | Marine sediment microbial communities from the Atlantic coast under amendment with organic carbon and nitrate - tdDd47.2 (SPAdes)... | ecosystem: Environmental > Aquatic > Marine > Coastal >...
CAGCGCTGCGGTGAGTCAGCGCGTGATTAAGCAAGCTGGTGTCATTAAAGCGGTAGCCCAGTTGTTCTTCCGCCCACTTTTTGGCATCAGTCACGGCAACTCACTCAGGCATACCGGCATAACTATTTAATAACTTCGACGCTTTTGTCGTACTTAACAAGCAGATACAGGTTGCCCATGTAGCTTGCTTCATTTTCGTGATACAGGCTGACCCGGTAACCGTCGGAGGAACGTTTAATGACGAAGTCATTTTCGTCGACGCCGTAGACCGACTCGATGTTAATTCTGTTCGCGAGCTTGCCACGTATTCTCTGAATATCCGGCGAGGTACCTGAAAGCTCCCGCTCAAGGTCATCCATGATTGAATAGACTTTGAACATCTCCAGATAAGCCGGCGTTACCTTAAACGCGCCGAACGCGAGCAAAGCGATAATTCCAACAATGCTTAGCATGCCCAGCGTAGTCATTCCGTGTTGCTTACGCATACCTGTCTCCCTTTCTAATTCCCGCCGCATCTACTGAATCGGATCACCGATGCGCCGCCACTGCGGCATACCCGGGAAATCCCAGTTCATCCAGATGCGGACGGCTTTGCCAACCACATTTTCCTGCGGCACAAACCCCACTCCGGGATAACGACTGTCGCGGCTGTTGTCGCGGTTGTCGCCCATCATGAAATAGTGCCCTTTCGGAACCACAAAGGTGCCTTCCATGCTCCTTTGATACGGCATTAATAGCACATCGTGCTCAAGCCCATCCAACGATTCGCTCGCAATTCTCACCTCAGAACCCAGATCGGTCTCGTACAGCCCCTTGAACGTCAGGCTTACGGGTTCGTTGTTTATATACAGCCGCTTATTCCGGTAGGTAATTCTGTCGCCCGGCAGGCCTACCAGCCGTTTGATGTAGTTGGTACTGGGCTGCGACGGCAAACGGAACACCATAACGTCGCCCCGCTGCGGCTCGCCGAGCTCCACGACCTTGGTGTGGGTAACCGGCAACCGCAGCCCGTAGCTGAACTTGTTTACGAAAATGAAATCGCCGATCAGCAGCGTCGGCATCATCGAACTTGACGGGATGCGAAACGGCTCGAATAAAAATGAGCGCACCACCAGCACGAGCAGCAACACCGGAAAAAACGAGCGGGCGTATTCAACCAGCACGGGTTCTTTTGCAGCGAGCTTGTTTTCAGACTCCTGCACGGGGTCACCGTCTTCGACCTCAGCAGACTTACTGCCGAACAACAGCCAGCCGCCCCAGATCACACCGCTGAAGAACGTCGCCAAAACCAGTATTAATGAAAAATCGATAATCATGTCGCCCTTAACTTATATGGCTAATTTTTGGAGCCGCCATCGCCGGATTTCAATACGGCAAGAAACGCTTCCTGCGGAATCTCCACAGAACCGAACTGCTTCATCCGCTTTTTACCCGCCTTTTGCTTCTCAAGCAATTTACGCTTACGCGAGATGTCGCCGCCATAGCATTTTGCGGTCACATTCTTACGCAGCGCCTTAACGCTGGCGCGCGCCACAATATGAGAGCCTATGGCCGCCTGGATCGCAATTTCAAACATCTGGCGGGGAATCAACTCGCGTAGTTTATCAACCAGCGCCCGACCGCGGCCGTAGGCCGACTCGCGATGCACGATGATGGATAGCGCATCGACCTTTTCCTTGTTGATGAGAACATCGAGACGGATCAGGTCACCGGCACGAAAATCAGCCAGATGATAATCAAGCGAAGCGAAACCGCGGCTGATCGACTTCAGGCGATCGAAGAAATCAAGCACGATCTCGGCCAACGGCAGTTCGTAGTCCATCGACACGTTGCTCCGGTGATGCCGCATGCCGGTTTGCACACCACGCTTCTCAATGCACAGTTGCATGATTTTGCCGACGTAATCAGGCGGCGTCATAATCGTCGCAGTCACATAGGGCTCGCGCACTTCTTCAATTTGAGTCACCGCAGGCAGTGCTGCCGGGTTATCGAGTTCCAGCAACTCACCATCGGTCGTCAGAACCTGATAGATAACCGTGGGCGCCGTACTGATCAGTTCCAGGTCGTACTCGCGTTCGAGACGCTCCTGCACAATCTCCATGTGCAGCGTGCCGAGGAAACCGCAACGGAAACCAAAGCCCAGAGCGGCTGATGACTCCGGCTCATACTTCAGCGCTGCATCATTCAGGTTCAGCTTGGCCAGCGCCTCGCGAAACGCTTCAAAGTCTTCGGAGTTGATCGGGAACAGGCCGGCGAAGACCCTGGGTTGCACCTCTTCAAAACCGGGCAACGCTACTTCGCAGCCTTTGTCCCTGGTCGTCACGGTGTCACCCACCGGGGCACCGAAAATGTCCTTGATACCGGCAATCAGATAGCCTACTTCGCCGGTATTCAGCTCCGGGCGGTCTTCCCGCTTCGGTGTATAGACACCAACGTTGTTGGCCAGGTATTCATCCTGGGTAGACAGGACCTTGATCTTGGCAGCCTTCTTCATCTGCCCCTGCATGATGCGTACAAGCGACACCACACCGACGTAGCTGTCGAACCAGGTATCCATAATCAGCGCCTGCAGCGGCGCATCGGGGTCACCCTCGGGCGCCGGCACCATGCGCACCAGCTGCTCCAGCAACTCTCTAACGCCCTGCCCTGTTTTCGCGCTAACTTCGAGCGCTTCACTGGCATCAATACCGATAACGTCTTCGATTTCTTTCTTGACGCGCTCGGGTTCAGCGGCCGGCAGGTCGATCTTGTTGAGTACCGGAATAACTTCCAGCCCCAGATCGATAGCTGTATAGCAATTGGCAACACTCTGTGCCTCAACACCCTGACTGGCGTCGACGACGAGTAACGCGCCTTCGCAGGCCGCCAGCGACCGCGATACTTCATAAGAGAAGTCGACGTGCCCCGGCGTGTCGATCATGTTCAGTTGGTAGGTTTCACCGTCGGCAGCGGTGAACTTAAGCGCCACACTCTGCGCTTTAATCGTGATGCCGCGCTCCCGCTCGATATCCATCGAGTCGAGCACCTGGGCTTCCATCTCGCGGTCTTCGAGGCCGCCGCATATCTGGATAAACCGGTCAGCCAGCGTCGACTTGCCGTGATCGATGTGGGCAATAATCGAGAAATTACGAATTTTTCGCATTAAAAGGGATACCGGGCTTTAGCTAACAGCAGCACTGCAAAAAGTAGGAAAGTGAGTTGGCGCAAGGGTCAGGCGATGATTAATCGTCGGCCTAATCGTCTAATTAGTCGTCTTTCAGGCATTGCAGTACCGCATCGCGGTTCAGGTGATACCGGCAGACCTCAGCGCCGGCGTAATATACCACGGGCACCAGTTCTCCATACAGTTCAGCCCAGTCCGCACGGGTGTCGACATCCTCTACCCGGATCTGCGCCCTGCCGCGAACCAGCGGTTCAAGCGCTTCAAGCAGGTCCTCGCACAAATGGCAGCCACGACGGCTGTAGACGGTGATTTCAGGTAGTGCGGTCACAGCGCGCCTGCATCGGGGCTGACCTGCCAGCTCACATCGCTGCCCTGAAGCCTCGACCAGCAGCGCAGCACGCCATAGGCGAGCGCCAAACCCGCAACAATACCGCCGGCAACCCAGCGGTCGGGTTGCTCGCTGCCGGCCCCGACGATACTCATCAGTAATGCCAGCAGCACGACCAATGCCAGCGGTAGCAGGTAACCCAGCAACACCGAGCCGAGCAGCTGCCGTGACGGCGCACTCAACGTTACCCGCTGCCCGGCATGCACCGGAGCTGCCGGCCTGCGCAGCATTAGCATTCGTTCGTCGTTGGTAGCGGCTTCACCGGGCTGAATGGCGCGACCGAGCAGCTGCATACCGCAGCCGCCGAGCTTACTGCATGACTGGCAGCTCTCAGGGGAATCAGGACGCAGCAGCACTGTGTCGTCATAGACTTCGGTGACTGTGGCCTTACAGGAAATCATTAATGTTTCCGGGGATGTTTTCGGCAAGCTCTCGGGCAACAAGGCTGCCACTACTTACGGCTGCCGAATACGTCGCTCAACCGAACTGGTAGACAAACGGCATCAGACTGTTGTCTGTGAACAGTATAAGAAGCAGCATCAACAATACGTACACACCGAGCAACGTAAAAATCAGTTTCTTGTTGCGCGCGAAGAATCCTTTTTTCGGTTTTGCTTCATCGGTCATAAACCGTCTCCTTACTCGGTGGCCGCCGCCGTATCTGCGGCGCCCCCGACAATACCCTTGGCGATGAAGTCGTAAGAGTAATCGGCAATCATCTGATGCGCCAGTACGCTGGGGTGAGCGTCATCCAGTGCCACCCATAGCGTTACAGGATCATCGGTATAGGTACTGAAGTCTGCGCGCAGGTCGAGCACATCGATACCGTTGTCATCGAGGAAGTTGTAGACCTTGTCGTAAACTACGTCGAACGGGTATTCCTGCACATTGTGCAGCTCGGGAATCATAACCACCTGAAACTCAACGCCCTGCTCGTCGAGCAAATCGCGCAGCTGCACGAACGCTTCTTTCGAAGCCACCCAACCAGGCTGCTCATCATCGTAAAGTGCCGTGTAGAAACCTTCGAAGGTTTGACCTTCATCAACCCGGGTGAACAAACCACGCATCCGCGACCAGAAGAACGTTACAGCGCGGCTGTACGCCAACCACTGGTACGTAGACTGCTTCGGAGTAACCTCGGCGTCGTTAATGAAATAAAACAACACGACTTTATCGGGGCTGTATTTCTGACCCTTGTCGATATAGAGGTTGGTTTGTTGTTCGGTGTTGTAATTGCCGTGACCGGTGTTGATCATCTCCACCGGCAGCGTTTCATTAAAACGCTCTTCGAGCAGATGCTCGAAACTTTCGTCCTGCTCAACACCCCAACCGACAGTCAGGGAATCGCCGAGCACCACAATGCGATACGCATCGTTGCGCTCGTAGTCATAGTCCTGATCACGCCAGCCATGCGAGTTGGTCTTGAAGCTCGTACCCATAAGGTATGCATTGGCATTCGGCTCGTGGTAGTGACCGACCTTGGGATTATCCGCAGGGATTTTGACCTCGTTGGCGTAACGTGCCATCTCGACGTCGTAATAGATGGTCATGCGGGTGTATATCTGCAACGTGACTTCCAGCAGAACCAGAAAGATCACAAAAGACACAAGAAATGCGCCAATACCGCGGGCTATATCGTTCAACTTACTCATGGATGGTCTTAATCCCTGTCATACCGGTGCCAAGCTTCATAGGCACCGGCCTCCTGTGCGCCCGATTCTAGCGGTTTCCGCAGGTCACAGATACTGTCTAAGCATCATAAATAGCCGGCGAGACCGGCTTCCGGACGCTTTTTAATGTCTTCCAGCAACATATCCGCGTACATCGAATGGGCCAACTCGTTCGGGTGACTATCGACGCGACTAACCTTATAACGCGTACCCTTGTTCGCCTTGGCAAATTCAGTCAACACAGGCGTGGTGTTGATGCGGGTGTAATCAAGCTGTCCGTCGAGCCAGTCAAACATATGCGACACGCGGAAAAACCATTCGCTGAAGCTCAAGGTCAGCAGAATAACTTCGGCATCCCCCTTCTTACTGATGTCGACCACATCATTCAGCGCCGCCGCGACCTGCTGACGGTAACGGTATTCCTTCTGCGCCTCAGGAATGGGAATCCTCTTTAAAGGGCGCCCGAGCGGCGACGGGGATAACCCGAACTGCGCGAGAATATAGCTGTTGAAAAATACGTTTTCGCCGGGCGGCGGGTCGAACGGCTCTTCGTAATCAACCCACAACACGTTGCCGGTATAGCGGGTAACAGCCATTACGACCAGATCGGGGTCGTAGGCCATCGCTTTGTGACGCAGCGTACCGACGAGTTCACCGACACCGTAGGACTCCACTCCGAAGTTAATCACCTCGAAGTTCATGTCGCTGCCAAGCTCGTCGGCCAGTGCATTGAGATTATCTTCGAGCAACCAGTGGTACGACTGCTCCACCGGAATTGATGCCGGCATCGTCCAGCTGCTGCCCAACACCACGACCCTGTAGGTATTAGCGGGTTTTTCGAGCGAATACTCTTTATCAGCGAGACCGGCCGAGTTTGTCTTGAGCGGCACACCGCGCAGCATCGAATCGAGGTTCGGCTTGAGTTCGTAATACATAGAGGGATCGTCGGCCGACTTGATCAGCCCCGACCCGAGCAAGGTATTAAAGCTGTTCATTTTGGCCGGATTAAAGGCGGCCAGACCAACGCTGAACACACGGTAGGACTGCTCGATCAGCAGGAACATACCGAGGGTAATCAGGACGACGTTGAGTGCGGTTCGCATCATTCTTATTCGGGCCTTAACTTGCAGCTAACCGGGGCTGGCTTCCGGAACAGCAGGCGAGTTTACGGGAGTGCCTGTAGGCGCTCAAGTGGGCAGGTCACAGAAAGCTGCCCAAGCTGACATACGGGTATTTAGTCAAACAAAAGAAAGGCATACCCGCAGTATTACAGAGGTTTCCTGAGCGGGCCCGGGGTGACGCTATTCCTGCACCATCGATGCCGCGATCAGTCCGACGGTGGCGGCAGGCACCTGACCCACGGCCGTAACCATCCAGCCGTCACGCAATACGGTGAAGGCGTGGGTAGACCCCATGGCCTCGGCACTCTCGTCGGAACTTTCAGCGGCCTCGTCTCCGGCCGTGTCATGCTTTTCGATAAACACAGACACCGATGCCAGCCCGTCCATATACACGAGGTGCAAACGCGGCTCTTCTTCACCCATCATGAACTCGTGACGAACGGTTTTTAGCTCAAAACCCGGTGGTAGCTCAGATGCTTTCCAGCCCGGCATCTCGGCGAACCGCTCCTGCTGGGAGTCATCGTGCGTGACGCGTTTCCAGCCGCTGGTGTCGTAACCGGTCTTGACCAGTTCCTGCGGAACCTCATCAACAAACGCAATATCGGAAAACATGACCTCTTCGATCATCATGGCACCGTCGGCACTGCGTAACTGCGACTTCAGTGGCATTCCCGTGCGCCGGTCAATCCAGATGCGATAGCCGTAACGGTATTCATCGACCGCTTCGATATTCAGCTTCATGCACTCACGCCCTGCCACACGTTCGCCGCCGGTCACAGCAAACGTATACGACAACTCCATGACGTCGTCATAAGCCGGAATGCCTGCAGCAATCGGGCTTTTCAGGTTGCCATTAAGCTTTTCCACAACGACGGTGCGCTTGTCGGGAAAGATGCACACCGTTTCGTCGCCCTGCCGGATCGACTCATAGCTGTCGCCATCCATGCCGACCAGACGCTCGGAAATATCACCATTAACAACGCGATGGTAGATGCGGAAGTTTTCGGCGTTCGCACCGCGCATACGAACCAGCGTGCCCTGGTAATTCGCGTTCTCGACGGCTATATGCATGCGGTTGATCCACTTGCTCGGATCATTGTTTGCATTGATTTCAGCAGGCGCTTCGGCAACCGCTGCGGCACCGACCCACAACAGCAACACTAACGGCAGGAAAACCTGCAGTGCCACTTCACGTGAAACCCGGTTGCGCGCGACAGCAGTAGCCCGATAAAGCTTCATGCAAACAGCCCTTATTGCGTATAACGCGCCTGTTGAATAACAAAACCTGGCTCAGCGACACGCCACGAGATCGTTTGTGCGTGCGTGCCGTGTGAGGCGAGATAGCTGGCCATGCGGTCGGAACGAACCAGCCCGGGTTGACGGTAGCGCCCGCTAAAACGTTCCTGGCGGTTTACCGCCGATGCAGGTGCTGACTCACTGATAGCAGCGACCGGTTGGTTACCGGTGACCGCCAGGTTCTTCGGCAGAATATTAATTACGGCAACAGCACACAGCCCCGCAGCTACGGCAAAGCCGATAACCTTGAGGTTGGCAGCCTTCGGTGCGGACGCAGCCGACTCGGCGGCGGGCTGGCCTATTTCGGTGACCTGCTGCATGACGCTGGCACGGATCCGGTCAGACTGACCGGCATCGCCGCGCATCATATTGCCGATGGTGACGTAACGGGAGAATGTGGCACGATGCGCTCCGTCGCGTTCGAGTCTGCGTAATAGCAATTCCATTTCTTCCATCGGCAGCTCGCCGTCAACAAAGGCACTGAGCTGCTCCTGAATAGTCGCCTGCACGGTCTTGTCGACCTTGGCGTCATCGTCTGGCTTATCCGAATCCATGATAAAAACCTGTTACTAAAATGATGTGTTGTCTTTCGTTAAAAAATCCGCACGCTCAACTACCCAGTGTCGGGCTATGCCAGCGTCGGTCTGATAATTTTGTCGAGTGCTTCACGAGCACGGAAAATACGCGAGCGCACCGTGCCCACCGGACACTCCATGGCTTGCGCAATATCTTCATAGCTCAAACCGTCGAGTTCACGCAGCATGATCGCCGTGCGTAAATCTTCGGGCAGATCGGCCAACGCCTTTTCGAGCATCTCGCGAAGCTCGTCACTCATCACCTGCCCTTCGGGCGAGTCAGTATCCTGCAAGTGGGCATGCCACTCGTAGCGCTCCGGATCATCAATATCTTCCGAATACGCCAACGGCCGGCGGCGTGCCGCCACAATATGGTTTTTCGCGGTATTAATCGCGATGCGGTACAGCCACGTGTAAAACGCACTGTCGCCGCGGAATTTCGGGAGTGCCCGGTACGCCTTTAAAAAGGCTTCCTGAGCCACGTCCATTGCTTCGGCATGATCATGCACATACCGCATGATCAGTTTGACCAGCTTGTGCTGATACTTAACAACGAGCAGATCATAGGCATGCTTCTCGCCCGCAAGCACACGGTCAACGAGCAATTGGTCACTAGCCTTGTCTGACATCGGTTTTGACACCGCAGCAGCACCTGTACTCACCGAATGATCCTGAGCCACTTTGCCAGCACCCCTCCCTTTTGCTGCCGGTGTGACTGCGGCGGGAGGCGAAAGTTCGCCGGCTGAGGCATGTCCTGGTGCCCGCGCAGACGAGCGAACCGACCGCTTACGCTTATCGGCCTTTGCTGCAGTTGTGCAACCACTCATAGGACTCATCCTTAAGCTGTTGGCTGAGACCGGAAGCCGCTGCCGCTGCATTGCACCAGTTACGCCCAGTCTACATCAGTTACGAGTGCCCGTTGCCTGTACGTCTGTACGGTAACCTGTCTCCACAGAAACCCGCTTGCCCGTCCTAAGTTTCCCTCGGGGTGGAGACCGGTTAACCACACAAACCGGTGGGACCTTATCGGGTTGGCAAAGCAGTTAGAGCGGCCAGCGCAGGAGAACCGACAGCCGCCGCCAGTGATGCCTTGCCGCATCATCCCGACAACCGCTGTGAAACAACCAGACCAGAACCCATCTGGCCTGCTCATCACTCAGCAGTAAGGCTATTGACCGGCTTCCCGCGAAAAAGTGCCTTTCAAGACGGCAAAAAACAGCCTTTTTTTGGGATTTCTGGTAATTGAGCTGATTTTTGCCTGCCAAGACCGGCTTTGGGGCGGTATAGAGCAACCGCCAGCGTCCGCCGGGGTAGCGTTGCAGCAGCTGTGGAGTGCGCCGGATAGTCGCAGTTTCGGACGCAGCAATGGCCAGAGCAGCAAGTGTAAACGCCACTTTTAGCAGCAGCGGGGCTGCTGACAACCAGACGGCCGCGAGACTGAGTGCGCTGCAAGTGCTAAGCAACGCCGCCTGCCAGGCGATAGATACCGGCGTGAATTCAAGCAGTGAACGCTGCATAGGCAAGCCAAATACACACAGTTTGGCGCTCCGGTTGCCTTCGTAGCAGCCGGAAATATGGCGTGTTTATAGCGATTAAGTGCTAGTTATGAATTTCCAGCAGACAGTCGATAACGGTCTGGATATTCGGATCATCGGTTTTGGAGCGACCGGTGAGCAGGTGAAAGATATCCGGATCCTGCATGCCGAGGACATCCAGAAACCCCTGTTGAACATCTTGTGGCGCCTGCTCGAATTCGGTGTCGAGATAAGCGAGCAACAGCAGGTCGAGTTCCTGCATACCCCGCCGGCAACGCCAGCGGAGCTTGTGCAGAAACTCAGGTGTAATGTCATTCATTGAACGGCGGAACGATTAACTAGCACTGGGCAAACACGCCCAGCGAGCAAACACCAATTTCGGAGACAGAACCGATGCCACTGTCGCTGTCGTTTATAAATGCCGGCCCGGCGTCGATGCGCACATCGAATGAACAAACCGCATTAGGGTCGGCGACAAAGTCAGTGTACGGGACAGTCACCGGATCACACAACCCAGGCGTCAGCGGGCAGCTGATCGTCTGTGGTGTCAGATCCAGAATGTCCTCGCACGCGTCACTGGAGAAATTGGCTTCGTCGAAGATCACCTCGACCTCATAGGGCTGGGTGACGTCAGCACCCGCCGAAGTGACATCGAACTCAAGCTCGCCGGACACAGTCTGCCCGGCATCGACGTAGTCATAGTCGTTATTGACACTCAGCGTGATGGTCTGAACAGGGTCATACACAACCCACTCGGCCATCAGGTGCGCATCGTCTTCGCCGGGGGTGGAAAGCACCATCTCTACCCAGAGCTTGATGCGCTCATCGCCGTCGTCGTTATCGTCTTCCGACACAAAGCCGAACCCTTCGTAGGCCATAACACCCACACCGTCATTGCAGGTGGCTTCACCCTGAATCAGATAGGTGTTTTTTCGCGGTGAACGCTTAACGATACGGTCGTAGGGATCAATAAAGCCGTCGCCGGGGTCGCCGATATAGCGGCCGTATTCATCGCACCAGACTGCGTAGTCCGTAGTATCGAAGTCGATGGAAACATACGTTTCGCCGCTAATATCAGCGTCGAGTTCAGCCAGACGAATGCCTTTACCCTCATCCTTCCAGTTCCAAGCTTCACCCCAGGTGCGCTCGTAGGTGGCTTCATCGTCGTAGATACGGATCTCGGACTGACTGGCCTCTACCGCGTAGTCGCCGTCGTAGTCATCGAACGCTGCATCGGCGAGACCACTGAGCTGACCGTCAACGGCCGTGAAGTCGAGCTCGAACAGCAGCGTCTTCTCGATGATTTCGCCATCAACTTCAACGCCACTCAGGTCAGCCGACAAAACTTTCGCAACAGCATGCGGACCGGGCTGCATCGGGTCGTCACCCAGTTCTTCAAACCACACATCCAGATTGCCGCTGGCATTAGTCAGGTTGCCGTCGGGGTCAAAACTGCCACTCAGCTCACCGGATAACAGGAAGTTCTCGCCATCCTCGCCGAGCAGGCGACCCTTCAATTCACCAATCGACGTAATTTGAATCAGCTCAAACTCAGCAGTAGCCGCAGCGGGCAATGCCTCTGCACTAACACCGACCGGTGCCGGCACATCAATGCCTTCATAAATACCCGGCAACTGGCTTTTTAAAATCCGTTCGTCTTTGAGCTCACTGTTACAGCCGGCAACAAACGTCGCCAGAGCGGCGACAACAAACAATCCTGAAGAAAAGCTACGGCGCATGTTTCAGTACCTTTTTCGTAGTTCTATTAACGCCGGAATTATACGGCATATAAAAGAAAACCCGCCGCAGCGGGTTTTCTCAAGCTCACTTACAGTTAGTGACTGCGTTCGACCAGCATCTGCTTGATCTCGCCGATGGCTTTCGCCGGGTTGAGATCTTTCGGGCAGGCGTTGGTGCAGTTCATGATCGTGTGGCAGCGATACAGACGGAACGGATCATCCAGTTCGTCGAGACGCTCACCGGTTGCCTCGTCACGTGTGTCCACCAGCCAGCGATACGCCGCCAGCAGTGCCGCAGGACCGAGGTAACGGTCTGAGTTCCACCAGTACGAAGGACACGACGTCGAGCAGCACGCACACAAGATACAAGCTGACGGCGTGTTGATCTTTTCCTGATCTTCCTTGCTCTGCAAGCGCTCGCTATCGGGCGGCGGCGGTGTGCGTGACTGCAGCCAGGGTTTGATGGCCGCGTACTGCGCGTAGAAGTTGGTCAGGTCGGGAACCAGATCTTTCACGACCGGCATATGCGGTAGCGGGTAGATCTTTACGTCGCCCTTCACGTCTTCGTTCGCACGGGTACATGCCAGCGTGTTGGCGCCGTCGATATTCATCGCGCACGAACCGCAAATGCCTTCACGGCAGGAGCGACGGAACGTCAGTGTCGGATCGATTTCGTTCTTAATCTTGATCAGCGCATCGAGCACCATCGGGCCGCATTTATCCATGTCGATTTCGTACGTATCGATGCGTGGATTCTCGCCCGTGTCCGGGTCATAGCGGTAGATAACAAACTTGCGAACATTGGTCGCGCCTTCCGGGGCCTTAAAGTTCTTGCCCTTTTTAACGCGGGAGTTCGGAGGAAGAATAAACTGTGCCATGTCTCTATACCTTCCTTAGTAAACGCGCGCTTTAGGCGGCACGGTTTCGACTTCATCGGTGAGCGTTTCCAGTTTCACCGGGCGGTACTTCAGGTCAACGTTGCCGGAGGCTTTGTCGACCCACACCATCGTATGCTTCATCCACTTCTCATCATCGCGATCCGGGAAGTCTTCACGGGCCTGCGCACCGCGGGACTCTTCACGCACAACAGCAGATTTGATCGTGGCCTGCGCCTGCATCAACAGGTTCTCAAGCTCGATGGTTTCAATCAGATCGGTGTTCCAGATGAGCGAACGGTCTTCAACCTTCACATCGCCAAAGCTGGCGTAGGTCTTATCGAGCTTCTCGATACCGGCCTTCATCGACTCACCGGTGCGGAATACAGCAGCGTGCTGCTGCATGGTCTTCTGCATCTCGAGACGAATCTCTGCAGTCGGGCGTGAGCCGTCGGCATTACGTAGCTTGTCGAGACGCGCGATAGTGTCAGCACCGGCATCATCAGCCAGCTTGCGGTGACCGCGGTCTTTACCGAGCTTGTCGGCACAACGGTGTGCAGCCGCACGACCGAAGACCACCAGATCAAGCAGTGAGTTTGAACCCAGGCGGTTAGCGCCGTGCACTGATACACAGGCCGCTTCGCCGACAGCCATCAGGCCTTCGACTTCAACCAGATTGCCGTCGGCATCCTGAGTCAAAGCTTCACCGTGAACATTGGTAGGAATACCGCCCATGTTGTAGTGAACCGTCGGGATCACAGGAATCGGTTCTTTGTTCACATCAACGCCGGCGAAGATCTTCGCGGTTTCTGCAATACCCGGCAGACGTTCAGCAATCACGTCGGGGCCAAGATGCTCAAGGTGCAGATGAATATGATCGTCTTCTTCACCAACGCCACGGCCTTCGTTGATTTCGATGGTCATTGAACGGGAGACGACGTCACGGGATGCCAGGTCTTTGGCGTTCGGCGCATAGCGCTCCATGAAACGCTCGCCTTTCGAGTTGGTCAGGTAACCGCCCTCACCGCGTGAACCCTCGGTGATCAGACAGCCCGAACCGTAGATACCCGTCGGGTGGAACTGCACGAACTCCATGTCCTGCAGCGGCAGGCCGGCACGCAGCACCATGGCGTTGCCGTCACCGGTGCAAGTGTGAGCTGACGTACAAGAGAAGAACGCGCGGCCGTAACCGCCGGTGGCCAGAATCACGCGATGGGCGCGGTAGCGATGAATCTCGCCGGTAGCCATATCGATAGAGATCACGCCACGGCAAACGCCGTCTTCCATGATCAGGTCGATAGCGAAATGTTCAATATAGAACTCGGCTTCGTGCTTCAGCGACTGCTGGTACAGCGTATGCAGCATCGCATGGCCGGTACGGTCGGCAGCAGCACAGGTGCGCTGGGCAGTGCCTTCGCCGAAGTTCGTCGTCATGCCGCCGAACGGGCGCTGATAAATCTTGCCCTCTTCGGTGCGGCTGAACGGGACGCCGTAGTGCTCGAGTTCGATAATCGCAGCAGGCGCTTCCTTGCACATATATTCAATAGCGTCCTGGTCGCCGAGCCAGTCGGAACCTTTGACGGTGTCGTACATGTGCCAGCGCCAGTCGTCTTCACCCATGTTGCCGAGTGCAGCAGAGATACCACCCTGCGCAGCAACCGTGTGCGAGCGGGTCGGGAAGACTTTCGTAATACAGGCAGTTTTCAGGCCGGCATCAGCACACCCGAAGGTAGCACGCAGACCGGCACCGCCGGCGCCTACAACAACCACATCATAGGTGTGGTCGATAAATTCATAATCGGATTTCTTAGCTTCGTCGCTCATGACGCAGCCCCTGGAATAGTAGAGAGTGAGATAACAATGATCGAATAGATTGCAGCAACGCCTGCAGCGATGTGTGCGAACTTGCTGGCAATCAGCGTGATAGTTTTCAGACCACCGTGCACGTAGTCCTCAACGATCACCTGCACACCGAGCTGCGAGTGATGCAGCATCGTGAAGGTCAGCAGGATCAGCAAAATGGCGTGCATCGGCTTGGCGATAAACTCGCGGGCTGATTCGTAACTGGAAACATCCAGACAACCGGTAGCGATGGCATACACGAACCACAGTGTCAGCGGAATCAAACCGACCGCGGTCAGACGCTGAATCCACCAATGGTGCACACCGGATTTCGCAGAACCGAGGCCCAGTGCGTTCTTCAGAGGAGCGCGATACTTCATGCCGCACCTCCCAACAATATTGCCCAGGTGCCCAGAGTGAGCAACGAGGAAACGATAACGACAAGAATACCGGTCTTCACGGCCGTGTCTTTACCGAAGCCCAGACCAATGTCCCAACCCAGATGACGGATGCCGTTACAGAAGTGGTAGTAGAAGCAGAAGGTGTAACCGAACAACACCAACTGGCCGAACCAGCTGCACAGAATGCCCATGATCAGGTCATAGGTTTCCGGTCCGATGACGGCTGCTGTCAGCCACAACGCAAACAGAAATGCGCCGGTGAACAGCACGAAGCCGGTCATGCGGTGCAGGATCGACAAGCCGTTACTGACTTGCCAGCTGTAGACACTTAGATGCGGCGATAACGGCCGATCATGATTTGCCATGTGCACGTCCTCAACAATACACGCTCATAAATACATCTACGGACCGGCGTCCCTGCCCGTGAATGTTTGAATTTGTTCGGGTGACTTCTATTACTAAAAATCTATGCTAGAAATCTATGCAGCGGCCGTTCTTTTCCCAATCACCAAAGCGAGTGGGTTCGGGCCCTTCCCTGCCGCCGATCTCTTTAGGCGCATCGCTCTCGG
>Ga0209692_10003506_pt1 | contig 15173 bp, 8 predicted proteins | sample tdDd472_FD_187129 | JGI IMG/M metagenome (GOLD analysis project Ga0209692, IMG submission 187129) | Marine sediment microbial communities from the Atlantic coast under amendment with organic carbon and nitrate - tdDd47.2 (SPAdes)... | ecosystem: Environmental > Aquatic > Marine > Coastal >...
GTGGCCCTTGCCATGGCCATGGAGGCCGACGGCATCCATGTGGGGCAGGACGACATGCCGGTTCCGGTGGTGAGGCAGCTCGTGGGCGAGTCCATGATCATCGGTCTCTCCACCCACAGCCCTGCCCAGGCGGCAGCAGCAGTGGAGAGCGGCGCCGACTATATCGGGGTCGGCCCCATTTTTACCACCCAGACCAAAAAGGACGTTTGTGATGCCGTGGGCCTGACCTATCTGGATCATGTGGTGAAGGCGCAAAAAATTCCCTTTGTGGCCATCGGCGGGATCAAGGAACACAACATTGATGACGTGCGAAAGCGCGGTGCGGAAACCATCGCTCTGGTGACGGAGATCGTCGGAGCCGAGAATATTTCAAAGCAGATAAAAACCATTCGAGACACCATGGAGATGAATTAAGATGAGTTACACAACCCAGATGAACGCGGCCCGTAAGGGAATTGTCACCGGTGCCATGGAGACCGTGGCCAAAAAAGAGAACATGCCCCTTGAAACCCTGATGGCCCGTATGGCCAAAGGCACGATAGCCATCCCGGCCAACAAGAATCATGTCAACATCGACCCCGAAGGGGTGGGCGAAGGACTTCGCACCAAGATCAACGTTAACCTGGGCATCTCCAAGGACTGCTGCAATCTCGACGTGGAGATGGAGAAGGTGCGTGCGGCCGTTGAGATGAAGGCTGAAGCCATTATGGACCTGAGCTGTTTCGGCAAGACCCAGGAGTTCCGTAACCGCGTCATCGCCGAATGCCCTGCCATGCTCGGCACCGTCCCCATGTACGATGCGGTGGGGTTTTACGACAAGAACCTGAAGGACATCACCGTGGATGAGTTCTTCAAGGTGGTGGAGCGCCATGCCCAGGACGGTGTTGATTTTGCCACCATCCATGCCGGTCTCAACCGTATCACCGCCGATAAGATCAAACGGAACGATCGCCTCACCGGCATCGTCTCGCGCGGCGGGTCCCTTCTCTACACATGGATGATGCTCAATGATGCCGAAAACCCTTTCTACGAGCACTTCGACCGGCTCCTTGAGATCTGCACCAAATACGACCTCACCCTAAGCCTCGGCGATGGCTGCAGGCCCGGCAGCATCAACGACTCCACCGACGCGGTTCAGGTGGAGGAACTCATCACCTTAGGGGAACTCACCAAGCGTGCCTGGGAGCAGGATGTCCAGGTGATGATCGAAGGCCCGGGGCACATGGCCATGGACGAGATCGCCGGGAACATGATGATGGAAAAACGTCTTTGTCACGGCGCGCCATTCTACGTCCTCGGTCCCCTTGTCACTGATGTTGCCCCCGGTTACGATCACATCACCAGCGCCATCGGTGGGGCCATTGCCGCCGCCAACGGTGCCGACTTTCTCTGCTACGTCACCCCGGCCGAGCACCTGCGCCTGCCCACCCTGGATGACATGAAAGAGGGGATCATCGCCACGCGCATTGCCGCCCACGCAGCCGACATCGCCAAGAAAATTCCAGGCGCCCGGAACTGGGACAACGCCATGAGCAAGGCCCGCGCAGATCTTGACTGGGAAGCGATGTTCTCCCTGGCCATGGATCCCGAAAAGGCCCGGAAGTACCGCGAAAGCTCCAAGCCCGAGTTTGAGGACAGCTGCACCATGTGTGGCAAAATGTGTGCCGTTCGTAATATGAAGCGTGTCCACGAAGGCAAAGACATTCAGCTGAATGATTAAACCAAGGGCTGAGTCCTTGGAACCCTGGTTCGCGAATGCTCCTTTGCCCTTGTTCCTCGGGCAAAAGAGCATTCACTGACGGGCTGCGCCCGTGAACCAAGGTCGACGAGGCTCAACCGCCTTTTAATAATCATGTAATGAACCGCTGGATTAATAAGTCGAATCATGGATAGCGCTACAAGTCCGTTTAAATTCGGCCGGAATAACTCCGGCGGCGACCCCATCCAATTTAAAACACCTCGAATGCTGGGCGCAGGCCCCCGTTGCTCAAGGCAACGGGGCCCTGCGGTTCGCCCTGGCTTTTCGACCCGACTTCAAAGCAGAGGGCAGATGGGGCCTTTGTGGTTCCCTGGCGTGCGGTCACAGATCCCGTATTCCCGGCATTTAAAATGACACACCCGATCGGGTTTAAGGTGTGTGAGGCGGTTGAAAAATCATTGGGTATATACTAAGCGTTGCAGAACCACGAAATTGTAAAATAAATATTGCATAAAGCATGGTGGTTCACTCATAATAGCAGAATTAAGGGGCTCATTTTGTTCATGTAAAACGACCCCGTCCTCTGTGCCACTCATACGATTCCAGTACCCTCTCAAGCCACGAGATTCATTCATCTGGGCCAGTGATACGACCCACCCTGCAGATCCTTCACCTTACGCCACCACCTGAGCCAATCCAAGGTCTTCACCAGCAGTGCCATTCATACGCCTCAGTCATTAGAGCCCTTCCTACAAAGCCAGTATTAGGGACCTTCTCCACCACATTCGAAAGAGCACAACGCATACGAAGCAACGATGATGATCGCTGTAAGGATGGTGGGAAAGCTGTATCAAGAGACAGGGGGGGATGTGCAAGGCTACTTTCTGTGATTCCGGCCCCGGCACCCACGATTCAATGTGAGATGAACCAATCGAATCAGTCATGAAATACCTGTTTATCGGATGGATATGTAAACCGACAGGCGGAGCTGTGGGTGCCGTGTGGCCTGCCTGTGAATGATACAAATGGGCTTGAACAATGATTATTGAAAAATTTTCGATAAAAGCACAGGAGTTGATCGAGGAGGCATGCCGGCTGGCAGTAAAGCGAGACCACCGGTATGTGACCACCTGGCACCTGTTTTCAACCATGCTGGACAAAAAAGGAGGCGGCATCGGTCCTCATGTTGCTGAACTCGGAGCCGACATGGAGGCCTTGGGGGCCCGTGTTGACGGGCAGCTGTTGACGCAACCGAAAGCAGATGCCAATTGCCAGCAGACGCCGTTGAATCGCGATCTGGAACGCGTGTTCATCCTTGCCGAGGAGATCGCGACCAAATCCAAAGAGAAGTACATCGGCATCGGGCATATCCTGGCCGGGATGGTGGAGACAGATGAGATTCTTACCGCGTTTACTGATGCCGGCGTTAATCCTCAGACCATCGAGATGCTGCTGAAGGAGCCGGACAGAAGTCAATACGGAGGGCCTGGCGAGGGCGATGGTGACTTTGAATACCTGGCGAAGTACTCCATAGACCTGACGGATCGGGCCCGCAAAGGCGAATTGGACCCGGTCATCGGCAGGAACCGGGAAGTGGGGCTGACGATTCAGATCCTGGGGCGTCGGATGAAGAACAACCCGATTATCATCGGGGAACCCGGGGTTGGGAAAACGGCATTGGTGGAGGGACTGGCCCAGCGCATAGTGAAGGGAGAGGTCCCGGATGATTTAAAAAAGACGGCGGTTCTCTCTCTTGATATGGGGCAGCTCATCGCCGGTGCGAAATTCCGCGGGGAGTTTGAGGAACGGTTTAAGCGTGTCCTGCAGGAGGTCTCAGATGCGGGCAATGTCATTCTTTTTATCGATGAGATCCATATGCTTGTGGGGGCCGGTGGGGCTGAAGGATCGATGGATGCGGCCAACCTGATCAAGCCTGCCCTTTCCCGGGGTGAGATTCGCTGCATCGGTTCAACCACCCTGACGGAGTATCGAAAGCATATTGAAAAAGACATGGCGTTGATGCGCCGCTTCCAGGTTGTCCAGGTGGATGAACCGGGCCTTGAAGAGACCGTCTCCATTCTGCGGGGCGTCAAGGAGAAATACGAACTTCACCATGGCGTGCAGTTTCTGGATGCAGCACTGACTGCCTCTGCGAAGCTCTCCCGCCGTTATATCATGGATCGTTTTCTGCCGGACAAGGCCGTGGACCTCATCGACCAGACAGCCTCTGCCGTGCGAATCGGTCTCTCTGCCAAGCCCCAGGAAATTGCCGACATGGATGTTCGGATTGTTGACATGGAAATAGAAATCCGGGCGCTCAAACATGAAACGGATGAAGAGACCCTGAAACGCCTTGACGGGTTGAAAGCGGAGATGGCGGAGCTGAAGGAGAAAAGCCGCATCCTGACAGAGACATGGGAGAAGGAGAAACGGGCACTGACAGAAATCCAGGAGTCGAGAAAGGCCCTTGAGGACGCAAGGCGGGAGATGGAGCTCAACGTACAGGAAGGGGATTTTTCTCGTGTTGCAGAGCTGCAATACAAAACGATCCCTGAGATTGAAAAACGACTGGAAGCGTTTTCCGATGTCGATATGTCAGATCAGGGTTTTTTGCAGAAAGCCATCAGTGAAGATGACATTGCCGACACCGTCTCAAGGGTAACCGGTATTCCTGTTTCCAAAATGAAAGGAACAGAACAGGAGCGGTTGTTGAATCTCGAGTCCCTGATGTGCCGGAGGGTTGTGGGACAGGATGAGGCGCTCTCTGCCATTTCAAAGGCAGTCAGGCGTTCCAGGGCAGGTGTCCAGAACCCCAATCGTCCCATTGCGTCCTTTTTAATGCTTGGCCCCACCGGGGTCGGGAAGACAGAGGTCGCAAAGACCCTTGCGGAGTTCATGTTCGATGATGAGAAGGCCCTGACCAGAATCGATATGAGTGAGTTTATGGAGAAGCATTCGGTGGCCCGTCTTGTGGGTGCGCCTCCCGGGTATGTCGGGTATGAGGAGGGCGGGGTACTGACAAACAGTGTCCGCAGAAAACCCTACAGCGTGATTCTTTTTGACGAAGTCGAAAAGGCTCATGCCGATGTCTTCAACCTGTTTCTTCAGCTGCTCGATGACGGTCGCCTGACGGACAGCCAGGGGGTGACCGTGGGGTTTTCAAATACCATTGTGCTTCTGACATCGAATCTCGGGTCTGAAAGTATCCAGCCTGCGGAGACGGAAGAGGAGAATCAGCTGATGCGGGAAGGGATCATGCAGGCTGTCCGGGGGCATTTTCGGCCTGAATTTCTGAACCGTTTGGATGATATATTGATTTTCCGTCAACTGACCTATGAAAATATGGTGCCCATTGCTGACATTCAACTGGGCCGCCTTGCAGCACTTCTTCAGGACAAAGGCATCGGGCTGGAGGTCCATGATGAGGCCAAAGGGATCCTGGCACGGCGGGGGTTTAACCCGCTTATGGGGGCCCGGCCATTGAACCGTGTGATTCAGTCTTTGTTGCAGGACCCCCTTGCCGAAGAGATTATTTCCGGCAGGATTCAGCCCGGCGAGACGGTGTTCGTCTCGGCAGCGGGTGATGAACTGGTGATTTCAACGGATCCGTTTTCATCAGAGTCGGTTCCCCAATCCAATGATCGGGACCCCGATCCCCCCATGGCGCAGGAGATATAACCCGGATATTTCATGAGGAATAAGTTGGGATGAGGCGATGTGTTGTTATCGCATAGTGATCATATCCCGTCATCTGCCAAATCGCTCTGTGTCACCTCCTAAAGTGGCATGTACCTGAAAATCAATAAACATATTGTTTGCCACCTTGTTTGGTTGACCTTCAAGAGGTCATCACGAATATTCTCATAACTTTATAAAACGGTTGGGACAGTATGAAAATCATAGAGAACCTCAAAGGTTTGTTGGTCGGGGATAGCTGGCTCTATCTTTTGGCTTTATTGATTCTCCTCCTTTGTACTGTGATTCTGATTTACATCAAAAAGCACCCCAAGCCAAAAGAGGCAGAGAAAGAGACGGGCAAAGAAGAGGTTGTCGCGGGGCTTCCGCCTTTCAGCCTTGTGAAGGCATGGAAAGGCTTCTTAAATGACATTCCGTCGGAGTTCCGGCGGATCATCATGGTGTATCAGCACTTTGTCGTGTTCGGGGAGAGCGGTGCCGGGAAAAGCCTGTTGATCAACAACCATACGGACTGGCAAGGGCATGCACGGCAGTTTTACCCGAGCTACACGGCAAACCCGCTGATGCAGGTCTATTTGGGCTCAAAGGTTCTGGTGCAGGAGATCCCAGCCTCTTTGTTGAACGACACATCCAAGGCGGCCCGTATCGCCCTTCTGAAGTTGTGGCGCCCCCTTTTCAGGCGCAAGGACCCCACCGCTGTGGTTGTGCTGAACAGTGCCTCATTTCAAACGGATGAACCGTTGTTCTTGAAAAAAGAGGCGCAGATGATGCGCGGAAAGATCAACCTGCTTGCCAGGGCACGTAAAAAGCCCATAAAAGTACGCCTTGTGCTGACCAACATGGAGCGGTATGAGGGGTTTGTGGAGTTCTCCAAATTCCTGACGCTGAACAACATCCCCTTAACCCTTGAGTTCAGCACTCGGGAGGATTTAAAAAGCCTCACGGAATGCCTGGCACCCTATGAAGATCACCTGACCCGTGCGTTGACGTCTCTCCCTGCCGAAGACTACCTCAAAATCATGACATTTATGGGCAATGCCCCGGAGCTGTTCAAGAACCTGTTGAAGTTTGTCTCGGTTCTGCAGAGTTCAGATCCCCTGACGCCGGAACCTGAGATCACGTCACTCTCTTTGGCCTTTCTGTCGGACAAGCACAGCTCCGTTTCGAACCCCTTTGCCACCACCCTGACGTCCAAAGAGATACAAAAATTCAACCCGTTGTTCCGGCACCGTGTCGCAGCGGTCGTGCTGGGCATTGTCGGTGTGGCGTTTCTTTTGTCATCCTTTATGTACGAACACCACCTGATCGGGGAACGATACCTTAAAATAGCGGCCCTTGAAAAGGCGCCCCTCAGTCAGTACAAGCGAAACATGCACCAGCTTTTTGTGGACCCGCTTACCAGCATGCAGCAACGAACCCTGATGGCGTTTCTGCCAGAATTTTTCCCCCACGCGAACACCGAGATTTACAGGCGCGGCATAGAAAATATTCGCAAATATTACCTGATTCCGGAGCTGGAAAAATTTTCTGTGGCCGAGAAGACGTGGACTGCCGCCTCCCTGGAAGACGTCCAGCAGCTCGGTGATGCCAGGAACAAGGTGCTCTACCTGTTGGGGCTTCTCTATGCAACCCGTGACAATGAACTTGGGCAGCTGATTCTGGAACATGTCCCGGAATGGGCAGGGAACACGGGGTTGTCAAGCCTTCTGATCGAGGATTATGTCAATTACAACCGTGCGTCGTACAGCATCTCCATTGATATGGAGGATTTTAAATTCAGCCGGAAAAAGGGCATCATCGATGATCCCCATGCCTTGATGGTCTTTTTCCAGAAGGTCAGCGATTATTACAAGCAGCCGGTCATCACACGGTCGGAATTTGCTGAACTCATGCAGGAAACCCAGGTGTTTCTTGGCAAGATCCAGGAAATAGAGCGCTACGACCTCTCCGTGAAGGTGACGGACCTGCTGCGGCAGGAGTCGCAGCTGAGCATCGACACCGCCCAGAGAAGCATGGCTGATTTCAAGGTTCAGGTTCGCCAGGATTCATTGAAAGACTTTTTACGGTTCCTGAATCAGTCGGACATAACCAGTCCGGATGTGACAGATGACATGAACCTTGCCGGTCTTTATGAAAACCTCAAGGTGATGCACAACTACAAAGGGTTTAAAGGCAGTCAGGACAAGTTGTTCCATTTCATGCTGGCCGGGCGGGAGTTCAAACTTGGCTCCGCGCAATGGGACAACCTTCTCAATCGCAGTCGGCTCACCCTTCTCGTCAACGATTTCATCAATCACAACAAGCGAAACGACGGGACGCTGTTTTTTCTGAAAAAAGAGGACTTCCCGGATCTCGTCATGAACACGTCAAATGACGGGATGTTTCTTTTCAGGGGGCGGGCAACCATTGACGGGCGGTTTACCCGGCGCGCCTTTGAAAAGAGGGTCAAGCCGGTCCTGACAGAACTCCCGCCGTTCATAGAGACACTGCCCATCCCAGAAAAAGACAAAATTTACTTTTCGAACTTCCTGTACAAAGAGGTTGAGGCCTACGGCAGGCAGTATGCGGCTTCGTATGAAGATTACTACATGGATTTTGACATAGAGGCCAAGTCGCTGTCGTCACTTCGGTATGTTCTGAGGCAGCTGACCCTGCCGTCTTCTCCGTTTATGGAGGTCCTTTTGACGGTAAAGGACAACATCATGCTGGACACGGGCGACAATATGTATTTGGTCCCCCTTGCCCGGAAAATGGAGGATTTTGAATTTCTTCAACGGCTTCTCGCTGAGCACAAGGGGGTCTTTCCTGAGCTGGATAAGTACAAGGCCCTTTTGGAGCTGCTGCTGATCGATATTGACAAGGGGCCGGCAGAAGAGGGGGATTTCAAGGAGTTCAAAAAACGGCTTTCCCCCATCGGGCAACTCAGCTTTGCCATTTTTCTCGATGGCGAAGACTCGTATCTGAACCTGGTGCGGCAATGGGTGGAAAGCGTCGGGATTCCCCCTAAGTGGCGGGGGGCCTTCACAATGCCCGTGCACCAGGCCTACACCCTCGGCCTGCCTGAAATCGAAGGGGAGGTCAAGAGGCTCTGGGCAGACCTCCACAGGGCCGACATCTCGTCTCTTCACGGCCTCTTTCCCTTCAGGCGTACCTCCTCCAAGGATGTCCCTGCTGCCGTTTTAGCGCGGGCAACACATCCCTACGGTCATTTCTGGCAGATATTCAGGGGGCTTGTGGCGTCGGTGCTTGTGGAGGAGAAGGGCGTCTGGCGCGTCAGGCCATGCCCCCTGGAGAGCCCGGAGCTTCCCGAGAACCTGCTTCCCACCGCCAATGCCGTGGCAAGGCTCACAAAGGCGTTGTGGAACGACAAAGGGGAAGAGAAACCCCTGGAGTTCATGATCAAACCCTACCCCCTGGAGCCCATCAGCGACATTGGGCCCATTGTCTCACTCTCCTATATGCATGCGGGGGACTTTTCTGTCTTCGGGTTTAACCAGCAACCCTCCTGGAAGAGGTTGAAATTCGACTGGTCACGGGAGAGCAGTGCGGCTGTTGGTGTTGAAATTGTGACAGAAGATGGCACGTCGAAATTACAGAATGCGGTTGCCGTGGGTAATTCCGCGTGGAGCTTTTACCATCTCCTGCAAAAAAGCGACAGCTTTGTCGCCATGGATGTGTTCTCCGACCCGACCGATATTCTCGACACCTCCCTGCCTTCGGATATCCTGAAGGACGAGAGCTTTAACAGGGACTCCTACCTTCTGACATGGCTCGTCGAGTATTCAGAGGCGGATCGGGATGTAAACCCCGAGACAGGGCTTGTGTACAGGCCGGACGAGAATGCGTTGAAGGTTCGATTTGCCATTCAGAACCGGGACCCCTGGGCAGTCTTCAGGTTGCCCCTCTAACCCGGATATTTTATGAGGCATCAATAGGCTCGTAAAGATCCGGGGTAACTCGTTAAATATACGAGCAAAGGCCGTTCAGGTCTTTGGGATTTGTTGTTGCAGGGGGTTCGCCACCCTGGTGCCGGACGCCTGCAGCGCCATTTTTAAAACAGGTAATGATTTCATGGACAGAAAAATTATCGGTTTTTCAATGAAGAGAGCTGGCGTGGTGTGCACCCTCGTGGTGATGCTGATCATGGCAGGGATGACCGGGTGCTCGAGCAAAAAGAAGGTCACCTTTCTCATCACCTCTGAGCCCGGCTCAAACAATGGGCGGCCCGTGTATGTTCTGGTTCGCGAGGTAAACAGAAAGGATTTCTTTATCGAGTATTACGACGACATCGCGGACATGATCTATGCGGACCCCCAGGATGACAGCCTTTTGAGCTGGCAGATGTTTCTTCCAGGGGAGAAAAAAAAGGTCAAGGTTGTGACACCCAAGAAATCGGACATCGGCATTTATGGGTTGTTTACCCAGCCCGGTAACAGTTGGAAACTGATGATCCCGAAACCCCTTGAAAAAAAATACCGTATCACCATTGAAACGAACAACATAAAGCAAGTGACGGATTCCGATAAAGATCGGGATGAGTCTGACGAGACCTGAATCAATGGACCCGTCTTTAAATCCGGATTTGATCGAGAGTGGGCTGCGCCTGGATGCAGGGCAGTTTTTCGAAAAACAGCCGTGGCTGGAGGAGAGCCGCAACAGCCCGACGGACTTCTGGCGCGGTCTGAAAAACGCCTTTGATTCCCTGTACACGATAGGTGGCGCCACGTCGCTGTTCCGCAAGTATGATTTTTTCCATGACATCATCCAGCGCAACAGGAACAACCCTGCCCCTGCCTTGTGCTGGTATGACTCCGGTGTCGGGATGAAGGAGATGTCGTATGCGGAGCTGGGCAGTGTGGCAGAGGCAAAGATTGCCAAGTGGGCGCGGCTTGGTGTGCAGCCCGGCCAGACACTGTGCATCATCAGGCCCATGGGGGTTGACCTTGCATCGGACCTCCTGGCGGGATTAAAAACCGGGGTGGTGCTCTCCTTTCTCCCACCGTGGGGGCGGGCCTTTCTTCAGGGAAGGCTTGATGTGCTCCAGCCTGACCATATCTCAGCTGAGCAGACCCTGTTTCCTGTCTTGAATGCATGGCGTGATGTCGTGCTGCCGGAAGAGGTGGATCCAACGGCAGCGCCGGTGGCTCAAACGTATTTTCATGGATACCCGGCGGGAGAGACGGCTTTCCGCCTCTTTGGCAGGAGCTCTTCGGCGGGGGTGATTCCTGTGGAGATCTCATGTGATGCAGCGTACCTGACCGCGCTTCGTGATGGTGTGCTCGGCCTTGGGCTAAGGCCGGGAAAGACGTACGCGGCCCCCGGTTTTCACTTTCTTGAAACCCAGCCCGCCATGCTCCTGGCTGGCCTCCTGTGCGGTGCCACCTTTCTTCATCTGCGGCCAAAGGAGATTGCCGCGGGCCTTGAGTACATGGGCAGCCGGCCCATAAAAACCTTTGGGGTGTCGTGCAGCGTTCGTGACCTTCTGCTTAAAACCCCCGTTGACTTAGGGGGGCGCTGGGAGAGTTGGTTTCGCAACCCGTCCGAGTCTTATGATCTTGAAACATGGCAGCTGTTTGTTCGGAACCTGAACCTTGCCAACGCCTTTGCCTTTAACCTCCGGTGGGACGCCGCCCTGGGCGGTTGTTCCCTTATCTCGGCACGCCGCAAGGGCAGCGCACACATGAATGTGTTGCCGCCTCCGGGCTGTGCCTGGACCCTGGGGAACCCGGGCGAAGCCGGTCTGAAAGGCCCCCTGGAAGCCGGTTCGCTCTGCATGGCCTTGCCCGCCGCACCTGACGACGACCTCAAGGACACCTGTTGCATGCTCATGGCAAACAGGCAGGAGTGGCTTTTTACAGGCGTCAAGGGGCTCAGCCTGCACGGTGCCTGCTATCCGGCCGATGAGCTCCTTGCCACACTCCTTGCCAGGGTCTCTTTTTCGGATCTCTATTTTTCCATCGCGGACTTTTCCCGTGCTGACCAGCAGGGTGGCTCCTCTGTCGTGTTGCTGGTGTTTACCGGGCGGCGAAAGGAGGTTCACAAAGCAGCCCTTGAGGCGCAAATTTACACGGTTATCGCCCAGGAGATGGGGGTGGAATTCAAACCGCACCTGGTGGCGTTTTTTCCCCTTTTTCCAAGGTTTGCAGAAGGTCAGCAGGTGGACCATGGGTGGGCCCGCAGCCAGTACCTATCCGGGTTTCTGGGGTTCAGGGCTCAACGAGAGATATTTCAATGCATCACTCGGTTGAGACACCTCACCACCGGAGGCCATGCTGTTTGATGTCATGTCACCATACAAGCCGTTTCAATCGTCACCTTCAGATAAAATAAGGAGAAGAGGTATGGCAATTCAAGATGAAATACCGAAGTCGCGTTTGACGCTCAGGTACAAAACCGAGGTCAACGGGCAGCTGGAGGATCAATCCCTGCCGCTGAGGTTGCTTGTGGAAGGTGATTTTTCTCTGGGAAGCTCAAAGGACAGGGCGGTGGACTTAGAGGAGAGGCGTTTGAGAAACCTGGATGGGGCCAACACCAATGCTGTCATGAAGGATATGGGCATGTCCCTGAAATTCGCCGTGGCAAACAAGATAGACCCGGAGTTGGCGGAAGACATGGATGTCGAAATTCCCATTGACAGCATGAACTCCTTTTCTCCCGACAAGATCGTCAACCATGTGCCAAAGCTCAAAGGGCTCATTCAGATGAAAACCCTTCTGGAGGAAGTGGTCTCCAATGTGGACAACAGAAAAGAGTTTCGGAAGCTCTTGACTGAACTGATGAGCAATGAAGAGGCCCTTGCGAAGATGATGGAAGACCTCAAGGGATATGAAAGCCTGAAACTTCCTTCGGGTGGCCAGCCAGAAGAATAATACCTTTGGTAAGGAGACATAAGAGAGATGGCAGAAGAATCCAAACAAGCGGTAGAAACCGCGGAAGAGGCCCAGGTGCTTGATCTGAAACGTTTCCTGTCAAGCATGCGCCTTGAAACCGAAGTGAGTGAAGCGGTACCCATGATTCAGGATGACCTTCAGGTTGTCAAGGAGGATATAAGCGAGGAAAACCGGTTTATTTCGGGTATGGCGGCTCTTTTGCTGAATGTCGATACCTCGGCCGGGCGCCTGGACAAGGGCAGCATTCAGGAGCTCATTGCCCGCATCGACCAGTCTGTCAACGATCAGCTTAACGAAATCATTCACCATGAGAATTTCAAAAAGCTGGAATCCTCATGGCGATCACTGAACAATCTGATTTTGAACACAAACTTCAAAGCAGATATCATGATCGATATCCTTGACGTGTCCAAAGATGAGCTGTTTGAGGATTTTGAAGCGAATGCGGTTGATATCACCGGAAGCGCCCTGTTCAAAAAGGTCTACATCAGTGAATACGACCAGTACGGAGGAAAACCATTCGGAAGCATCCTCGGGCTGCACGAATTTGAGCACACCCCCGATGATGAGTTCTGGCTGAAAATCATGGGGAAAATTGCGGCGGCGAGTCATGCGCCCTTTGTCGGGTCTGTATCGCCGAAGTTCTTCGGGTGCAACTCCATTGAAGAGCTTTCGGCCATCAAAGACCTGGAGGGGCTCATGAGCCACCCCAAATACGGCTCATGGAACAAGCTCCGCGATTCGGAAGAGGCGGCCTATCTCGGGCTGGCCCTGCCCAGGTATGTGCTGCGCCTTCCCTATGACCCCGAATCCAACCCCTGCCGGGAGATCCCTTTCGAGGAAGAGGTGGAAGGGGACAGCGACCACAGTTATCTCTGGGGCAGCGCGGCAATGCTGTTTGCCCAGAACATGGTTCGGTCCTTTGCCCAGTCCGGCTGGTGTCAGTACCTGCGGGGCCCCAAGGGAGGAGGCCTGGTGAACGGTCTTCCGGTGCATACCTTCAACGTGCGCGGTGAAGATGAGATAAAGATCCCCATAGAAATGTCCATTCCGGATTACCGTGAGCTGGAGTTCGCCAACTGCGGCTTTATGCCCCTGATCTACCGCAAGGGCACAGCCGATGCCTGTTTTTTCAGTTGCCAGTCCCTTAAGAAACCCAAGACATTCAAAGATCCCAAGGACTCGGAAAACTCACAGCTCGTGACCAACCTCTCCTACACCTATTCCATTACCCGCATTGCCCACTACATCAAATCCATCATGCGGGACAACATCGGCAGCACGGCGGATGCGAACTATATCCAGACCACCTTGTCCAACTGGATCTTTCAGTACGTCACAACCGTGGTCAATCCCGATGACCTGACCCTTCGCTCCTACCCGTTTAAGGCCGCATCCGTGGAAGTGGTGGAGCGCGAGGGGATGATCGGCTGGTATGACTGCAAGATGGGCATACTGCCCCATATTCAGTTTGAGGGCATGGATGCCGAGCTCAGGCTCGACGCCCGGCTCTGATTCTCGAGTAAAAACGAGGTAAGTGGCCTTGCAGGGCCATCAACATTAAACACAGGAGGCGTTCAGCATGGCAGCTACAAGTTTTTCCTGCAGTGTCGAACAAGGGTTCAACTTTCAAAAAGATGCCCAGGACTTGGTCGGGCACCTCAATAAACTCAAAATCGGAGAAAAAGAGCTTGCCGTTGATCTTGGGGTAACCAATCCCGAAGAACTTGCCGGCGACAAAATCAAGGTGGTGGGCGTCGTGTCCAGCATCTACTGGAATGGCGGGTTTGCCGAGTCCATTCAATTCTCCTGCCAGGTTTCCAATGCAAACAAAAAGGATCTGGCCATTCTCACCAACACGGAACTGAGCAACACCACGGTGGAATTTCAGTTTACGATCTATGATTATGATCCCGATGAGAAGAAATATTACAAGGCCTTCCACACAAACGATGCCGTCTTGAAAGGGCTCATCGAAAAGTCGGGGGGGGACTTGGCCATATCCATCGACCTGGATCAATCCATGGAGGTCGTATCCCCCTTGAACTTCGCCCTGAACCTCAGCGTGATGCCGGAAGATTCGGAGCAAGAGACACACCTTGCATTCTCGGTAACCGATAAGGTTGTCAAGCGGTGGGGCGTAACCGTTGCTGCCTGATTTCCGCGGTTTGTTTGGTGGCTCTTGCCCAATATCGGCCCAGGATGAGAGTGGATGCGATTGAAGCCGGAACCATGGCGTAAATCGCATTCACACCCAGGTTCCCTGATGCCTCCCTCTGGCCGCCGGAGGCTCTTTTAAACATCCAGAGTAACGATTCAGCTTGTGCCTCCGGCGGCCCTGCCGGGGGCCATACGTTTACCTGCTTTCAAGGTGGACCACCTTGCCGCCGGAGGCCGTTTTTGGGAGCTGAATAGTTACCATCCAGAAGAAAAAGAGCACGGAAAAATGAATGAAAAACTTGCACGCGTAAGTTGGGAGATGGGGCAGTCTCTTTTGCCTGAGCATCTGGTGGCATTGGAGGAGTCGATACTTGCGGATACCATACTTCGGTTTCGTATCCAGGGCCTGCCCTGTTACGGGGTGGGGGAGCTCAAGCTCAACGATCCGTTGTTAAGCGAAGGGGTCTTCTCCATTGAGAGGTTGACCCTTGTGACACAAAACGGGTTGCTTTTCAATGTGCCGGGCAACGCCACCGTGTCCCAGGTAAACCTCAACCTCACCGGCATGACGACAGTCTCTGTGTACCTCCATGTATTAAAAAGTGCCACCGGTGATCAAGAGAGTTCAAACGGCTGGGCAGGGAAGGGGGACAATGGCATCAAACGGGTGCTTTACCGGCTGGCGCTCACCGCGGAGCAGGAGTGCCCGGATGCCGTTGATACCTTGA
>Ga0209692_10003512_pt1 | contig 15136 bp, 15 predicted proteins | sample tdDd472_FD_187129 | JGI IMG/M metagenome (GOLD analysis project Ga0209692, IMG submission 187129) | Marine sediment microbial communities from the Atlantic coast under amendment with organic carbon and nitrate - tdDd47.2 (SPAdes)... | ecosystem: Environmental > Aquatic > Marine > Coastal >...
CTGAAGGTATAGGACTCTTCCATCACCTCGTCGTAGGCCGGAATGCCTGCGGCGATAGGACTCTTCAGATTACTGCTTTGTTTTTCAACAACGACGGACTGCTGGGCCGGAAAAATACACAGGGTTTCGTTGCCCTGACGGATCACCTCAAAGCCGTCGCCATCCATACCCACCAGACGTTCGGAGATGTCGCCGTCGGTCACACGGTGATAGACGCGGAAGTTTTCAACCTCATCGCCACGCATGCGCACCAGCGTGCCCTGATAGTTGAGGTTCTCGACAGCCACGTGCATGCGGTTAATCCACTTGCGCGGGTCGATATCGGCTTCGGTTTCGCCGGCGAAGATTTCTTTAGTGGTGAAGGTGGCCATAACGGCCAGCATGCCGGCTGCCAGACGACGGCGTCTGGAAGCAACAGGACGGGATACGAAGAATCCGGCGGCCGTGAACCGGCCGGTAAGTGCTGCAAGCGGGTGCATCATTAGTCAGTCATTCCTTTGCAACACTGAATCGGGTCCATCGAAACTATTTCGGGCTATAGGCTGCAGTTGTATAACCGGCCTGATTAACAACGAATGCAGGTTCGGCCACGCGCCAGGAAATGGTGCGGGCATGAGTGCCGTGTGATGCCAGATAGCTGGCCATGCGATCAGAACGAACAACCTGACGCGACCGCCGCGCTTCTCTGTTGACGTCTCTGGTGGTAACTTCTCTGGTGGCCTCGCTGTTGCGGGACGCGAACTGAGTACCGGCCTGAGCGTACTCTGCCCGGCGGTCTTCTATGCTTACGGATTGATCAGCTCCCTGCTCTACAGCAGCAACCTGCCCGATCTGCACCCCGGCCTGTTGGGCATTCGGCAGAATATTCATCACCGCTACGGCACACAGTCCGGCAGCCACAGCAAAACTTATGAGTTTGCCCTGACTTTGTTTCTTCGACTGCGGAGATGCTGTGGTCTGCACTTCGACCGTCTCTTCAATCTGGGTAACTTCCTGCATAACGCCGGCACGGATACGGTCTGACTGACGCTGAGCGGGACCCACCTCACCGCGCATCAAACTGCCGATGGTCACGTAGCGGGAGAAACGCTGTCGGTGACCGGCATCGCGCTCAAGACGTCGCAACAACAACTCAACTTCTTCGACAGGCAACTCGCCGTCGACAAAGGCACTCAACTGCTCCTGCAGTTGCTCCTGTATAGAAGCCGGACCTGAAATGTCGCTGTCCTTATTTTCCGGGTTGTCGGGTTTATCTGAATCCATCGTACTACCTGATTGTTCTTACCTGATACTAAACACTTGCAAACTTAAAACAGTGATGCAGACCGCTTAATCAATCACTTAACCTGCATCACTTAATGAGTGGCCCGATCGATTTGTCGATTGCCTCACGGGCGCGGAAGATGCGCGAACGTACTGTTCCCACCGGGCAATCCATCGCCTGGGCAATCTCTTCGTAACTTAAACCGTCGAGTTCGCGCAGCATGATGGCTGTCCGGAGATCGTCCGGCAGATCCTGCAACGCCTTTTCCAATATTTCCTGCAGCTCGCCACTTAACACCTGCCCTTCGGGTGAGTCGGTGTCCTGCAAGTGGGCGTGCCACTCGTAGCGCTCGGGATCATCTATATCTTCCGAGTGCGCCAAAGGCCGCCGTTTAGCAGCGACCAGATGATTCTTTGCAGTATTAATCGCGATGCGATAGAGCCAGGTATAAAAGGCACTGTCGCCGCGAAACTTGGGAAGCGCCCGGTAGGCTTTCAGGAAAGCTTCCTGCGCCACATCCATCGCTTCAGCGTGATCGTGCACGTAGCGCATGATCAGCTTCACCAGCTTGTGCTGGTATTTCACCACCAGTAAATCGTAGGCGTGCTTTTCACCCGCCAGAACACGGTCTACCAGCAATTGATCGCTTGCCCTGTCAGACATTGGCCTCGTTTTCGCAGAGGCGGTGTTGTCAGCCACCTCCGTGCGAACCTGATCCATGCCAGCTCCTCTCCCTTTCGCTGCGGTTGTGACCGCTGCTTTATTAGAAAGTTCGCCAGCCGATCCAGTGTTTTTCCGGCTTTCTTTTGAAACAGTTGCCGGATGTTCCTGAATCTTAGCTACGGTTGCGCGACCCATATGCATCCTTTGGCCGCTGCGTTGCACTAGTTTAGCCACATTATCAGGCCGTGGCACGAAGCCCGGGCAGCCAGCCGGCGGGTTTCAGGGGGAGAGAAACCGGCTGACCGCCCGATTTCTGTCGTCTGCGGGTGTGGCGGGTGACCAACGCAGCAGCACTTTAAGACGCCGCCAATCCCTGCAGGGACAGGTATTCCGGGATACTCTGGCTTTGAGGAGACTGCCTTTGCGGCAACCATCTAGGGGATGATGGAAATGGCCAGAATCCCTGAATATCAAACTTATTGACCGGCTTCCGTAGAAAAAGTGCCGCGTCAGGATGAGTTTTTTGGTGGTTTTTTGCGGTATGGCAGAGATTTGGTGCTTGATTCGGATTTTGAGGGACGATTTCGGCAGCCACACCCCCTCCCAGCTGCCATCCGGCAGGTGCCGAATCAGGTCAGGAGCGGTGTTGAGTTGATGCAGTTCGAAGGCCGCAAGCGATGCCGCTGCGCTAACACTCAGCGCAGCCGCCCATGCGGGTAATGCCGCAGCGAAGAGGGCCGTGCAGGCCAGCGTGAAGACACACAGAATGAAGACCCGCTCGACACGACGGTCACTCACATCGAATTCGAGCAGTGACCTGTCTATAGAAAATTTGTTTGAGTTTGGGGCGCTGCTATTGGACATGCTGCCAGAGTGGCAGCCTAGACGGCTACCGAGCTAGCCGAATAACCGACGAAAGAAGCCGGTTTTGAATCGGCCTAATGGCTGTTTCGAACTTTATCCAGATCTTCTTCGGTCAACCGGACCTCAACAAACCAATCTTTCGAGTAAAGGTAGTCGTCACCGGACTCGTCAATGACTCGAATCAGACCGTCTTCTTCGTCAACTTTTACTACTTCATAGACCTTACGAAGCTCCAGCGCCGCCGGATAGCCGGTGTTATTCACACAAATCACAAAAGTAGAACTAGGCATAACGAGTTACGGCACAGTCAGTTCGTTGTACATGACCGCCTGACCGATCTGGTCGTCGATGACGAAACCGGGCAGCGCATCGAGGCCTACATAGGCGGAACAATGATTGTTGTTCGGCGTTAACGGAATAACCACGGGCTCACAATCGCCCGGTGCGGCAGGACAAGTCAGCGTGGTCTGTGACAGATCCCAGGCGTCGGCGCAATCCGGGCCGGACTGCGACAGGCGTTCGAGGAACTCTACCTGCACATCAAAGCCGCCCTCTACCGCATCGCCCTCGTAGGACACCTGCAGACGCAGTTCGGCAGGTTCATCACCCGGCGACCAGGAGTCATTCACGATGCTGAGCGAAGCAGTCTGCTCTGTAGCCTGCAGCTCCCAGTTGCCCAGCCATTCAGCCACCTTGTCGCCGTCATCAATGACGTAGCGCACGTAGAGATCCAGCAGCTCATCGTTATCGTTGGCCACCGGCAGCACGTATTGACCATCAGTCGGGACAGGTGCCAGCCAGCCCAAACCCTCGAAGCTGATCGAGACGTTCTCATCGGTCTGGCACACGCCATCGCCCGAGATTTCATAGGCATTGCGCTTGGGTGACTTGCCGTTAACCACATCAAATGGCGCGATAAAGCCCTCGACAACGAAACGCCCTGCTTCTTCACCATCAAGACAGCGGTCGTTGGCGGCACCGGGCGGTGCTTCGATCACACCGCTGAAGTTGCCGTCGCTATCAACGTCCATAGCAGCGAGATACAACTCGGTGGGCTCGGGCGGCTCAATAGGTATCAACACCGGTTGTGCGTCAACGGACTGCGCAGAAACCGGGCCAAAGCCGAAACACTCGGACTCTTCAATAAACAGACCCGGCTCGCACGGACCAATGACGATCGGCGGCAAGGAGTAGTAAAACTCCCAGAACCCGGCAGTACGCTCGAAATCACCGGACAACAGATACGGATCGTCACGGTCTTCGGCAGTCACTTCGTAGACACCATCGTAGGCATTCCAGTCGTTGTCTTCAGGCAGCGCCTGTTGGCCTTCAACTGCGGTGAAATCCAGCTCGAAGGTAACAACCTTTATGACAAACTCGATGCCCTTGCCCTGCACCGTTACAAAATCGAGTTCTGCAGAAAGCACTTCCGCTGTCGCATGCGGGCCTTTCTCGTACGCGGCCTCGTCGAACGCACCCGGAGCATGCCAGGCGTCGAACTGGCCGCTACCGCCAATGAGCTCACCATCAGGATCAAACTCGGGGTTCAACTGCCCTTCGATTCGCAGGCTTCCGGAAGAACCGACCACTTTACCGGTGGAGGTGATTAAGAGCTCGTCGAAAAAGATAGCATCGTGTTCGGTTTGAGCCGGGACAGATAAGGGCACGACAAACAGCGAACCGGTACCAAGACCATAAATGCCCGGCACGTCACTGCTGGCAATCCGGTTGTCGTCCAGATCATTGCAAGCAGACAGAACAAATACTGCAGACAACAGCAGTGGAAGAAGTCTAATTGAATCAATCCCCAAATTTCCGGTGAGCAGAAGCCCCCGCTTCTGCACTCTTACATACTATGTGTTCAGTTTAAAGCTAGTTGTGAATCTCGAGCAACGCCTCAATAACCTTCTGCACGTTCGGATCGTCAGAGGTTGAGCGGCCGGTCAGCAGGTGGAAGATTTCCGGGTCCTGCATACCGAGGATGTCGAGAAAGGCCTGCTGGATCTCAGGCTCGGCTGTTTCGAACTCGTTGTCGATAAAAGCCAGCAACAACAAGTCGAGCTCCTGCATACCCCGCCGGCAACGCCAGCGGAGTTTATGCAGAAACTCCGGAGTAAATTCAGTGCTCATTAATAAGTCGTCAAACTAGTCGTCCAGCCAATCATCCCGCTAGTCATCCCGCTAGTCATCAATGATCAGCTCGCCAGTATTGTTGGCACCGCTGACAAACCCGGGCAATGCATCGGCGTAGACATCAAAGGAGCACCCGAAGATCTCATTACCGCCTGCATAGTCGTAAGGCACCAGCACGGGGTCACAATCGTCTGCTGTAGCCGGACAGCTTACGGTTACCGGACTCAGGTCGAGAATGTCTTCGCATGCCTCATCCTCAAAGCCGGCCGAGAAAAACCGCACCTCCACGTCGAAGCCGCCGGGCACATCCTCGCCCTCGTACCAAAGATCGAATTCAATGTTGCCGGTTTCAGCAACATCAAATGGCACGTAGACCGTTGCACTGTCCAACCCAAGCTGTGCAGCGCCCTTGTCGACGAACACGATCCAGTCAGCCATCAGACGCACGTCTTCCTCGCCCTCAGTGGCAAGAACCAGCTCAGCGAACAAACGCAGGCGCTCATCACCTACGTCATTATCATCTTCAGAAACAAAACCGAACGCATCGATTTCCATTACGCCCACGCCGTCGAAACAATCAGCCGTACCCTGCAGCAGGTAGGTGTTACGAATCACCGGCTTGCCTTCCAGTTGATCGTAAGGGTCAATAAACAGATCACCCGCGGCGGCGGTTGCGAACGTGTCCCAGTCACACCAGTCGGCATAGTACTCGTCGTCATAAGCTACCGCGCCGGCAGCCTCACCCGCCTCGCTGGCCTCCAGGATAAACAGCTGAATGCTGTCTTCGAGTAGCTCAATGTCTTCAAAGGCAGGGTGCTTCCAGGCACCCCAGGTGCGCGCATAGTCGGCGGCCTGATTGTAGATACGCAGCTCGGAATTACTCGCCTCTACTGCATAGTCACCGTCGAAAGCATGGAACCCTTCATCCGGAAGACTGCTCTGCTGACTTTCAACAGGATCGAAATCCAGTTCGAACATCAAAGTTTTCAGAACAATCTCGCCGTCTTCGGTCACACGGGTCAGGCTGGCCGATAGCACTTCGGCCGTTGCATGCGGGCCGGGTGCCATCGGTGCATCGTCTGCCTCCACGAACCAGACATCAAACTCGCCGGTTGCATTAGTAAGCTTGCCGTCAGGATCGAACTCGCCGTTCAGCTTGCCCGACAACAGCAAGTCACCCGCTTCCGTTTCCAGGCGACCACGCGCCTCACCTGTTGAGGTGATGTGAATCAGGTCGAACTCGGGAGCAATGACGGGCGAAGCAACCACTGTCGGCTGCGCCACGGGAATACCTTCATAAAGACCCGGCAGCTGACTGTTCAGAACACGGTTGTCCTGAAGCTCGCCGCCGCAACCGGCAATAATCGTGGTGATGAATGCAAACAGTCCGAGGGAGACGATACGGCGCATAGTGTTGATCCTGTTGAGTAAGTTGCTTGGCGCATTATAGCGACAAGCACAGTTATTTCTCTTACATAAAAGAAAACCCGCCGCAGCGGGTTTTCCTAAAGCCTGTAACCTAGCTTAATGACTGCGCTGAATGGCTATATTGGCTTAATGACTGCGCTCGATTAATGACTACGTTCGACGAGCATCTGCTTGATCTCACCAATGGCTTTCGCCGGGTTGAGATCTTTCGGACACGCGTTGGTGCAGTTCATGATGGTGTGGCAGCGATACAGACGGAAAGGATCGTCCAGCTCGTCGAGACGCTCACCGGTGGCTTCGTCGCGGGTATCCACGAGCCAGCGGTAAGCGGCCAGAAGCGCTGCGGGACCGAGGTACCGGTCTGAGTTCCACCAGTAAGAAGGACAAGAGGTCGAGCAGCACGCACACAGAATACAAGCTGACGGCGTGTTGATCTTTTCCTGATCTTCTTTGCTCTGCAAACGCTCGCTGTCGGGCGGCGGCGGCGTACGTGACTGCAGCCACGGCTTAATCGCAGCGTACTGGGCGTAGAAGTTGGTTAGATCGGGAACCAGATCTTTCACCACCGGCATGTGCGGCAGCGGGTAGATCTTCACATCGCCCTTCACGTCTTCGTTTGCACGGGTACACGCCAGCGTGTTCGCGCCATCAATGTTCATCGCACATGAACCGCAAATGCCTTCACGGCAAGAGCGACGGAACGTCAGTGTAGGATCGATTTCGTTCTTAATCTTGATGAGCGCGTCGAGCACCATCGGGCCGCACTTATCCATGTCGACGTCGTAGGTGTCGATGCGCGGGTTCTCGCCCGAGTCGGGATCGTAACGGTAGATCACGAACTTACGGACGTTGGTAGCCCCTTCAGCCGCAGGAAAGTGCTTGCCTTTCTTGACGCGGGAATTGGGAGGAAGAATAAACTGTGCCATTTCTTGATATCCCCTTAGTAGACGCGCGCTTTAGGCGGAACGGTTTCGACTTCGTCGGTGAGCGTTTCAAGTTTCACCGGACGGTACTTAAGATCCACATTGCCCGAAGCCACATCAACCCAAACCATGGTGTGCTTCATCCAGTTCTCGTCGTCGCGATCCGGGAAGTCTTCACGGGCCTGCGCGCCGCGTGACTCTTCACGAACGACAGCAGACTTAATGGTGGCCTGTGCCTGCATCAGCAGGTTTTCAAGCTCGATGGTTTCGATCAGATCCGTGTTCCAGATCAGACTGCGGTCTTCAACCTTCACATCACCGAAGGATGCGTAGGTTTTATCCAGCTTCGCGATACCCGCGTTCATGCTCTCGCCGGTGCGGAATACCGCAGCGTGCTGCTGCATGGTCTTCTGCATTTCCAGACGAATTTCAGCCGTCGGGCGCGAGCCGTCAGCATTACGCAGCTTGTCGAGACGCGCGATGGTGTCAGCACCTGCATCGTCAGCCAGTTTGCGGTGGCCGCGGTCTTTGCCGAGCTTCTCGGCGCAACGGTGTGCAGCGGCACGACCGAACACAACCAGATCAAGCAGTGAGTTGGAACCCAGGCGGTTAGCGCCGTGTACCGATACACAAGCCGCTTCACCGACAGCCATCAGGCCTTCCACTTCAATCAGGTTGCCGTCGGCATCCTGAGTGAGGGCTTCACCGTGAACATTGGTGGGGATACCGCCCATGTTGTAGTGAACGGTCGGGATAACCGGGATAGGTTCTTTGTTGACATCAACACCGGCGAAAATCTTCGCGGTTTCAGCAATACCCGGCAGACGTTCAGCAATCACGTCAGGACCCAGATGCTCAAGATGCAGATGAATGTGATCATTCTCTTCACCCACGCCGTGACCGTCGTTGATTTCCATGGTCATGGAACGGGACACAACGTCACGTGAGGCCAGATCTTTCGCGTTAGGCGCATAACGCTCCATGAAGCGCTCGCCTTTCGAGTTGGTGAGGTAACCGCCCTCGCCGCGTGAGCCTTCAGTAATAAGACAGCCCGAACCGTAGATGCCGGTCGGGTGGAACTGAACGAACTCCATGTCCTGCAGCGGCAGGCCGGCACGCAGCACCATGGCGTTACCGTCGCCGGTGCAGGTGTGGGCCGAGGTGCAGCTGAAGAACGCACGACCGTAACCGCCGGTCGCCAGAATCACGCGATGGGCGCGGTAGCGATGAATCTCGCCGGTCGCCATATCAACGGCGATCACGCCACGGCAGACGCCGTCTTCCATGATCAGATCAATGGCGAAGTACTCGATATAGAACTCGGCTTCGTGCTTCAGTGACTGCTGGTACAGCGTGTGCAGCATCGCGTGACCGGTGCGGTCAGCAGCAGCACAGGTACGCTGGGCAGTGCCTTCACCGAAGTTGGTGGTCATGCCGCCGAAGGGGCGCTGGTAGATCTTGCCCTCTTCGGTACGGCTGAACGGCACACCGTAGTGTTCCAGTTCAATAATCGCCGCCGGGGCTTCCTTACACATGTATTCGATCGCGTCCTGGTCGCCGAGCCAGTCGGAACCTTTGACGGTGTCGTACATGTGCCAACGCCAGTCGTCCTCACCCATGTTGCCCAGAGCAGCGGAGATGCCGCCCTGCGCCGCTACGGTGTGTGAACGCGTCGGGAATACTTTAGTGATACAGGCGGTTTTAAGGCCGGCGTCAGCACACCCGAAGGTGGCACGCAGACCGGCACCGCCGGCGCCTACAACAACCACATCGTAGGTGTGGTCGATGAATTCATATTCGTCTTTGGTCTTAGACTCGTCGCTCATGACGCAGCCCCTGGAATGTTCGAGAGTGAAATAACAATGATGGAATAGATGGCCGCAACGCCCGCTACGATGTGAGCGAACTTGCTGGCAATCAATGTGACTGTTTTCAGACCGCCGTGGACGTAGTCCTCAACGATGACCTGAATGCCCAGCTGCGAGTGATGCAGCATGGTGAAGGTCAGAAGAATCAGCAGTACAGAGTGAATCGGCTGGGCGATGAACGCACGGGCTGATTCATAGCTGGATACGTCCAGGCAACCGGATACGACGGCATAGGCGAACCACAGGGTCAGCGGAATAAGGCCGACTGCGGTCAGGCGCTGAATCCACCAGTGATGGACACCGGATTTGCTGGAGCCCAGCCCCAGAGCGTTTTTCAAAGGCGCGCGATACTTCATGAGGCACCCCCGTTCATGTTGTTGAAGATGATCACCCAGCTCAGCACGGTGAGCAGTGAGGCACAGATTACGACAGTAATACCTGTCTTAACCGCGGTGTCTTTACCGAAGCCTTTGCCGATATCCCAACCCAGATGGCGGATGCCGTTGCACAGGTGGTAGTAGAAGCAGAAGCTGTAACCCGCCAGCACCAGAATGCCGAACCAGCTGCAGAGGATCGCCATCAGCGCGTCGTAACAGTCTTGGGAAACGACTGCAGAGGTAATCCAGATTGAAAAAAGAAATGCGCCGGTGGCCAGTGCGAAACCGGTCATGCGGTGCAGGATGGACAGACCGTTACTGATCTGCCAGCTGTAGACACTCAAATGCGGCGATAAGGGCCGCTCATGATTAGCCATGTGTACATCCTCAAAAAATACACGCGAGATAAATACAACACACACAATGCCGGCATGGCGTCCATGCCAGCACGTGATGAATTTTGTTTGGAGCTTTACGACTTAAAAGTCGATGCAGCGCCCGTTCTTCTCCCAGTCCCCGAAACGGGTGGGTTCAGGCCCTTCCCTGCCGCCGATTTCTTTGGGTGCGTCGCTTTCTGTAAACGACAGACCTTTATTGTTATCAGCATGAGGCTTATCCAGCACCTGGCCAGCTTTGCCGAACTGCGTCGCATCCGTTATTTCCACAGGTTTTTCTGCCGTTTTACCGGCATTTTCAGCGGATATAGCGGATTTGGCTGCAGATGACTGTTCTGACATGCGCGGGATTGTGCCAGAACAGGGGCTTTTTTTCATCCGGAATTAACGTAAATCCCATGGTAAATCGCATGTATTTGTAACGGTTTCGACGCCACCGAAGCGGGCCGGGTTTCCATTGTGACGACGTTCACGAATCCGGCATTTTGTTGCTGAGAGGCAGAGAGACTACGGATAAGGTTGGAGGGACAGGTAGCAAGGCATTCAGGGCGCTACGCTGAAATGCCAAACTGAAATGCCAATTAGGCCTGTAATCAGCGGATGGAAAGGACAACGCATGAGTTCCAGGGAAGGAAAAATGTTGGGCTCCAGAGAGATGGTCGAACGGCTGTCGACTCTACCCTGCGGCATCAGACGCAAGGCGTTTGCCTTATTGCGTCCGCGGCGCGCGCTTAAGTTACGTAACAAACTGATGCACGACCCGTTATTTGCTGGCTTCAAGCGCCTGAACACCGTCTTCGTGCAAATCCCGAAAACCGCCACCACCTCGATCAACCGCCTGCTGTTTAACGCCAACACCGGGCAACACTACCGGATAGACGAGTACCCGCTGATCTTCCCTGAGCATGAACTGGAACAAATGTTCAGCTTTGCATTTACCCGCAACCCCTGGGACAGACTGGCATCGGCCTATCGCTATTTGATGAAGGGCGGTAATTCAGGTACCGAGAGTGGTTTCAGAGAGCGTTTTCTGCTCCAGTTTCACGACTTCGAGCAGTTTGTTGTGGAAGGTGTGGGCAACCGCACCGACGAATGTTTTGAACACGTACTGTTTATCCCGCAATCGCGTTTTGTGTGCATCGGTGACAATGACACTCCGGCAGTGGATTTCATCGGTAGGTATGAGCGCCTCGATGAAGACTTCAGGGTAGTGCTGGACAGACTGGGCATGAGCGACACCCCGCACACAGCGCTGACAAAGGCCAACCAAAGCAGCAATAACGTGCAAAATTACCGGGACCTCTACACACCCGAGATGCGTGACATCGTCACCCGCGTGTACGACAAAGACATCCGGCTCTTTAATTACAGCTTCTAAGGTTCCTGCTTCCGGAACCAAACCTCCCGAACATCGACGCACCACCGACGGTGAGTTACGAAAGCCGGCGACAAACCTCCCCGTTTGGCGCTGCTTCCCGTATGCTATCGGTGCTCAACGCGATCACGTCTACGCGCAGCCTGGCATATAAACCCAATATCCACATTAGAAACTTCTTATAAATGACTGATTCTAAATATAAACCTGAACCACAGACTGAAGCCCTGGATCACCCCTGGTGGTGCCGCCTGAGCCACGATGCCGACGGCAATCCGATTGAGGACGGCATGGCCGCATTGAAGGTCACGGGCAGTGAGCGGGTGGAGTTTCTGAACGGTCAGCTCACCAATGACATCGCCCTGCTCACCCCGGACAAGACCATGCTCGCCGGCTGGTGCAACAACAAAGGCCGCCTGATGATGATCTGCCAGATTGTCGACTGGCAGGACGCCATCTGGCTGATCATGCCTAACCGGATTATCGAGAGCATCAAACAGAAGCTGCAGATGTACGTGATGCGTGCAGACGTGCAGCTGGAGATCGCCGAGTGCACCATTATCGGCATGGGTGATGGCGCCGATGCCGACACCAATCACGAACCTTTATCGGTATATGCCGACGATCACGCCTTCTTAATGAAAGTGGCCGGCGACCCGACCCGTTCGGTGTATGTGATAGACGGTCACGTCGATGTCGAGAACGAAGACCTCGATGAAGCCCCTACCGACTACTTCTGGCTACGTGGCATACAGGCGATGATCCCGCGCATTCTTCCTGAAACACAGGAAGCTTTTGTGGCCCAGTGGTGCAACCTGGACTTACTCGACGGCATCAGCTTCAAGAAAGGCTGTTATATCGGTCAGGAGATTATTGCCAGAACGCAGAACCTGGGCACCGTGAAACGCCGCCTGATCATTGAGAATCACATCGACGAAGACAACCAGAAGGACATTCTGGATGCGGCCCAGAACGGCGATGAAACCATATTCGCCCTGCAAGTGAAGAAGCTGTAAACAACTGTATTTGGGCACCAAAGCGCTTAAGAAAAAGGCTCAGAGCGAATGCTCTGAGCCTTTTGTCTCTGATTAATAGCTAAGCGACGTTCCGATCAGGGAACGTTCTTGATGAGTACGTTGACGCCCCACATCCCGGTGGTTGGGGTGCCTTCCGAGCCGGATGGCGCAGAGAACACGATCCATATGGTCGTATCCTCATCAACTTCGGGCAAAGGAACGGAGATCGTCTGCGAACGGGGATACGAAGCGATGTACCCACCGTTTGCAGCATCGTTGTAGGGGTCTGCGTTTATCCAGCTAACCGGTTGCGGGAAGCCGGAAATCAACCCTGGCGGCGATACTGCAACTGTTGTGGCAGCAGTGCCGTCCAGAACGCCTAGCCGGCGGATGTCGATTTTAAAGGTCTCGCCCTCATTCATCTCAAATGAAGTGACATCTGTCTTACATTTATCCTTTTTCGCGGTGTCGCAAAAACTGATCTTGCCGGGCACTTTGGTATTAATGATTTGAAGGTCAGCTGTACTCAATCCCAGTGTCGGTGTTCCGATGCTGCCGGACTGGCCACTTAACGACACAGTGGCAAACTCATCGGTCTGAATAGAGCCGGTGAGTCGTTTCACATAGACACGCTGCGTTTTCACCCCGCGCTCATCGGCGTCCCAGGTAAAGGTTCCCGACGCATCACTTGAATCAACAAGAAAATCAGTTGAGTCGATCGTGTAGGTAACCTCTGCTGTTCCTTGCTGCCCGTCGGTGCGCTCCACAACGATATCGAAATACTCTTCCTCACGGCCCAGAATAAGGTCAGAGGCGAGCGAAATCTCACCGGCGCCGTCGGTGTTGTAGATCTCAAGCGTGGCGGTTTCTATTCCAATGGGTGCGCCGCTCCACGCTGGCAGGCTGATGTGAGCTGACGTGTCAGCCGAAACCGAATCCAGAGTAATGGACTTCGATTTCAATCCGCCTTCGCCATCAACCCAGTTGACCGTCCACATTCCGGGCGACGACAACGAACCCGGCGAGAGCAACAGATAAGCCAGACCTGCGCCGCTTAAGCTCTCACTCCTGACGGCATCAATAGAGAAAGACGTGCCTTCCTCTGCTGAAAACGCAGTACCCGTCAGAGAAAGTGACTGCTGCGCATTGGGCACCACTGCGTCGATTGCTTCTTGTACCTTATCGGCATAAAGCTCCGCCGCATGCTCCGTGTATGCGTGCGCCTGATCTTCGTACTCGATAGGCGGTTCCGCATCCAGATCGACTTGCAGGTTGTACGGCCCGAGAACCGGATCTTCCTTGAAATCGTAGTTTGTACCGTCAAATTCGATAAACGTGTCGTGCAAGTCAACGTAGCCAAAGCCGTTTTCCTGACAGTACGTCAACAACTCCTGATTGATCTCATGCACCAAAGCAGTGAAGTCTGCATCCCAACTAGGATTGTTCGAGAAGAACGGGACAAGCGGATGGTTGCCCCAGACCGGCAGTGCACCTTTCGCGACGATCTGGTCGGAAATCCGTCTGACTGCATCCATCCACAAGTCGACCGCATCGGGATCGGCCGGATCGAAATTAGCGTCGTACAACGCTGCGAACATGTCGTTGTCACCCGCTGACGCGATAACAACGATCTTGGCAAGCGGATTGGCTTCGAGCTCGGCGTTAATCTGCTCCTCCAGCGAGTGCAGATTGCCAAACAGGTTATACGTCAGGCCCCTCTGCTGAGTGGCCGCATTCGCCACGACCTCAAACTCCGAATCCAGATAATCATCATAGAACTGGGGATGCGGATTCGGGCCTACCCAATGGGACCAGGAGTCGCCGGTGACCAGTATCGGCAGATGCGTGAGGTTCATTGAGGCGCTACCCGCATCAATAGTGGGGGCTACGTCATCGCCGTAGCCCTGCGGATTAAACAGGGTGATGGTGCCGTAGCCCGCGCTTTCCAAAGTAATCGTGATGTCTACATCAGGGGCTGTATTAGTACCCGTCCAGGAGATGGTGCCTCTGGGGTTGTCGACCTCGACACCCGAAACAATGTAGTCAACGGAAACATCACCCGAACCTGAAGCCCGGCTGATTTCCAGCGTGTAGGTATCAGTACCCTGCAAAACCTTGTCACCGGTAAAACTGATAGTGCCGGAAGCGGAACCAAAGACTGTCGCCGAATACAGACCGGCCAGCAGTGTCGCGCCAAGTAAAACCCTCATAGAAAGCTCCTGTCGTGCCAATAGAAAATTAAATTGCGCAGGTCGCCCGGTTGTACCGGGGCCCAAACGCTCAATAAAAACTGGCACACCACCTTTAACCTTCCTAGGGGTTTTTGAACCGGCGCGGTTCTTTTTCACAAAGCACACTCATTAGCGCTCTTTTCCGTGAGTCGCACTCATGTAAAAGCATTGTGAATCAAACATTTCCCTTCGACTTGGAATGGCCACTACAAGAAACCTGTTTGTCATCAGACGGACAGAAATTGACTGGCTCCGGCTGTTTTGCGGAGCGACCGGGTACATTGCTTAACGAAGATAGAAAGCGCGAAAACTGACTGCTAGTATTTCCAGCGAAGGCAGCATGCTACTGCCGCCTGACACACCCAGTTTGAAACGAAAGCCATTCCGGGCCTGATTAATGCGGGCCAGTTGTGCGTCCGTTTGTCGTGCTGATGCCGGCGGGAAGAGCTGGACGACGAATAGCGGTTATTTATTTACATTGCGACGGAGTGCAAGTATTTGAAACCCCTTCGATATTACATCGATAAATTAGCGCTCCCGCGCTTAACCGGCGCCGAAATCGCTTACTTCCTTGCCGTGCCTGTTTTCATGGCGCTCAT
>Ga0209692_10003516_pt1 | contig 15125 bp, 12 predicted proteins | sample tdDd472_FD_187129 | JGI IMG/M metagenome (GOLD analysis project Ga0209692, IMG submission 187129) | Marine sediment microbial communities from the Atlantic coast under amendment with organic carbon and nitrate - tdDd47.2 (SPAdes)... | ecosystem: Environmental > Aquatic > Marine > Coastal >...
TAGTCGTCGATAGCGATGAATCCACGGTCATCGAGTTTGACCCCGGCTGCATCCAAACCGATTTCTTCGGTATTGGGCGTGACGCCAACAGCCGTAATCACGCGATCAATGGTGATTTCTTCAGTCTTGCCGTCTTTTTCAATGACTGCGGTGACGTTGTTTTTGCCCTTCTTCAGCTCTTTAACCATGGCGCCGAGCTTGAATTTCATGCCCTGCTTTTCCATGGATTTCTGAGCAAAAGCCGAGATCTCATCATCCTCGAAAGGCATGATTTTATTGACCACCTCGACCACGGTGACGTCCGCTCCCAAGGTATTGAAGAAGCTGGCGAACTCGATGCCAATAGCGCCCGAACCGATAACCAGGAGAGACTTGGGCATAACATCGGGAACAAGCGCTTCCTTGTAGGTCCAGATCAGCTTGCCATCGGGTTGGAGGTTGGGAAACACCTTAGCCCGCGCACCGGTCGCCATAATGATGTGTTTGCCTTGAAGGTCGGCGTTTTTCTTGCCGTCTTTCTCGACTGCCAACTTACCGCCGCCTAACAATTTGCCGTAACCATCGACTACGGTCACTTTGTTCTTCTTCAGTAGATGGCCGACACCGCCTGAGAGTTGCTTAGAGACGCCACGCGACCGCTCAACAACTTTCTGCAGATCGAAGGAAACGTTTTCCGCCCCCAGGCCAAAGGCCGCTGCATGCTGCATGTTGTGATAGACTTCGGCCGAACGCAAAAGCGCCTTGGTCGGGATGCAGCCCCAGTTGAGACAGATGCCTCCCAGGTGCTCTTTTTCAACCAGGGCCGATTTGAGGCCCAATTGCGCCGCCCGGATGGCCGCCACGTAGCCTCCGGGTCCACCGCCGACGACGATGACGTCGAAATTCGTTTCAGCCATTGTCATCGCCTCCTTAAAGCATCAGCGCGATCGGGTCTTCGATCAGGCTCTTGAGTTCTTTGATGAAGGCCGCACCGACGGAACCGTCGATGCAACGGTGGTCCACCGCTAGGGTCAGCGTGACGACGGTGGCGATAGCCAATGCGCCATCCTTGACCACCGGACGTTGTTCGCCCGCCCCTACAGACAGAATGCCTCCCTGCGGCGGATTGATAATCGAATTGAAGCCTTTAACGCCGAACATCCCGAGATTGGATACGGTAAAGGTTCCGCCCTGGTATTCCTCGGGCTTCAGCTTGCCATCCCGCGCCTTTGCAGCCAGTTCCTTCATCTCGTTAGATAAGGTCGCCAACCCCTTCGACCCGGCATCCTTGAGAATTGGAGTGATCAAGCCGCCCTCAACCGCCACGGCGACCGCCATGTCGACCTGCTTGAACTTGAGAATGGCGTCATCGGTAAAGGCCACATTGCAATCGGGCACATGCTTGAGCGCCAGGGCCGCCGCTTTGATGATGAAGTCGTTGACCGAAATCTTGTAATTAGCTCCTTCCCGCCCGTTGAGGTCTTTGCGGAAGGCCAACAACTTATCAATTTCCACATCGACCTGAAGGTTGAAGTGCGGAATATCGCGCGCCGAAGACGTCAGGCGTTTGGCGATGGTCTTGCGCATGTTGGTGTTGGGCACCGCCTCGTATTCAGGCAGCATGGCGAAGATTGGATCATCCACCGTTATTGCCGGAGCCGAAACCGCTTGCGAAGCGCCTGCTGGGGCGGAAGCCTTACCGGCACCGGAAGCCAGAACCTCCTCGATATCCCGTTTAACGATTCGTCCTTTAGGGCCGGACCCGGTAATTTTAGCCAGATCGAGCCCTTCTTGACCGGCCATACGACGCGCCAGGGGGCTGGCGAAGATACGGTTTCCGCCGGTCGATGTCGGTGTGGAAGGCGCCGGAGTGCTGGCTGGCGCAGGAGACGCGGTCGGCTCTTGTTTTGGCGTTTCAGTCGGCGCAGAAGCGGCTTTTGACCCAATATTTTCAATCGCTGAAGCGTCTTCGCCCTCTTCCAGCAAAACAGCAATCAGCGAATTGACCGCAACGGCTTCCGTCCCTTCCGGCACAACGATCTTGCCAAGCGTCCCTTCATCGACCGATTCCACTTCCATGGTCGCTTTATCAGTCTCAATCTCGGCCAATACATCGCCGGATTCTACCGTATCGCCTTCATTTTTAAGCCATTTGGCCAGTTTGCCTTCCGTCATGGTCGGGGAAAGCGCAGGCATGAGAATTTCAATCGGCATGACGTTCGCTCCCCCTTACACGTAAAGCACTTCTTTGGCGGCCTGGACGATCTTGTCCACATCGGGCAAGGCCAGGACCTCCAAGTTTGCCGCATAAGGCATGGGCACGTCTTCGCCACAAACCCGTTTGACCGGCGCATCCAGATAGTCAAAGGCCTGCTCCATCATCACCGCAGCAAGCTCGGACCCGATTCCCGCAACAGGCCAGCCTTCTTCCACTGAAACCAGACGATTGGTCTTCATCACCGAAGCGGTAATCGTCGCCGTATCGAGCGGTCGGAGAGAGCGCAGGTTGATCACCTCGGCGCTAATCCCTTCTTCCGCCAGCTTTTCAGCAGCCTTGAGAACATCGCCGACAATCCGGGAATAAGCGGTTAGGGTGACATCCGTTCCCGGACGTTCGATCTTCGCTTTCCCGATGGGGACGACAAAATCATCGTTTTCCGGCACTTCAAAGCTTTGGCCGTACATGATTTCATTTTCCAGCACGACCACTGGGTTGGGATCACGAATAGCGGCTTTCAACAGGCCTTTGGCGTCTTCGCCCGACCAGGGAGAAACCACCTTGAGGCCCGGCACATGCGCATACCAGGAGGCGTAACACTGAGAATGCTGGGCCGCCACGCGAGCCGCCGCACCGTTACATCCCCGAAACACGATGGGACTATTAATCATGCCGCCCGACATATAGAGAGTCTTGGCTGCCGAGTTGATAATATGATCAACCGCCTGCATGGCGAAGTTGAAGGTCATGAATTCGACGATAGGCTTAAGGCCCATATAGGAGGCCCCAACGCCAATACCGGTAAAGCCGATTTCGGTAATCGGCGTATCGATGACCCGCTTGCTGGAAAATTCTTCAAGCAACCCCTGGCTGACCTTGTAGGCCCCCTGGTATTCGGCCACTTCTTCCCCCATCAGGAAGACATCTTCATCGCGCCGCATTTCTTCAGCCATAGCGTCGCGCAGGGCTTCACGCACGGTCTGAGTAATCCGCGGCCCATCGTATTCGGGTTCGGGGAGAGGCTCGGCAGCCGCCGGAGAGGCGGCGACCGGTTCGGCCGGTTTTGTCGCAGCGACGTCCTGCGATGGTTGGGCCGATGCGGCGGTCGGAGCCGTTTCAGCCCCTTCAAGCGCCGAAGCGTCTTCACCTTCTTCCAGCAAAACGGCAATCAGCGAATTGACGGCGACGGCTTCCGTCCCTTCCGGCACAACGATCTTGCCAAGCGTCCCTTCATCGACCGATTCCACTTCCATGGTCGCTTTATCGGTCTCAATCTCGGCCAATACATCGCCGGATTCTACCGTATCGCCTTCATTTTTAAGCCATTTGGCCAGTTTGCCTTCCGTCATGGTCGGGGAAAGCGCGGGCATCAAAACTTGAATGGTCATGAGTTTTTCTCCCCCTTACGCTTCGGCCACGATGTCTGTATAGAGCTCGGAAACGTTGGGTTCCGGACTTTCCTGGGCAAAGCGCGCCGCCTCGGCGACCACGGCCTTCACCTCTTTGTCGATTTCCTTGAGTTCCGCTTCATCGAGAACTTTTTCTTCGACAAGGCGCATCTTGATGAAATCGATGGGATCACTCTCGGAGCGGATTTTCTGCACCTCTTCCTTAGAGCGATATTTGGCCGGATCGGACATGGAGTGACCGCGGTAGCGATAGGTTTTCATCTCCAGGATCATCGGACCTTTCCCTGAACGGCAATGCTCATTGGCTTTCAGGCCCGCTTCCTTAACCTCGGTAACGTCCATACCGTTGACCTGAATGCCGGGAATACCGTGGGCCGCGCCCCGGTTGGCCAGTTCGACCGTGGCTGAAGCACGCTCGATGGAGGTCCCCATGCCGTATTTATTGTTTTCAACGACGAAAACCACCGGCAGCTTCCAAAGAGCGGCCATATTGAAGGCTTCGTAAACCTGACCTTGGTTGACGGCCCCATCACCGAAATAGGTACAGCAAACACCGTTGTCGCCTTTGTATTTATGGGCGAAGGCTAAGCCCGCTCCCAACGGCACCTGTGCGCCGACAATCCCATGGCCGCCGTAAAAACCGCAGTCTTTGCTGAACATGTGCATGGAGCCGCCCTTGCCTTTGGAATAGCCGCCTTCCCGGCCGGTCAATTCGGCCATAACGCCTTTGGGGTCCATCCCGTAAGCCAGCATATGCCCATGATCACGGTAACTGGTGATCACCGTATCCTGCTCCTCGGCCGCCGCCTTCATACCAACGATCACCGCCTCTTGGCCGATATATAGGTGACAGAAGCCACCAATCAGCCCCATGCCGTAGAGCTGGCCGGCCTTTTCTTCAAAACGCCGGATCATCAGCATATCGCGGTAAAACTGGATCAATTCACCGGAATCGACGGCTTTCTTCTTGCGCGCCGGACGGCGAGGCTTGCTAGCAGGCTGTTTGGACATATCCCCTCCATGTCACCTGTTTATGCATTTTGTTTATGCATCCCTGTTCCCCAAGGTCACGCAACTGCCCTAGCGTTCTTGGGAAGCAGCTATACATGTACCGCCGCAAAAAACCAAAAACAAGACATTTTAAAAATGTGTAATACCATGTTTTATATAGCTTTTTGCTTATTTAACTTATTTTCAGTTATTTTATATTTTGAAATTTCAAATAGACCAAAAAGAAATTTCAAAAGTTACCCAATACATAGGAAGCCTTGACAAAAATTTCTTCAAATTTTTTTGGTATTTTCGCAGAAAATTGGCGCGTAAAAACCTCGCTGCAAACTTCGGCGTCCAACCATTGCGTCCTTTTTGTTACGCAAACAAGTCTTTAAATTAACTTATTTAAGTATAATTATTTCTAATTAGCCCTGTCCAAGCGCATCCAAAATACTCCCCACCGTTCAGCATGAGGGCGGACCAGAGATATCTGTAGGGTTTGGAATGTAAGGAATTGAGGCTGGATTACTTGAGCAGCTTAAGAGTGCGATCAGACCAGTCCACGCATTTCCGGCGCGGCCTAGTCCTTCAGCTGAATCTTAGTCGAGAATGGTCAGCTCGTCATAGCGGCCAAAATTCAGCATAATGCGGGCTCGCTCCTCCAGCATATCAGGGTCCAATTGGTCCGGACGCAAAAGAGAAACTCTGTTTTCCCAGAGCTCCCGCTCGGCCTCAATGGCTGTTTCGGAGGTTTCGGCCTGAGCAATCTGTTTCGTCAAGCTGACATAGGCAAGCAGCCCCCTATCGCCCTGAACGACATGAAAGGCGAAATAGGCCACAATCAGAACGCCCAACAGCGGTCCTATCGTTGACCGTACGCGCTCCCATATATCTTCTAATAGCTCCATAGAAGAGAGAGAATCACGCCCGATTCGCTCTGTCAAACCCAAAAATAAGCCGATTCGGAATCGGCATTTGAAAAAAGAGTCCTAAGCGATTCAAATGCTTAGAAAATCCCCATTGACTCATAGAAAGTTTTTTTAGCTCACTTTCTTAAAGGCAAAAAAACCCCGCGCCTTTTCCTAAGGCGCAGGGTTTTTCTTAAAGTGTAAATATTAGCGCAGGATTGTCCGGCCCGCATAAGCCGCCGTGCTATCCAACTCTTCTTCAATACGGATCAACTGGTTGTACTTCGCCAATCGGTCGGAGCGCGATAGCGACCCGGTCTTAATCTGCCCGGCATTGGTCGCTACGGCGACATCGGCAATAGTCGCATCCTCAGTCTCACCGGAACGGTGGGAAATTACGGCCGTGTAGTTGGCCTTATGGGCCATCTCGATGGCCTCAAGGGTTTCGGACAACGTTCCAATTTGGTTGACCTTGACGAGGATCGAATTGGCGACGCCTTGATCGATACCGTCGGCCAAACGCTTTGGATTGGTGACAAACAAATCGTCGCCAACCAACTGAACCTTGCCGCCAATTTCATCGGTCAGCACCTTCCAACCATCCCAGTCGTCTTCGGCCATGCCGTCTTCAATGGAGAGGATCGGATACTTAGCGACCAGATCAGCCAGATACTTGGCGTTGCCTGCGGCATCCAGGGTCTTGCCCTCGCCTTCCAGGACATATTTTCCGTCCTTGAAGTATTCGGAAGAAGCGCAATCAAGCGCCAACATCACATCGTCGCCCGGCTTGTAACCGGCGGCTTCAATGGCCTTCATGATATAGCTCAACGCATCGTCGGCGCTTTTCACGGCAGGAGCGAAACCGCCTTCATCGCCGACATTGGTATTGAGGCCCGCATCGCTGAGGCCCTTTTTCAATGCATGGAACACCTCGGCCCCCATACGGATGGAATCCGCACAGGTCGGCGCGCCGACGGGCATGATCATAAATTCCTGAATATCCACCGGATTATCAGCATGTGCGCCACCGTTAATGATGTTCATCATCGGCACCGGCAAAGTGTGGGCGAAAGCACCGCCAACATAGCGGTAGAGAGGCAGCCCTGCGTCTTCAGCCGCCGCTTTGGCGACCGCCAAGCTCACACCGAGAATGGCGTTAGCGCCAAGACGAGACTTATTGGCCGTGCCGTCGAGATCAAGCATGATCTGATCGATCATCAACTGATCTTCGGCATCGAGCCCGACCAGAGCTTCGAAAATTTCCGAATTAACCGCTTCAACGGCCTTGAGTACGCCCTTACCGAGATAACGCCCCTTATCCCCATCGCGCAGCTCAACAGCTTCATGAACGCCGGTCGATGCACCCGAAGGCACGGCTGCACGGCCAAAAGCGCCGCTTTCCAGTATAACATCGACCTCAACGGTCGGATTGCCACGGGAATCAATGATTTCACGTCCGTGAATATCGATGATCTCGGTCATTTTTCGGGTTTCCTTTAGTTACCTAATCGGAGGCATGAGTTTACGAACTGTTTCTTCAGGCAGGCCGGAAATATCGGCAAGCTCTTTCAATTGCTCTTTGACGGTCGCCTTAACATCCTTCAAGCGCTCAGTGTCGATTTCGCCGACGGCATTTTTGATCGTATCGGAAAATTTGGTGTCGAGCGTCGCTTCCAATGCCGCAACCAAGGCATCCCGATTGATAAACGGTTGGGTTATGGGCAATTCAACGGGGATAGCTTTGAGAACGACACCATCGCTAACATCCAAAGCTTTCGCCAGTCTGTAGATAAAAGAGCGGCGCGCAGTAAACAGCCGCCTTTCTATATCTTTGGCTACATAAATAAACCGGCTTTTTTGGGCCGCATCGAGAGGCTCGCCCCGCGCGACCTCCATACGAAACAGCACCCCTTCCATCAAAGGGCTAGCAACTGCCGGAAATGATGTCAGCAGTAGAAGAAACAGAAAAGCCGCCGCTGAGCGCATCACTTACCCGGCTTCCCAATCTGAACGGGGCGCTCTTTCGCCAACCGGTCAAACTGATTCAAATCATCAAGAACACCCCCCAAGTCTTTGAGAGGAATCATATTCGGCCCATCGCTTAAGGCGCGATCAGGCTCTTCATGGGTCTCAATAAATACCGCAGCCACACCAATCGAAACAGCGGCACGAGCCAAAACGGGAGCAAACTCGCGCTGTCCGCCCGATGTGCCTCCCTGACCCCCCGGCTGCTGAACCGAATGGGTCGCATCGTAAACCACAGGGCAGCCGGTCTGGGCTAAAATCGGTAGAGAACGCATATCGGAAACCAGCGTGTTGTAACCGAAACTGGCCCCCCGCTCACAGACCATCACATTGCTATTGCCCGCTTCATCAAGTTTGCGCACTACGTTTGCCATGTCCCAAGGGGCGAGAAACTGGCCTTTCTTGACATTGACGACCTTGCCGGTCTTGGCCGCAGCCACCAGCAAATCGGTCTGACGACAGAGAAAAGCCGGTATTTGCAGGACATCGGCCACTTCGCCAACCACCAAACACTGCTCTTCGGTATGAACATCGGTCACTACCGGAATGCCCAGCTTTTCTTTGATTTCAGCAAAAATCGGCAAGGCTGTTTCCATGCCGATGCCGCGTGGGCTGTTGATGCTGGTGCGGTTGGCCTTATCGAACGAAGACTTATAGATCAGCCCCATGCCCCGGACTTCGGTCATTTCCTTCAGCGCCTGCGCCGTCTCCAAGGCATGTTCACGGCTTTCCATAGCGCAGGGACCGGCTAACAAGGCCAGCGGCAAATCGTTGCCGACCTTTATATTGCCGATGGAAATGTGCCGAATATCGGCCATAAACCTTCTCCTAAACCAAGCGCGACTGCTTAATGGCGGCCGTGATGAACGAAGTAAACAACGGATGGGGATCGAAAGGCTTTGATTTCAGTTCTGGGTGGAACTGAACACCAACGAACCAGGGATGTCCAGGGAGCTCAACAATCTCGGGCAGCACGCCATCGGGCGACATGCCTGAGAAAACCAATCCGGCCTCTTCCAGCTTGCCCTTGAGCGACGCATTTACCTCGTAACGATGGCGGTGACGCTCGAAAATCACGTCCTTGCCATAGATTTCACGAACATGCGTGCCTTCCTTGAGATGGCATTCGTAAGCGCCCAAACGCATGGTCCCACCCATGTCGCTTTCTTCCGAGCGTTTTTCGACAATGCCGTCGCGTTCCCATTCGGTCATCAGGCCAACCACTTGCGTTTCGCATTCGCCAAACTCGGTCGAGCCAGCCCCTTTCATACCCGCCAGATGCCGCGCAGCCTCAACCACGGCCATCTGCATGCCGAGACAGATGCCGAAATAAGGAACATTGCGCTCACGGGCAAATTTAGCCGCCGCAATTTTTCCTTCGACGCCCCGCTCACCGAAACCGCCGGGCACCAAAATGCCATGCACGTCTTCCAAGTGATGCAGCGCATCTTGTTCTTTCTCGAAAACCTCGGCATTAACCCATTTCAGGTTGACCTTGGCGTTATTGGCGATTCCACCATGCCCGAGAGCTTCGGAAAGAGACTTATAGGCGTCGAGCAGTTCGGTATATTTGCCGACCACACCAATGGTCACCTCGCCTTCCGGACGAAGGACGCGCTCGGCAATGCCTTCCCACATGGAAAGATCGGGTTCGGGCGCGGCCAGTCCGAAATAATCGCAGATTTCCTTATCCATACCTTCCGCATGGAGCGCCATGGGCACCTGATAGATGGTCTCGGCGTCGAGCCCCGGCACAACACGGGTTTCCTTAACGTTACAGAACAGCGCAATCTTACGGCGCTCACCCGGTGGAATCGGCCGGTCGGCGCGGCATAGCAGCATATCGGGCTGAATACCGACATTCTGCAATTCCTTGACCGAATGCTGCGTCGGCTTGGTCTTCAGCTCACCGGCCGTCGGAATGTATGGAACCAAGGTCAGATGCAGGAACATGGTACGCGATGCACCTAAATCGGTACGCATCTGGCGAATAGCCTCAAGAAACGGCAAGCTCTCGATATCGCCGACCGTGCCGCCGATTTCGCAGAGAATGAAGTCTTCCCCATCCACATCGGCCTGGGCGAATTCCTTAATCGCGTTGGTGACGTGAGGAATGACCTGAATCGTCGCCCCCAGATAGTCGCCCCGTCTTTCTTTGGCGATCACTTCGGAATAAATCCGTCCGGTGGTCACGTTATCGCTCTGCTTGCCGGGCACCCCGGTAAAGCGCTCGTAGTGCCCGAGATCCAGGTCGGTCTCGGCACCGTCATCGGTCACGAAGACTTCTCCATGCTGATAGGGGCTCATGGTCCCAGGATCGACGTTCAGATACGGATCGAGCTTACGCAACCGTACCTTAAAACCGCGCGCCTGAAGAAGAGCCGCCAGGGAAGCCGAAGCCAATCCCTTGCCGAGAGAAGAAACAACACCACCGGTAATGAAAATGAAACGCGTCATGGACCCGAAAACTACAACGATTCGCCCTAAACCATTAAGCCCAAAAACCACCCAACATTAAAATTTCGTGGATAACTTTTTAGGCTCACAAAAAAGCAGAGGCGGCATCACTGCCGCCCCTGACAAAAACTTTAAAACCTCTTACCCATTCTACTTGGCGATGGGAGCCGCCGGCTCGGCGGGTTTTGCCGGTTCCGAAGCCGGGGCCGTTGCCGCCGGCGCTTCCTGAGCCTGATCCAGCAGGTTGCCGCTGGAGCGCTGGCCGCTGGCCATCAGGCTCAACACGAGACTGGTGACCATAAAGGCGCCAGCCAGGATCGCCGTCGTGCGGGTCAGCATGTTGGCCGCCGAACGACCGGTCATAAAACCGCCCATACCGCCGCCGCCGCCGCCCATGCCGAGCGCGCCGCCCTCGGAGCGCTGAAGCAGAACGACCACAATCATCGCCAAGGCAAGAAGAAGGTGAATAACGAGAATGACCGTCGTCATAGTAGATGCTTCCTAGAAAACGCCGACAGGCGCTCACTATAAAAGAGCGCCGAAAACTGCCGACAAAATAAATCCTGGGGGTGTTTAACCCGGTTGGCCTTCGATTTCTAGCGTTTTCTGCTCAACAGCAGGCGGCAATTCCCATGAAGTCCTCAACCTTAAGGCTGGCCCCACCAATCAGACCGCCGTCTACATCGGACAGAGCTAAAAGTTCCGCCGCATTGGTCGGTTTCATAGAGCCACCATAGAGCAGCCGAATACCGTCGGCTTCATTTCCCACGATCTTGGCCAATTCGGCGCGGATCGCCGCATGGACTTCCTGAACCTCATCAGATGTCGGGGTCCGTCCCGTTCCAATCGCCCAGACCGGCTCATAGGCCAATACGGTATTGGCTGCCGTCGCACCAGCAGGTAAAGAGCCTCGCACCTGAGAGGTCACCACATCGAGCGTTTTACCCGCATCGCGTTCTGCTTCGGTTTCTCCGATACAAACCACAGCAGTCATTCCGTTAGACAGAACAGCTTCTGCCTTGGCTTTCACCTGTTCATCTGTTTCACCATGATCTGTCCGGCGTTCCGAATGACCGACAATAACGAAAGAACAGTCCGCATCCTTCAACATAGCCGCGCTGACATCGCCCGTATGCGCCCCTTTTTCCGCAGCGTGGCAATCCTGCGCACCGAGCGCGATGCCGCTATCGCCCAAAGCCCCAGACACAGCGCCAATCAAAACAAACGGCGGACAAACAAGCATGTCGTAAGGGGGATTCGCATCGGCAGAAGCCTTTTCGGCCAAACCGGCAGCCAAGGCCGTCCCATCGGCGGTCAAGCCGTTCATCTTCCAGTTACCGGCAATCAGCGGGCGTCGCGTGGTCGTCATGGTCCCTCTTCCAAACATTTACGTGTAAAAATCCGGTCTTCTAGTAGCACAGGATAGCGCCGAACACACCACCCTTAGGAGGGGGTGTTGAGTTTCCGCAAAACCCTTGTTGCTCAAGCGGCTTTGCACTTCTATGATGCCGCCCGTTTTCCCGGTTCTTCGGATAACCTTTCCGGGAAGACATTGGACCTTTTATTTTTATTACGCCTTCGGTTTTGATCATGCTTGACGCTCTTCGCAAACGCTCCGGTTCCCTCGTCGTCAAATTAATGCTGGCGCTCCTCGTCTTAAGCTTCGCCGCCTGGGGGGTGGGAGACATGATCAACCGCGCCGCAGCCCCCGATGCAGCGGCCATGGTCGGTGAAACCACCATCACGCCCCAGCAGTTGCAGATCGAATATCGCCGCGATATGAACCGCCTCCGTCAACAATTGGGCCCCGATTTCGGTCCCGAGCAGGCGCGCCAGTTTAAAGTGATGGATGCGGTGCTCGGCAGGATCATCAATTCCAAGCTGTTCGAGGAAAGCGCACGCAACATGGGCGTCGTTGTAAGCGACGAACAGGTACTGGCCGAAATCAAAGCGACCTCGGCATTTGCAGGTATTACGAAAGAGTTCGACCGGGGAACCTTTCAGCAGGTCCTGGCCAACGCCGGTTTATCGGAAAACGAATACATCGCCATCGTTCGCGCCGACCTGAAGCGCCGCCCCCTGGTCAAGGGTATCGAGCACGGCATTTCAGTTCCCAACGATCTGTTTAAAAAAATCTACGCCTACCGCCAGGAAAAGCGTCAGGCCGACATGTTGTTGCTGGCTACCGAAGAAATGCCCGAACCGGCGGCCCCATCCGAGGAAGAGCTAAAGGCGTTTTATAACGACAACGAGCCTCGTTTTACCGCGCCTGAATACCGCAAGGTGACCGTCGCCAGCCTCAACCTTGAAAGCCTCGCCAAAGGAGCTGAAATCAGTCAAGAGGCCATCGCCGAATCTTACGAATCCCGCATCGAAGAGTTTAAAACAGCAGAAAAACGGGAAGTTCAGCAGATGGTCTTTGGCACCAAAGATGAGGCCAACGCGGCTCACCAACGCCTATCCAACGGCGATGATTTCGCCAAGATCGCCAAGGAACTCCTCGATATGGATGAGGACAGCCTTTCGCTTGGCTTGATGACCCGCGACGAAATGCCTTCGGCCCTTGCCGAAGCGGCCTTTGCGATTCCGCAGGGCGGTTTCAGCGTTCCCGTCGAATCGCCGCTTGGCTGGCATGTCATTCGGGTCGCCAAGAAAGAACGCGCTCGTCAGCAAAGCCTTGAAGAAGCCACTGAAATCATCAAGAAGGATTTGGCCCGCGAATGGGCTCTTGAGACTTTGTTCCAGAAAAAAGGCCAGCTTGAAGACGAACTGGCCGGAGGGTCGACCATTCAAGAGACCGCGAACACGGTTGGCATGTCTCTCGTCACCATTCCCTCGACCGACGCCTCAGGCCAGGCCCCGGAAGGTAAAGCCGCAACGCAGGTTCCCGACATGGGCGAAGTCCTGAAAACAGCATTCTCCGTCGAACCCGGAATCGTTAGCCAAGCAATCGAAACGGCGACCGATGGCATGTTCGTGCTTAAGGTCGAGGCAATCACGCCTCCCGCCCTGCGTCCTTTTGAAACGGTACGCGATCAGGCTCTGGAGGGTTGGAAACTCAAGACCCGCGCCGAAGCGGCCGAAGCCGAAGCCGAAGCGATTAAAGAGCGCTTGGCGAAAGGCGAAAAGATCGCCGATATCGCCAAGGAGAAGGAAATTCCGCTGGACACGCCGGAAGCTTTTCTACGCACCGGCGGCACGGGAACAGGCAATGCCCCACTCCCTCAGGCCTTGGTTCAATCGGTTTTTGACGGCAAAAAAGGCGAAGCCGTCGTCGCCCAAGCCCCAGACGGATATTATGTCGCCCTGGTAAAGGACATTATTGTCCCCACCATTGAGGAAAGCGACGTTGCCGTCATGCAGGCGAAAGGCGAACTCAAAAAGGTCGTCGCCAGCGATTTAATGATGCAACTGACCGCCGGGTTACGCGAAGAGTTTCCGGTTCGCATCAACCGTCAAGTCGTCAATTCGATCCAGTAGCCATGCAGACCCAACCGGATTTCGATAGTTTCAAGAAGGCCTATCAACAGGGTAAGGCCCAGGCCGTCTGGACCACTCTGGTGGCCGATCTTGAAACTCCGGTTTCGGCCATGCTTAAACTGGCAGACGGACGGCCCAACAGCTTCTTATTGGAGTCCGTCGAAGGCGGTTCCGTGCGCGGACGCTACTCGCTAATTGGCCTCAAGCCCGATCTGATCTGGCGCTGTTTCGGCGATCAGGCCGAAGTCAACCGAAACGCCAGATTCGATCCGCATAGCTTTGAGCCCTGCACGGAAAAGACGCTGGATTCTTTGCGCAAGCTTAAGGCCGAGTCCGAGATCGATCTCCCCAACCACCTGCCCCCCATGCCCGCACTGGTCGGATATATGGGATACGACACGGTGCGTCTGGTTGAGAACATCCCTGAAAACAATCCCGACCCGCTGAATGTGCCCGACGGCATTTTCATGCGCCCGACCGTTGTTGCGGTATTCGACACCATCGAAGATCTCGTCACCGTCATTACGCCGGTGCGTCCCGAGGAAGGTTTGAGCGCCGAGGCGGCTTATGAGCGGGCCAACATCCGGCTGGCCGATATCGCGACCGATCTGGGCCGCAGCCTGCCCTATCGCCGCGAAGCCCCGACAACCGGCGGTGAGGTTCCCGAGCCTGAATCCAATATGACTCAGGCCGACTATCATCGGATTGTCGAAGCCGCCAAGGACTACATTTTTGCCGGCGACATCTTTCAGGTGGTGCTTTCCCAGCGTTTCACCATGCCGTTCAAGCTACCGCCTTTCGCCCTTTATCGAGCTTTAAGGCGCACCAACCCCTCGCCTTTCCTGTTTTTCCTCGATTTCGGCGAATTCTCTCTGGTCGGTTCCAGCCCGGAAATTCTGGTGCGGTTACGCGATGGCGAGGTAACCATCCGCCCCATCGCCGGAACGCGCCCGCGCGGCAAGGATGCCGAAGGCGACAAAGAAATGGCCGAAGATCTGCTGGCCGATCCGAAAGAACTGGCAGAGCACCTGATGCTGCTCGACCTGGGTCGCAACGACGTAGGCCGGGTCGCCCAGATCGGCAGCGTGGAAGTGACCGACCAGATGATTGTCGAATACTATTCCCACGTCATGCATGTGGTTTCCAACGTGATTGGCAAGATTGACCCGAAATACGATGCCATGGACGCCTTGATGGCCGGGTTCCCGGCTGGTACGGTCTCCGGCGCGCCGAAAGTTCGCGCCATGGAGATCATCGATGAGTTGGAAACTCTGCGCCGCAGCTTCTATGCGGGATGTATTGGATATTTCGGGGCGAATGGCGACATGGACACCTGCATTGCCCTGCGAACGGCGATGGTCAAAGATTCTACGCTGTATATCCAAGCTGGAGCAGGCATCGTCGCCGATAGCGTACCCGAAAGCGAATACCAGGAGTGCCGCAACAAGGCGATGGCTCTGGTGCGCGCAGCCCAGGAGGCGGTTCGTTTCGCCTCCCAGGGTTAAGCGTTAGGCCGCCCCTTTAAAATCGAAACCGGCATCTTCAACAGCCTGCTTAACGGCATTGTCGTCTTCAAGACCCTCAACCGTGACTTTCTTGCTTTCCAGGTCGACGGAGACAGAAACACCTGTAGCAAGACCTTCGATGGCCTTGGTT
>Ga0209692_10003517_pt1 | contig 15125 bp, 11 predicted proteins | sample tdDd472_FD_187129 | JGI IMG/M metagenome (GOLD analysis project Ga0209692, IMG submission 187129) | Marine sediment microbial communities from the Atlantic coast under amendment with organic carbon and nitrate - tdDd47.2 (SPAdes)... | ecosystem: Environmental > Aquatic > Marine > Coastal >...
CGAACAAGGAGTGGAAGTTACGGTAACCAACAGCGAGGGCATGACCTTTCCTTTTGTATTTTCTAAAACAGCAAATGCCTACCATCTTAATGCCGGTGTTTTGCCTGTTGATAATTACACTTTTGATGCCCGGGTGAGGGTAGGAGATATCCTTTATCGTGATAATGGTGAGTTTACGGTATCGGCCTTAAATATTGAGATGGTAAACACCATAGCCGATCACAACCTTCTGTATCAATTGGCAGTAAAACATGATGGCCAGATGCTTTCGCTCAGTCAGTTGGGTGATTTTCCTCAACTTTTAAAAGACAGGGAGGATATTAAAACGATAACCTACTCAGAAAAAAGATACCTGGAATTTGTGAATGTATTTTGGGTTTTCCTGATCATCATAGCCATACTGACCACAGAATGGTTTATTAGAAAGTTTAATGGCTCGTATTAAGGGGGAATGAGAAGTTGGGAAAATGGATTTTTTAATTGTTTGATTTAGCTTTAAATGGTTTGAGGTTTACTATGCTTCCATTCTTAAAAATAGCATGACATTAAAAATGATTCAAGAATAAATAGCTTACAGTGTTTTTTGCATTATCGAAAATATTAGCAGTTTTTCTTAAACCCCTTATATGGATTATCCTCCTGATGGGAATTCCGTTTTTCGTCAAAAAAAAGGCCTTACAAATTGCCTTCAGGTTGGCTGCACTACTGATGCTGTTGGCCTTTACCAATTCTTACCTGGCGCGTCAGGCAGTGCAATCCTGGGAAGAGCCACTTGTCTCTCAGTCAGCAATTACCAAAACCTACGAAGTTGGGATTGTTCTTGGGGGTGGGCTGGTACAAAAAGACGACAGTACCGGGGAACTTGTTTTTAGAGGAAATACTGACCGCATCCTAAAAGCTATCGAAATGTACAAGACTGGTAAAATCAGGAAGCTTCTGATTTCCGGTGGCAATGCCAGTTATTTTCATTATATGATTCCTGAAGCACAATTGCTAAAGACTTATCTGAGTGAAAATGATCTTATTCCGGCATATGATATTTGGGTTGATACCGTATCTCGTAATACACATGAAAATGCTGTGGAATCAAAAAAGATTCTGACTGAAGCCCGGATTCGTGGACAATCATTACTTATTACATCGAGTACCCATATGAGGCGCTCATTGGCATGCTTTCAAAAGGAAGAGGTAGCCGTGATAGCATTTGTTTCTAATCAGATATATCTAAACAATAGGAATGATTTCGAATTCTATGTTGTACCCAAACTTGAGAATTTGTGGGTCTGGAATGAACTTTTTCATGAATGGTTCGGGTGGTTTTTTTACCGGATAGCGGGATACATATAGCGTTCAGTGTTTAGTGTGAAGTGTTTTGCGTTTTGATTAATATAGACTGATATTTGAATTTACAACGATTGATTCATGTTACAAACCCTTTTCAATATAATATTGGTAATTGTTATTGTTGATTTTGTTTTTGAACGATTGCTCGATTATTTAAATACCACCCGCTGGAGCAATAAATTACCATTTGAACTTGATGGGATTTACGATCCAACTGAGTATAAAAAATCCCAACAGTATCTCAAGGTGAATCATAAATTTGGGATGCTCACCAGTTCTGTTTCTTTTGTTGCCATGCTTGCCATGCTTATTTTTGGAGGCTTTGGATGGATGGATGAACTGGTAAGGCAATGGACTGTAAATCCAATTTGGATGGCCTTACTCTTTTTTGGTATTTTAGGTTTTGCTTCCGATCTACTTTCAACTCCCTTTTCTATTTACGATACGTTTGTGATTGAAGAGAAATTTGGTTTTAACAAAACCACACCCTTAACTTTTGTACTTGATAAGTTCAAGGGTTGGCTTATTGGTGGACTTATTGGAGGTGGTATCATGGCATTGATCATATGGATTTACCAGAGTACCGGTCAATGGTTCTGGCTGGTCTCGTGGGGGGCAATTACTTTTTTCACAATTTTTATGACCCTGTTTTATTCCAACCTGATTGTACCTCTTTTTAATAAACAAACACCATTGGAGGATGGAGAACTAAGATCGGCCATTCAAGTATTTTCAGATAAGGTGGGTTTTAAACTGAAAAATATTTACGTGATCGATGGCTCGAAGCGTTCAACCAAGGCCAATGCATATTTCACAGGACTTGGTCCAAAAAAGCGAATTGTACTTTATGATACGCTGATCAGCGACCACAATGTTGAGGAATTGGTTGCTATCCTTGCTCACGAGATCGGTCACTATAAAAAGAAACATACGCTCAGCGGTACAATTCTTGGGATCGTCCAAACGGGGATTATCCTGTATATCCTTTCGTTGTTTATTGCTAACCCACTGTTATCGCAGGCATTGGGCGCCGATGAGGGTAGTTTTCATATGGGATTGCTGGCCTTTGGTATTTTGTATAGTCCATTGTCGATGGTGTTGGGGATTTTGATGAACATGCTTTCACGAAAAAATGAATATGCTGCCGACCGTTTTGCAGCCCTCAATTACAATGGAAATAGTTTAAAAGAAGCATTGAAAAAACTTTCGGTTAAAAACCTGAGCAATCTCCGCCCGCATCCGGCTGTTGTGTTCATACATTATTCACATCCAACACTTCTTCAACGATTGAGGGGAATTGAAACTGTGAGTGATGATTAGGCAGTGGTGAATAGTCAGTGGTGATTTGCTATTAGTATACTTTAAACGGATATATTTAAAACTTATCGTGATTAGCCGTTTGCTCTAAGTTCTTTGATCGCTGCTTTTTGCCCTCTACATTAAACTATTTAATCATTCTCTCATTCAATCATTGTCTTTCTCCTTTGGATCATTACTGTACATAGTCATTTTTTGTGTATATTTGTGGTAAGTCATTGTTTCAAAACAAAGCTTTCGGTTTTAACCTGAAATCCCATGAACATCATTGGTCGTTTTGCTAAAAATCTTGTTGATTCGGTTGCGGATGCAGGTGAAAAATTCCTGGATTTACGACGATTGCGCGGGACATCTATGCAAACCCTTCTCAGGTTGTGTGATGATCTTATTTCACACAAAGGTGTTGCTTCCGGAATTGCCCTTGCCAGGGAAGTAGTAAGTCGCTACAAAGCATTATCAGAAAAGGAAAAATTGATATTTTTCAAGGAACTGCATAGACGAACCGGTCCCAATCTCTCAGAGATTTCCAAACTAGCTGCTGATTTTGCTAAAAATCCCCACGAGGATGGCCTTGTGGAGCTAAGGAAAAATATTCGTTCAAATCGGCAAAAACTGTTTAGCAGGATGAACATGGCACCGAATGGGACACAAGCAGTTGTAGCTCTTCGTGAAGACCTTTTGGAATTTATCACCGATCACCAGGAGTTGAAAATCATTGATAATGATTTGAAGGTGCTTCTTACCACATGGTTTAATCCGGGATTTCTTACACTTAAAAAAATTGACTGGGACACCGAGGCCTCAGTGCTTGAGAAAATTATTCAGTATGAAGCAGTGCACAACATCGAAAACTTCAGTGACTTAAAAAAGCGGCTGGTAGAAGATAGAAGGTGCTTTGCCTATTTTCACCCAGCCCTCGAAGATGAACCTTTGATTTTTGTAGAAGTCGCACTCACCAAAGGGATTTCAAACTCAATCCAGGCAATTATATCAGAGGAAAGTGATTTGAATGGAGATGGGGATACAGCCATTTTTTATTCGATTAACAACTGCCAGCGCGGTTTGACCGGAATCCCACTTGGGAATTTCCTTATTAAAACCGTAGTTACTGAACTTTCAATAGAATTGCCTGCCATTAAAAGATACAGTTCATTGTCACCGATACCGGGATTTGCAGATTGGCTGGAACAAGAATTAATGTTGGGCAGCAACAAGATTATTCCTGCCAATGAACAAAAAGTTCTGGCTGTACTTAAAGATGATGATTGGTTTAATGATAAGAAAAAGCAGGATGAGGTCAAGAAGCCATTGTTAAGGGCTTGTGCTAATTATCTTGCAATTGTTAAACACAATGACAGGCCCATTAATCCGGTTGCCCGCTTTCATTTTGGAAATGGTGCACAATTGTACCAAATCAATTGGATGGGAAACAATTCAGTGCATGGTATTGAGGATTCTCTGGGTATGATGGTAAATTATCTCTATGATTTAAAACATATCGAAGCCAACCATGAGGCTTATGTAAAAAGTGGGAAACTGGCCATTTCGAAGTCAATCAGATCTTTGATTGGGTAGGAATTCTGTAATGGCAAGTTAAACTAATCCTTCAAACACCTCACACTACACCCTCTTGACTTTGCTATAAAAAACCGACCAACACTTGGCAGGCCATAGCTAAGTTTCCTGTACCAGGCATAGCCGGGATAATCTTCTGTGCACGACCAGGTGTAGGCATAAAGGTGCAGATCGTCGAAATGGTAGATGCCCATGCTGCCAGCTGCAGGTACATTGAACCCTGATTCGTTTGTACCATTTCCGCCACTACTCCATCCGCTAATCGATTTCATTTTGGTGCCGGCATCAGTGCCATTGTAGCCCGTAACCTGGCAGTCCGTTGTTGGATCGACATAATTTGTAAGAATGCACCATTCGGCATCACTGGGCAAATGCCAACCGGCCGGGCATATGCCCTGAACACCGCTGGGAATGGCATTGCTCGAAGGTTCACCGTTCATTATGGATGTCCAGTTATATAGTCTGCCCAGGGTATCGCAGTTAGCCAGATTGTTGTAATAGCACCAACTGTTTGTCGTGGCATAGTTTAAATTGTTTGCCATCCAACATTGCGAACCAATCTGGACTGTTTCATAGATTACACCATTCCTGGAATCAATAAATTGGCTTCCACAAGCAAATGGCGTTGCTACCGAATCAGTCTTGCGATTGCCTTTTCCAAGGTTCTCTTTCAATTTGCTTGCCATATCAATTGTATCTACCAGTCCATCCATATTATAGTCGGCATAATAATATCCATTGCTACCGGATTGAGTATGCCAAAATTCGTTCTTGTCACGGTTGTCAATCTGGCCATCCCGATTTCCATCCCCCATCAGTGTTCCCCAGGTACTTTCAGTAATTTCTTTTGTGGTATATTGCCCCATGTATGTCTGTTCACTTTCATGCGTGAAATCATAAATACAAACGCCATTTACCAGCTGGATAAAGTTGTTAGAAATCGCTGCAAGATGGTTCCTGTGGTGGATCATAATATGCAGGCTATCCTCTGTAGGAGGGTGAAACAGCAAGGTGTTGATTCCACTGACTGTCTTGATGGAACCATCATTAAAAAGAAAAGCTGCCTGCCGTCCATATGAAGTGAATGCAGGTGAATCTTCATCATTGATCTCCACCAGCTCCACCAATACCCAATCGATTATGTTGATATCCGGAATTGATGTAACAGTTTCGTTTCCATAATACTCCCAGGGATATGTGGAATAAGGCTGATTAAAGGGTAGTAAACCATTTAAATTTAAGTCATTTTTCATTTCATACTCCTCAAAGGGCCCTTCCAGAAACATAGTGAGTTTTAGCTTTATGGGCACAAATAAAAAAATGTCATCGAGGTGCCAATAATTCAAATTCCAAAAATTTCCTTTTACATAAAAACAAAGTTGAAAGTCAGGCTGGCCGACATGCTCATTTGAAATGCTAAGATTTACCTGCTCCGGGCCAACATTTGCCACAGGCTGAATTTCCCATGCACTGTTCCAGTCGCTACCATCCGATCGGGTTGCCACACCTACGGCAGGGCCCTCGCCCTCGTAGTAGTCGTACATATGCTTAAATTGCAGTGAGACTTCCTGGTATCCGGTAAGGTTTATTTCCGGAGTAATAAGCCTGGAAGTATCGATTAATTGTAACCATGTAAACATAGCTTCGGGAATAGTTCCATTGGCTATGTTTGTTTCACTGATCGACCATTGTTCTGATGCAACCTCGAGAGACCAACCATTGGGCGGCATTTGTTGAGAGTTGAACTTTTCATTGAGGAATGATTGGCAGTTTACATTTAAGGTAAACCCAAATACCAGGATTAGTGCGACAGAAAATTTGTGGATATACAAAAGAGTTCCCTTCAACCAATTTAACATTTACAATTAGCATCTGCTAAATTACATTAAAAAACCTTGTGGGTTGCTTGAGCGGATAATGTTGAGATTTTTGCTCAATGATTTTCAATTACACACAGACAAAAATCAGTTTGTTTTTACAAATCTTTCTTCTGCAAAAAGAAGTATAGAATTCCTGTAAAGAGAGCAGCATAAGCCAAACAAATCCCCACATCACCAATCGATATAAAGGTTTGAAAATCCATGTCGAATTCAGGTGTTTTGATTTGAATTAAGGAGGTGTTGGGCGACCAGATGACCTTATTCATGGCATTCATCGGGAGGAATTTATCAAATTGATCCGGAAGATAATGTTGAATAATTGGTTCGATGATGAGATACAGTAATAGGAGTATAACCGAAAAACCGGTCTTCCTGATCAGCGTACCCACAAGAAGTGCAAAAGTTAAATAGGTAAATACCTCCAGCAAATAGGCGAGAAGGTATTGCATTTTACCGGTTATGGCTGAGAAGGTAGTTAGAGGAGAATTGGTTATCCCCAGGTAAAAGCCTGATAAAAACACTACCAGTGTTGATAATAATGCCAAAAGGAATACAACCAGTAGTTTGCCAATCAAAAACTCGGTACGGCTCATCCCGCTAAGGATATTGGTCCTGACTGTAAGGTATGTGAATTCATTAGAAATAAAGATGACAACAATAATGGCAAGAATAATCTTTATAAACCCCCTCATACTTGCTACATAAGCAATATTTTGCCAGATATCCGGGAAGTTAAAAGCTATGGATTTAAATGCTTTGACGGCTTCGTTTTCGTCCGTTTGGGAAGCAATATAATCCAGTGTGGCTGGAAGACCAAATATTATCGAAAACAGGATGAAAAGGTACAGTCCTGTCATCACCCAAAATGCGCGGTAGGTTTTTAGTTTTTCCCATTCTATTTTTAATAACCTGATCACTTTGCCTCCTGTAATAGTTCCAAAAATTGTTGTTCAAGCGATTGCTTCCGCATGGCTAAATGTGAGAGCACTATGCCCTTTTCCACCAGGAACTCATTGATATCCCTGGTGCTTATTCCTTCTTCCACATGGGCAACTATCAATTCACCCTCTTTCTTTAAACCGCTTATTCCATTAAATTCCGAAAGCGCTATCGATAATATCTCATGATTCACAGAGGCCAATTCCACTGTATCCGATACAGAGAGAACTTCCCCGACAGTTCCTGAAAATAGTTTCTTTCCCTGCCTCAATACAGCGACATGGGTACACATTTTTTGTACCTCATCCAACAGGTGACTTGCTAAGAGTATGGTCATCCCTTCGTTGGCTATCCTTAATACGATATTACGGATTTCAGCGATGCCCTGTGGATCAAGGCCATTGGTTGGCTCGTCCAGAATCAGAACTTCGGGTTTACCAATAAGTGCTGAGGCAATTGCAAGGCGTTGTTTCATGCCCAACGAATAGGTCCTGAACTTATCCTCCTTGCGCTCATACAGATCAACTACTTTAAGAATGTTATCAATATCATCAAAGGGCTTTTCTTTGATCCGTGCAATAATGCGTAGATTCTTTTCCGCAGATAGGTAGGGGTAGAATATTGGATGCTCCAATGTGGCACCGATTCTTTTTCTGTTATTGTGCGAAGGTGTTTCTCCAAACCATCGATAGCTTCCGTCATTGGGTTTTACAATGTCTAATAGAATTCCAAGTGTTGTGGTTTTTCCACTGCCATTAGGGCCCAGTAAACCGTACACATTCCCTTTGTTTACCTCCAAATCAAGGTGGTCAACAGCCCTGATGCGGCCGTAGGTTTTTGTAAGAGATTCGATGTTTAGTATGCTGCTCAAATTAAGAAATTGAAAAGATTTAGTTTTAGTTATAGATTGGAAGACGATCCTTCAGCAAATTCATTACTGTTATCATTCAATTTTTAACATAAAACCATTACTCGGAAAGTAAACTGGCGATCGAATGATTATTAAGAAAATGCTTTTAGTTCTTTTTGTATTCAGCAAATATGTCTTCCAGAACTTCATCGGTGAGTTCGTATCCCTTAAGGAACGGAAAACCCTCCCATCTGACAATACCCTCCGGATCAACCAGAACAACGTGCGGAATGCCACGAACCTGGAAGGTGTTTTTTAAACGTTTTTGGGTGTCGATGGCACTATAATACTCCATTACAGGATCTCTTAATTTCTTAACCTTTTCGGCCGTTTCATCCGACAAGCCAATTACTACCATCTCCTCTTTATACTTATTAGCCCAGGTATTCATGTGCGGGATTGCACGCTTACATGGCCCACACCAGGTTGCCCAGAAATCGATGAGAACAAATTTTCCTTTGGTGTCAGGCTGTTCCGAAATCCATGTTTCTACTTCCAGTTTGGGAGCTTCCTGGTTAAGAAAAGATTTTGCATAAAGTTTTTTGTATGGCTGACCATCGTTTTGCGCCGAAACATTGGTTTGAATCATAAAAGCCGCAATAAACAGGGCTATGATAAAAGTAAAAAAACGCTTGCTCTTCATATGTGAAATAGTTTATTTTAATCGAGTTGACAAATTTATGTATTTGAATGTGATTAACAAATTAATGGTGCTTTTATTCTATTTTAGCTGCCATAAAAAAAGTTAAATCATGATAGTTGAAAGAAATAAAGTAGTGAGTTTTACCTATGAACTTAAACTCCAAAATCAGGAGGGAGAATCTATACAGCAGGTAAATAAGAGCAAGCCATTGAGGATTGTATTTGGAAGGGGAAACCTGTTGGAACATTTCGAAGGCAAAATTAAAGGATTAAGCAAAGGAGATTTGTTTGAATTCGAATTAAGGAGTGAGGAATCATACGGGGCTTATAACGAAAAAGCCATAACTGAAGTTGACAAGGATGTGTTTACAAAAGAGGGTGATCTTGATGAGGAAATGCTTGTTATTGGAGATTACATACCCATGGAAAACGAAAGTGGTTTACCTTTTAACGGAAAAATTCTAGAGATAACCGGGAATACCATAAAAATGGATTTCAACCATCCCCTGGCCGGTCAGGATTTGTTTTTTAAAGGACAAATTCTTGATATTCGTGAAGCAACCCAATCCGAGATCGAAACCGGAATGGTGAAACCTGGAGGGAAGGCCTAAACTGGAAAACGTTGAGAAATTTTATCATCACGTTAACACTCGCTGTACAATCATACTAGCTGGAATAAATGTTTAGGCCTAAATCATTCGTAATACCAATCGCATTTACCTGTATCCCTATACCAAATACCATTTTTGTTATATCTGTTTTTTACTACTTTCGCTGTAGGTTTTTATAAGGCACCGATGAATCCTTCTTCATGGACGAACAACTGACATATGATCAACTTTTGAAACGCTATGATATCGTATCCCGCGAAATGAATAGCATCCGCGAATCGCTGAAAGATTCTCAAAAGCAACTTTCCGATTACAAGCAAATTGTTGAAAATGCCAACTCAGCTATCATCAGGTTATCACTCGATGGTAATGTGGAGTATATCAATCCCTTCGCCGAAAAACTGCTCGATGTCATTTCCTTTGAGGTTGAAGGTAAAAAGATTTTCGACGCGCTGCCGACACATTCCAGCGAAACGGCAGATACCATCAGGAGGATGTTAAGTGATTTGCTTGAATTAAAGATTAAGTATTCTCAATACGAATCGAAAGTTGTAAATTCTGATGGCAACATTTACTGGATTGCCTGGACCAATAAAATATTATACGACAAGAAAGGCAGGCAGAACGGCATAATTTCGATAGGTACAGACATTTCAAGACGCAAAAAGGTAGAGGAAGCTTTTCGCGAAAGCGAGTTTAACCTGACCAAGGCCCAGGAAATTGCACGCATCGGAAGTTGGGTATGGGAGATTGAAACAGATGATATCCACTGCTCAGATTATTTTTTCAAGATACTGGGCATTAAACCTGTGAAGAGCTATAAAAAGCTTTTGGGTCAACTCAATCATATGATATTTCCCGAAAACCGGGAGTATATCAACATGAAAATTCAGCGTGCCATTAAAAAGGGCTCTACCGAATCATATACCTACCAGTTTTTGCATCCTGATGGGAAGGTGAGATGGATCACTGAAGAGGTTTGCCTGCTTGGTGATGTCGATCAGAAAAAGCAAATTCTGATTGGTACCATCAGGGACATGACTGAAACTAAATTGGCTGAGGATAAGTTGCGTGAATACCTGTTGATTGTTTCATCATCCAGTGAGTTGATGTCTTTAATTGATACAGATTACAGGTACGTTAATGTCAACCAGGCCTACCTGGATGCTTACAAGAAAAAATCGGGAGACATTGAAGGGCAAACAGTATCTAAAATGTTTGGTGACCAGGTTTTTCAGGATGTCATTAAGCCTAACATCGACCGGTGTCTGCTGGGTGAAACAATCAGTGATCAGTATTGGTTTGAATCGCCTGGAATGGGGCGTAAATTCATGGATGTTAAATACAACCCTGTTCGCGAGGTGGACGGAACAATTTCAGGTGTTACCGTTAGCGCAAGGGATATCACCGATCTGAAAACTGCCGAGGAGCAGTTGAAGATTTTTAAAATGTTTGCCGAAGAATCAGGGCAGGGTTTTGGTATGGCCGATCTGGATGGAAAAATAAATTATGTAAACTCTACCCTTTGCCAAATGGCTGGTTTCATTGAAACAGAAGATGTTATTGGGTTGTCGATATATGATACATATTTAAGGAACCACAAAGTACAACTTCAGAAGGAAATTATACCTGAAATTGAAAGCCAGGGGCAATGGACTGGTGAAATTGACCTTGTGAGAAAGGATGGCTCTGTTATTCATACCATCGAAAACTTTTTTGTGATCAGAAACGAACTGGGCGAATCAATCGCCTATGCGCTTACAGCTACCGATATTACAGATAGGAAGTTGGCAGAAGAGGCACTTCAGAAAAGTGAAAGTAATTTTCGTTCGATATTTACCAATGCCGCTGTTGGTATTGATGTAGTTGATGAAAAAGGAAATTTCCTGCAGGTGAACGAGGCCTTGGCGAGTATGCTTGGTTATGCCGCCGAAGAGCTGACTGCTTTAAATATCCGGGAAGTAACCCACCCTGAGGATATTGGCAAAAGTGTAAATCCTCTTGAGGAGGTATTTACGAAAAAGAAAAACTGCTACCGGATTGAAAAAAGATATGTCCGTAAGGATGGATCAGTTTTTTGGGCCGACCTGTCAGTGTCACCCTATTTTGATGTCGTTACGAATAAGAACCTTGCCATTGGTACTGTTATCGACATCAGCCGTGCCAAGATGCTGAGGGAAGAGTTACAGCGTTCAAAGGAGGAAGCTGAAGAAGCAAATATGGCAAAATCAGAATTCCTGGCCAACATGAGCCACGAAATCAGGACACCACTCAACGCTGTCATCGGGTTTACTGAGTTGCTTGAAAGTATTGTTGAGGATCGCAAGCAAAAGGGCTACCTCGAATCGATCAAATCAGGAGGTAAAAATCTCCTTGTATTAATCAACGATATCCTCGATTTATCGAAAATTGAAGCGGGTAAACTGGAATTTAAATATGAAGCCATCAATCCTTATAGCCTTATCTCTGAGATCAAGCAAATTTTCGCTTTAAAAATTAAGGACAAAAGGCTGAAATTTATTATCGATGTTGACGATGAAATTCCTGAAAGCCTGGTGCTGGATGAAGTGAGGCTGAGGCAGGTTATATTCAACCTGATTGGAAATGCAATTAAATTTACAGATAAAGGATTTGTAAAATTTTCGGTGAGAAAGATGGAATTTGAGGAGGATAAAAGTAAAATCGATCTGTTGGTTGCAGTTGAGGATTCAGGAATTGGTATTCCAGAGAACCAGCAAGAAAGGATTTTCAATGCGTTCTCGCAACAGAGTGGGCAAAGCAACAGGAAATACGGTGGGACAGGCCTGGGACTTTCCATCAGTAAGCGCCTGGTCGAGATGATGGGTGGAGATATTTCGCTTAAAAGTGTTCTTGGAAAAGGCTCAACTTTTGAATTCAGGTTGAGAGATGTGGCCATTGGATCAACTATGGTAAGTGCAGCACAGGATGACAATTTATTTAGTTTCGATAACATCCGTTTTGGCCCTGCTGTTATCCTGATCGTGGATGATATTGAGTCGAACAGGAAATTGATAACTGAGAATTTTTCATCAGAAGAAGTGAAAGTCATCGAAGCTGAGGACGGGCAGAAGGCAGTATTGTTTGCAAGACAATTTAATCCGGATCTGATTTTAATGGATATTCGAATGCCGGTAATGGATGGAGTTGAAGCCACCAGGATATTAAAAAATGACAATCAAACAAAACAGATTCCTATTGTAGCACTTACAGCATCTTTCCGAAACCTGGACAACGATAAAATCTATAAGGAACTGTTTGATGGCTATCTAAGTAAGCCGGTTTCACGTTTCGACCTTTACCAGGAACTGATGAGGTTTATTAACTTTACTGAACTTGGTACCTCAGATATGCATAAACCGGTTTTAGAAAAGGAAACGGTTGATGAAATAAATCTCTCACCTGTTCAAATCGAAAAATTGTTTAAAAAAATTGATGTTAGTCTGATGGAGCAGTGGGATAAAGCCAACGAGCATCAAATGTCAGATGAGATTGAGTCCTTTGCAGCCAACATCAAGCAAACCGGCGATGACTTTAATGTCAGGCAATTAAGTAAATATGGTGATGATTTGCTGGCTTATGTTGATAATTTTGATCTGGAGTTAATGGATAGGTCGCTAAAGGAATTTCCAGAACTCATTGAATCGCTGAAGAAGTTGATCCTAAATAATTAGGTGGAGTTTTTACTTGGAATTATTGCTCAAACCACTATATTTGATGAAAATTTTCTTTTTTGCCTTTTGATCACATATTTTTATCAGTGAAAGACTCCAATCCAAAAATATTGCTTGTCGATGATAATCCAACCAATATCAGGGTTGCAGCCAAAATTTTAAGGCAGAACAATTATAATATCTCATTTGCCCAAAGTGGAAGGGATGCCCTTCAAAAAGCCAGGTCTGTTAACTTTGATACCATTCTTCTCGACATCATGATGCCAGAAATGGATGGTTATGAAGTATGTGAAGAATTGAAGAGTAAACCTGAAACCAGGCAAGCACCTGTGATATTTCTAACTGCTAAAACCGAAACCGAAAATATTGTTCAGGCTTTTGAAGTGGGAGGTGCTGATTATGTTACCAAACCTTTTAATAGTCAGGAGTTACTTTCGCGGGTTGAGACACAGGTGAGGTTAAAAAGATCATTGGAGAAATTGGAGAAAACCAATATCGATCTTAAAGAGGCCAACGATACCAAAGATAAAATGTTTTCGATCATCAGCCACGATTTGTTGGGCCCATTTGGGAATATTAAAGAATCGCTGGAGGTAATTGTAACAGGCGATGTTGAAATGGATGAAAAGAATATGCAAAGCTTCATTCATTCGGTTTGGGGCTCTATCAGTTCATCCTATGCCCTTTTGGAAAACCTTTTGTTTTGGGCCAGGAATCAACAGGGAAGGATGGTTTACAAACCAAAAATCATAAATCTTACTTCTGTAGTTAACGATACCTTTAACCTGTTATCCGGTGTGGCCGGGCAAAAGTCCATCCAGATGAAATCTAATCTCGATGAGGAGCAAATGGTTTATGCCGATAAAAATGCTGTAAAAACCATTATTCGCAACCTGGTGTCAAATTCCATTAAATTTACAAAACAAAATGGAATAATTACCATAAATGCGAAGAGAAAAGAGAATGGTTTTTTATTGGTTTCGGTGACGGATACCGGGATTGGTATGGACCAGGAAATAAAAGAAGATTTATTTAAAAAATTTAAAAATGAACCCCGTTGGGGTACTGATGGAGAAAAGGGAGTTGGTCTTGGTTTGGTGATAACCAGGGAATTTGTTGAAAAACATGGGGGCTCCATTTGGGTTATCAGCGAGGAAGGAAAGGGGAGTACCTTTAGTTTTACCTTACCACAAAACGAAAATAATTTCTAAGCATGGAAAACCAGATAAAATATAAGATTCTTATTGTAGACGATATTCCAAAGAATATTGAATTGGCAGCTAATATTTTAAGTACAAAAAATTACAATATTACTTTTGCAAAATCCGGACCTGCCGCTTTGCAAAAAGTGAAGGCCATCGACTTTGACCTGATCCTCCTGGATGTGATGATGCCCGAAATGGATGGTTTCGAAGTTTGTGAAAAGTTGAAAAATGACCCTGCTACGAAAAATATTCCCGTAATTTTTCTAACAGCCAAAACTGAAACCGAAAATATAGTCAGAGGATTTGAATTGGGGGCAGTTGATTATGTAACCAAGCCTTTTAATACTGATGAATTGTTGGCACGAGTAAATACACATGTAGGGATAAAATCTAAGTTGGAAGAAAAAGAACGACTTGAGATCCGTTTGGCCCAGGCAGTTTCTGACGAAAGTGATGTGGATTCTACAGAGGTTGTTCAATCGCTTAAAGATGAATTGGAAAAAAAGAAGGAAGAACTGGGTAATGTTACTTTGTTTTATGACCTCAGAAGCCAGTTGGATAAATTGATTGTAGAGAAAAATCCAGTGGCCCGGATGGAGATCAAACAGATAAAGGAGATGATTTCCAATCTTTTTATCGATAAAAGTAACCAGGAATTCCATCGCACACTTAAACAACAATATCCTAAACTTACCTTCGATGATTTGCGTCTTTGTTCTTATCTGAAACAGCGCTTTTTGAATGTTGAGATTGCTGAGTTTCTGGAAACTTCACCCGAAGCAATTTATACCCGAAAATCACGGCTCCGCCAAAAACTTGAACTCGGCAAAGACCAGGATATTTCTGAGTTTCTTTCGAATTATACTTTCTAAATATTCCCTGTTTTTTTAAAGCTGTACACCGTTTACATCTATTTAGATCAAATAAGTTAGATATCTAGATGTAAATATTTGTAAGGATTCTGTAAGGTCGCGTAAGTGCAATTATGTGATTGGAGTTCAGTATGGTAG
>Ga0209692_10003522_pt1 | contig 15103 bp, 13 predicted proteins | sample tdDd472_FD_187129 | JGI IMG/M metagenome (GOLD analysis project Ga0209692, IMG submission 187129) | Marine sediment microbial communities from the Atlantic coast under amendment with organic carbon and nitrate - tdDd47.2 (SPAdes)... | ecosystem: Environmental > Aquatic > Marine > Coastal >...
CGTCCGCTTCCGCAGCAGAGGTCCAGCCAGGCTACCTCGCGGCCCTCGCGGAGTCGCTGAGAGAGGAAGCCGAGGACGTCGAAGTGCAGGTCGCGGGTGTAGCTGTTCGTGCCCGTGATCTCGCGCTCACGGTTCATGCTGCAGTTCGCGACGACCGGGGAGTCGTCCAGCTCGTCGTCACCCAGGAGGCCCATGGGGTCATTGTAGTTGGCCCGTCTCGACGCGTTCGTCCATGATCCGGTCGTGACGGACGATCGCATTCGCAACTTGGAACGCCGCTGGCGGGAGACCGGGGCGCTCGAGGACGAGGTGAGCTACATCCTGGAGCGACTTCGCAGCGGGGGTCTGACCAAGAACCAGCTCGGCCTGGCCGCCTACTGTGGCCACCCGGCGGCGCGCCTGGCGCTCGACTTCGAGCCTGCCTCCGACGAGCCCCAGGACGTCGAGGGCTGGGTGTCGGGAATTCAAGCGTTCGAGCCAGATCGAGCGACCTGCGCCCGGCTGGAGCTCGGGATCGCCTGGGCGTGTCTGCCCCTGTTCGAAGCGCGCTACCCGGCGGTCAAGGGTCCCCGCAGGAGCCTGGAGGCCTTCGAGGACTGGGTCCTCGCTCCCTCCGAGAGCAACCGCGCGAGGGCTCTGCAGAACCCGACCCCGGCACGCGTGGACCTGTTCGCGGCCGAGGAGTTCGGGGACCTCGCCTCCACCGCGTACATGGTCACGACGCAGTCTCCGATCCTGAACGAGGAGGAGGACCCCGCCGGCTACCTCGAGACCGTGGTGATCCACGCGAGGCTGTCGCAGTTGCCATTGGAGCGGATCAAGGCGGCGATCGCTTCGGAGGTCACCCCTTGGCTGCTCGGCTACCACGACCCGGCGGCGAACCGGGCTGGTGCCCGCTAGGCGACTGCTCGTCGTCGGGCTGAGCCTCTGGCGCCACCCCGGCCGGGGCGACGTAGCGAGGGGCCAGCTGCTTGCCGTCTTCGGTGAGGATCCCGCTGGCTATGAGCCGCTTGACCCGCTCCTCCAGGCTCAGCCCCCGCCACTCACGGAGGATCTCCTGGTGAACTTGCCGGTTGCGCTCTGCTTGGGTCACGTGGCCAGCCTCGCTTTCGAGGTTATCAGGAGGGACGAAAGTACCCAATGACGCAGCTCGGATCGCGGACGGCGACCTGGACGTGGGTCTTCTGGAAGATCCGGGCCCCTTCGTAGACGGGCTTCCCCTCGACGAACACGCCTCGGACGGTCTGGTAGTAGTGGTCGCGACCGTCTGGAGCCCTCTTGTCGAATTCGGCCATGGCCAGGTTCATGACCGCGCAGTCCAAGAACCGGAGGACGAGGTCGTGGCCCTCGTTCCCCTTGGGGTTCCGATTCTCTGGGATCGGGCGTCCAGCCTCCTCGAGTGTTCTCTCGAGCAGGGCGTGGTGGGCGGGCAGCTCTTCGACGGCCTCGACGTCCGTCAGGTCGAAGCAGTTACCCAGGTTGACGTATGCGCCGAGGACGTAGGGATCCTCGATCGGAGTGTCACCCCAGCCCCGCTCCTTCTTCTCCTCCGCGAAGGCAAGCGCACGTCGGGGCGAGCCCTCCCAGAAGTAGATCCCCGTGCCGAGCCAGTCCCAGGGGTTCTCCTTGGGGGAGAGCTCCTCCTGCCCAAGGAGAACGCGCTCCCCGACGGCGCGGTCGCAACCGTGGTAACCGACGACCAGGGAGTAACGGGACACTGTGTTTCCTCTACGCGCTGGTCCTGCCGGCAAGTACACGGACCGGGTTCTCGCCGGCTTTGAAACGGCGCCGGCCCTCCTCCGACTCGAGGGAACGCACGGCGTGGGCCAGGCGTGCAAGGCCCATGGAGAGGGGCGTGCGTCGCGACTAGGGTTCACCCCGGGTGAACCGACGGGCGAGGTTTGCCCAGGTCAGCTCGGTGAGCTTCGCGGGGTGGGATCCCCGGGTCGGGTCAGCCCCCTGCCGGGCGGGGAATCTCGCCGCCGACCGGCGCCTACCCGGACGCCGCGCCGACGTAGACCAGCCAGAAGGCGACGACCGGGGCGTACCACAGCACGAGGAAGATCGCCCACTGGACCCCGGCGAGGTTGGTCATGGCGGAGGGGCCCGACTCGACCTCGCCCGTCACGAGCCAGGCCGCGCCGTGGCCCCAGGCGAGGACGCCGCCCGCCGCGAGGGTCAGCTGGCCCTTGAGCGAGAGCACGAGCACGACCGAGAGGACCCCCAGGGTCAGGCCGCCGATCGCGGCGCCGACCGCGCAGATCACGACCTTGGCCTCGAACAGTCCGGGGAACACGGCGCGCACGAACTCGAGGGTCCATGGGCGGCGAGGCCCAACCGAGGGTAGCGCCAAATCCCTGAGCTCAGAGGGGTTCCACCTGCGTGGCGAGCTTCGGGGGGGATCGGGGGCGGGGGGAGACCCTGGGTTCGGTTCCGCCCTACCCCACCGTACGGAGACGTCGACGATCACCGGCGCGCGGACCTCGGGGCCACTATCCTAGGCAGGTGCAGATCGGCCCCTACAGCGTGCTTGGCGAGGTCGCCCGCGGCGGCCATGGGGTGGTCTACCGCGCCCAGGACGACGCGGGCCAACAGGTCGCGCTGAAGCTGCTGCTCGCCCACCGCGCGCAGAATCAACAGGCCCGCCAGCGCTTCCAGGCCGAGGTCAACGCCCTGACCCGCTTGCGCCACCCGCACGTGGTCCCGATCCTCGGCGCCGGCGAGCACGAGGGCTGCCCCTGGATGGCGCTGGAATACGTCGAGGGCGAGTCCCTCGAGGCCCGCCTCCGCCGTGGCCCGCTCTCGATCCACGAGGCGATCCGGGTCGCCCAGCAGCTGGCCCTGGCGCTGAGCTACGTCCACGGCTGCGGAGTAGTGCACCGCGACCTCAAGCCGGACAACGTGCTCCTCCGCGGTGACCAGGCCCTGCTCACCGACTTCGGGCTCGTGCTCGACGACCAGCGCGACGCCAGCCGGATCACGGCGAGCGGGGCGTTCCAGGGCACCCCCGGTTACTGGGCGCCCGAGCAAGCCGAGGGCGAGACCCGCGCGCACGGCCCGGCCACCGACGTCTACGGGCTGGGGGCCGTGCTCTACGCCTGCCTCACCGGCCACCCCCCGGTCCAAGCCCGCTCGCTGCAAGAGCACCTGCAGGCCGATCGCTTCCGCTCCACGCCCGCGCCGCACACGCTGAGGCCCGAGGTCCCCGCCTGGCTGAGCGAGCTCTGCATGAGTTGCCTGGCCCTGCTCCCGGCCGCTCGCCCAGCCACCGCCGAGGAGCTGGGGCGTGCGCTTCTCCTCGCACGCGGCCCCCTCTCCGCGGCCAACGAACGAGCCCGTGGGCACGGCGGCTGGTGGGTGGGGCTCGGCGCCCTCACCCTGATCGCGGGGCTAGGGCTGACCTGGAGCCTGTGGCCGGAAGACGAGCCCTCCGCAGCCGAGCTGGCGACCCAGCCGGAGGACGGCCCGCCCCCGAGCCCCAGCGGCGAGCGGAGCCGAGCCGACCAGGCTCGTGAGCGGGCAGAGGAGGCGGCCCGCAAGGCCAGCGAGGGACGCCACGCCGAGGCGATCGAGGAGCTGGACGAGGCCCTCGAGCTCGACCCCAACGACGCTGTCGCCTACACCGACCGCGGCTTCAGCAGGTTCCAGCTGGGGCGCCACGCTGAGGCGATCGAGGACTGCGACCGCGCCCTCCAGCTCGACCCCTACGCTACCTTCGGCTACCTCACCCGCGGCATGGCCAAGGCCGAGCTGGGGCGCTACGTCGAGGCGATCGCAGACTACGACGAGGTCCTCCTGCTCGAGCCCAACAACCTCCTCGCCTACAGGAACCGCGGCCACAGCAGGGGCAAACTGGGCCGCGACGCCGAGGCGATCGAGGACTACGACCGTGTCCTCCAACTCAACCCCAACGACGTACGCGCCTTGGCCAGCCGCGGAACCTGTAAGGCCAAGCTGGGCCGCCACGCCGAGGCGATCGAGGACTTCGACCGCGCCCTCCTGCTCGACCCCAACGACGCATTCGCCTACGCCAACCGCGGCGCAAACAAGGGCAAGCTGGGGCGCTACGCCGAGGCGGCCGAGGACTACGCCAAGGCCGTCGAGCTCGACCCCGACAACGTGCTCCTGCACCTGAACCTCGGCCTCTGCAAGAACACCCTCGGGCGCTACGCCGAGGCCCTCGACGACTTCGACCGCGCCCTCCAACTCGACCCGAACAACCCAACCGCCTACGCCCACCGCGGAATCGGCAAGGCCGAGCTCGAGCGCTTCGCCGAGGCGATCGCGGACTTCGATCAGGCCCTCGCGCTCGGCCTGCCCGCGCGCACGGCGGCCCAAGTGCGCGCTGCACGCGAAGAGGTCCTGGGGTTGCTAGAGCAGAACGGATCGGAGTAGAGGCACTCCCGACCGTTGGCTTGCCGACCTCGGCCCCACCACCCTGAGCGCCAGAGCGGCCCCTACAACGCGGACGAACTCGAGGGGAGTCGGGGTGGGCTCGGGGCTGGGGTCCATGGGTCCTCCCCCGGCATTCTAGGTGGGTTACATTCCTGGCGTGATCCTCAGCGACTGCCCCACCCCCTACGAGACCGTGCCGATCCTCGGGGTCGAGGCGGACAACCCGATCCCCGAGGCCTACCGCGGGCGGATCCTGGTCGACACCGTCCACGACGGCGACGTGGTCCCCTCCGAGTTTCGCGAGCGGCCCGACGGGAGCCCGCTCGTCGACTCCCAGGAGCTCGAGGCGCGCTACGTCGAAGAGCGCGACTGGGGCGCGAGCCTGGTGGCGACGGAGATCGCCAAGTCGCTGGGCCTGCTCAGCGTCGGCCGCATGCGCCTGGCGCGGGTGCTGCTCGACTTCAACCGCTTCCCCGGCTCGACGCCGCCCGGGATCACCGACTCCCTCGAGCGGCTGGCGATCAACCCGCCGTTCTCCGAGGCGCTGGATCACCCGCAGAAAATGCGACTGCTCGGGCTCTACGACCAGGTCAGCGCGCTCATGGAGCGCGAGTTCCACGAGAAGCTGATCCGGATCTGCGTGCACACCTACGACATGCACAACCCCTCGCGGACCACGCGCCCCGACGTGAGCCTGATCACCCAGTCGGCGACCTACAACCGCGAGTCGGTCATGCCCTACGGGATCTTCGACCCGCTCTACCCCGACGTGCTCGGCGAGTCGACCTGCAGCCGCGTGCTCCGCGACCGGATCGCGCTGAACCTCGAGCGCTCGGGGTTCCGCGTCGGCCACAACCACCCCTACCTCCTGCCCGACGGGAGCACCGACGTGCGCAGCCAGGTGTGGTACTTCTTCAGCTACCTCCGCCAGCGCTTCCTCGAGGCGTTCCCCGAGTGCGCGGACGACGCCGCCTACGGCCGCGTGTGGAGCCTGCTGCTCAACACCAACCTGCGGCGGATCGAGGGCGAGGAGCTGCGCAGCTACCTGCACCGCTACCGCAAGCCGCACCCGCGGCGCGAGCCCGAGCTGCGCGCGGCCCAGCTGGCCTACGACCAGGTGGGCAGGTTCCTCCGCGAGAGCGGGGTCGTCGACGACTACCGCCGCCACCCCGAGCGCCCGAGCTCGCTCACGATCGAGGTCCGCAAGGACCTGGTCAACGACCTCGACGCCTGGGGGCGCCCGACGCGCAAGCACGTGGGGATCGCCCGCGCCCTGGGCAAGACGATCGCCGGCGCGATCGCGACCTACTTCAAGACCGACCGGCCGCTGGCCACGGAGCCGAAGTCGTGAGCACCCACCGCTTGCCCCAGAACCCGGTCCACCTCGGCCTCGGCGCCAGCGCCTGCGTCGAGCCCGAGTTCACGGGCATGGAGTGGTACGCGGAGTATGGCGCGCGCCACGCCGCCGACGGCGTCGAGGGGCGGCTGGTCTCCATGCACACCTTCCACGAGCCGTGGACCACCTGGGAGTGCCACCCCCAGGGGCACGAGGTCGTGATCTGCACCGCCGGCAAGCTGACTCTGATCCAGGAGCGCGACGGCGTCGAGCAGCGGCTGACCCTCGAGCCCGGCGACTACGCGATCAACGAGCCCGGGGTGTGGCACACCGCCGACGCCGACGCCCCGGCGACGGCCGTGTTCATTACCGCCGGGGCGGGGACCCAGATCCGGCCCCGCTAATCGGGCCCTGGAGCCAGACGCCGAGCCGGGGAGGCGGTCAGACCCCGCCCGCGCGAGGCGAGCCCTGGAGCCAGGCGCCGCGCTGGGAAGGTGGTTACACTCGCCTTCAGAGGGGAATGCCGTGGCCCGCCGCAGGATTCGGATCAAGACCGTCGAGACCCACGACTGCCCGATCTACCGCACCGGCTCGGGGTTCCTCATGAACCTGCCGGAGGTCGACCTGGACGAGACCGACGCCCTGTGCGCGATCGCGGTCTCCGACGTGCTGCCCTGGGCGATCAAGGTCGCCGCCGGCGGGGACGTGCCCGAGCGCCCGCTGCTCTGCCGCGGCTGCCGCGGGGGGCGCGCCCAGGCGAGCTTTCAGCTCGAGGCGCTCGCGGCCCCGGTGCCGGGCCCGACCACCATGCGCCTCAGCTCGCTGCGCGTGATCCCCATGTTCGCCTCGCTCCCCGAGCGCCAGCTCGACAAGCTGGCGCCCATGCTGCAGACCGTCGAATACGCCCCCGGCGCCGATATCATTACCTTCGGCCAGCCCGGCGAGGCGCTGACGGTGATCAAGTCGGGCGAGGTCGCCGTGCTCAAGCCCGACGACGACGGGAACGAGAAGCTGCTGGGGATCCTCACCGCCGGCGAGTGCTTCGGCGAAATGTCCCTGCTCACCGGCGACCCCTGCTCGGCCACGATCCGCGCCCGCGACGAGCCCGTGCGCGGGCTCTCGATCAGCAAGCAAGACTTCGACTCGCTGCTCTCGCGCAACCCCGAGCTCAGCCGCTACTTCAGCAAGCTGCTCGCGTTCCGCCTGAACCAGACCTCCAACCAGTTCACCGACCAGACCGACGGCGTGAACGGCGACCTGACCATGATCGGCCCCGCCGAGCTGGTGCAGGCGATCACGGTCACCGACCGCTCGGGGACCCTCGAGATCGAGCGCGACGACGGCGTGGCGCTGGTGTTCACCTTCGGCAACGGCCAGATCTGGCATATCGAAGCCCCCGGCGACCCGCTGGAGAGCTTCTACGACTTCATGAAGTGGACCCGCGGGCGCTTCAAGTTCGACCCGGTCGAGGGCGACCCCGACGTGGAGCGCACCGTCCACAAGGACACGACCTCGCTCCTGCTCGAGGGCATGCGCCGCATGGACGAGGCCGACCCCGTCGCGAACTAGCAGCCCGCGTGTCGCAGACCCCCCAGACCTTTGGCCCCTATCGCATGCAGGCGCTGGCCGGCCGCGGCGGGCAGGGCAGCGTCTACCGCGCGCTCGACTCCCGCGACGGGCGGACCGTGGCGCTGAAGCTGCTCACCCGCCGCTCGCCCCAGAGCGCCAAGCGCTTCTCCCGCGAGGTGCAGGCGCTGCGCGCGCTGGCGCACCCCCACGTGGTGCGCTGTCTCGACGCGGGGGTCGTCGACGAGCGGCCCTACCTCGCGCTGGAGTGGGTCGAGGGCGAGTCGCTGGAGGACGCCCTGCGCCGCGGACCCCTGCCGATCGTGGAGGTCGAGCGGATCGGGCGCGCGCTCTGCGACGCCGTGGCCTACCTCCACGAGCGCAGCCTCCTGCACCGTGACCTCAAGCCCGCCAACGTGCTCCTCGCTCACGACGGGCGGGTCCTGCTCGCCGACTTCGGCCTCGTGTTCGACCAGGACTCGGCGCAAGACAGCCTGACCGCGACCGGGCACATGCTGGGGACCCCCGGCTACTGGCCCCCCGAGCAGGCCCTGGGCGAGCGCGCGCGGATCGGGGTGACGTCGGACGTCTACGGCCTGGGGGCCGTGCTCTACGCCGCGCTCACCGCCCGCCCGCCCCACCAGGTGAGCGACCTGGGGGGGCTGCTGGCGGCGATCGACGAGGCCGTGCTCCCGCCCAGCCAGCTGCGCGACGACGTGCCGCGGCGACTCGAGGCGCTGGTCCTCTCGTGCCTGGCCCGCGACCCCGCCGAGCGCCCCAGCTCGGCGAGGGTCGTAGGGCGCGAGCTGGCGCTGGCCTGGGAGCCGCTGCCCGCCGCGCCGTCGCGGCGGGGCCCGTGGATCGCGCTGCTCGCCGCGCTGCTGCTGGCCGGCGGGTTGGCGGCCGCGCTGCTCGTGACGTCGGGCCCTCCCGTGGACCCGGATCCACCCCCCGAGGCGCACCAGGCCGGGCCGGACACGGTCCGCACCAGCGTGCTCGAGTTCACGCCCCTCGACGGGCGCGACACCCACGTGCGCGGCTGGGGCCTCTACACCAACGACAACTACGAGGGCTATCGCAGCCTGCGCTTCGGCTACCGCAGCCAGGGGGGGCGCCGGGGGGAGAGCTGGATCTACCTCGAGCTGCCCGAGCTGCCCCTCGACGGGGAGCTGCGGCGCGTGACCCTGCGCCTGTTCTTCGCCGGCGGCGCGCGCGAGTTCAGGCTGGCGGTCTACCCGGTGGTGGGCCGCTGGATCCACGGCAGCGGGACCATGGACGCCACCCTCGACGGCATGACCTGGGGGCCCGAGGGCTCGCGGGTGCCGTTTCCGCCGGAGTTCACCCGCGCGGAGTGCGCCCCCGAGCCCTGCCTGCTCGTGGAGATCCCCGAGCAGCGGGGGTGGCTGGACCTCGAGCTGACCGAGCTCGTCCAGGAGTGGGAGCGAACCCCCGGCGCCGCGCGGGTGATCTGCCTGCGGCCGCAGGTGCCGGCCGGGGTGGAGCCGCCGCCCGAGAAGCTGTTGAGCGTCGTCGGTCGCCACGGAACCAGGGAGCGCTGGCCGCGGCTGGAGGTCGAGCACACCGGGGACTTCGCCGCGCCTGCGCCCTTCGCCGAGCGCTGGCGAGCGCACCGCGAGCGGGTCGAGGCGGCCCTCGCGGGGACCTCGGGCGCCGAGCGCGAGGCGCTGCTCACCCGCCTGATCCGCGAGACGCCCGGGGATCTCGCGCTGCACGTGCTCCGCGGCGAGGCCTCCATGGAGTCCGGGGACTACCACGCCGCGGTCCGCGACCTGGAGGTCGTGCGCGAGCTGGTGCTGGCCGACTGGACGCCCCCGGACCGCGCGGCGTCCGCCTTCGGCCAGCGGCTCACGAACGCATTGCTCGACCCGGACAAGGCCGAGACGTTCATGGAGCTGTTCTGGGTGTGGACCTGGGCCTGGGAGGTGGAGCAGCCGGGTCGTTCGCCGCGCCCCTACCCGGACACGCGCACGCGCCGGGGGCTGCTGCAGCGGCGGCTGCTGGCCTACCCCCGCCTGTCGCTGCTGCCCGAGCACCTCGAGCGCGGGGTCGGGCTCTGGCCCGACGACGCCGAGCTGCGCGAGGAGCTGGACGCGCTGCCGCAGCTGGTCACGGGTGCCCTCGCTCAGATCCGGAAGCAAGACCCAGGGATCGCCGCGCGCCTGGCGCAGGAGGCCCTCGACCAGCTCGAGCTGAGCGCGGCCGAGCGCGCGGAGATCGAGCGCTACCTGCGCTGACGGCTGCCCGCACGGCGCTCGCCCGAGGGCACTCCCCCAGCTCAGCGCGAAACCATTCCTTGACCGCCGCACCTACCGGCACCAGACTGAACGTCTGGGGAGCTGGAGGGCGCATGCGGACACGTGGACTGATCCTGGGGGTGCTGGTGGCGGGGCTCGCCGGCTGCTGGAACCCCTCGTCGCGGACCTACCGCAGCTACGACTACGCCTTCGTCAACACCGCCCAGCTGGCCTACACCCCGGCCACCGTGCGTCAGCCCGAGAGCGGGGTCGACGCGGCCGAGGTCACCAGCGCCCTCGACGCCCTCGCCCAGCGCGAGGCCGAGGCCACCGCCCAGGCTCCCGCTTGGGCCGCCGAGCGCGCCACGCTGCCGGTGGAGATCGCGGTGGCCGAGCTGCGCGAGGCCTACGCCCGCGCCGACGCCCCCCGCGCCGAGGCGCTGGTCGCCAGCCACCCGCGCCTCGTCAGCTGGGAGGACGCCCAGCGCACGGGCCAGATCGCGCTGAGGTCCGCCTTCGAGCGGCGGGAGAACGGCGAGGGCTTCCTGCTCGTCTCCATGAGCCTCACGGCGACCCAGGCCAGCGCGCCGGCGCTGGCCGTGGCGATCCCGCCCGGGACCTACGCGGTGGCCGCAACCGTCGGCCCCCAGGCCGAGGGCGGCTTCGAGGGCGAGCGCTGGACCCGCCCCGACCAGGACCGGCGCTACGGGCACTGGCCCGCGGTGCAAGACCTCGCCTGCCTCGGCGCCGACGCGGTGATCCTCACCGCGGCGGACCCGGTGGTCACGGTGCGGGTCCCGGTGGCTTGCGCGAGCTTCGAGAAGAAGGCGCCCCAGCACGGCATGCAGTTCACGCTCCAGCGCTTCCCCCGCGGGAGCGCGGTCGAGCGGCTGCTGGTCCAGCTCTGCGCCGACCGGGCGCAGCCCGAGCCAGCGGAGGCGCAGCTCGCGGTGTGGCTGGCGCGCAACCGGCTGAGCTGGCTGAGCTTCGTGCGCGAGGGCGGGACCCTCGGGCGGCTGGCGACCTTCAGCGGCAACCAGCCGATCACCAGCGGCGCGGCCCGCGGTGCGGCCACGCTGCTGCTGGAGAGCGGCACCGACCCCCGGGGGCTGGGCTTCTTCAAGGACGGCGAGGAGCGCGGCCAGGCCGACGTGCCCGCGGCGGAGCTGCTGGCCGAGCCGTCCGCCGCGCCGGAGCCCGCGACGCCGGCCGAGCCTGTGGAGCCGGCCGAGCCTGCGGAGCCGGAGCAGCCGGCCGAGGTCCTGACCGCCGCGGCCTAGTCCCAGGCCAGGGCCCCCAGAAAACGCGAGCCTTCAGCCCGTTGGGGGTGAGCCCGAGCGGCTCTGCCGCGAGGGCGAGGGGGCCTCGGAGAGGCCCCCTATGAGACTAGCTTCGCTTGGGGACGCGGGGGGCGCGCAGGCGGAAGGCCTCGTGGAAGCTGTCGCCCACGAGCGGGCGGGCGTAGTTGTGGAACGCGAGGGTCACGCCGTTGCCCTCGGCGTTGATGAAGCTCGGGTCCATGTGCTTGGTCTTGCCGGCGACGTTCTCCAGCGGGACGAGCTCGTAGTCGACGCCGTAGTTGAGCACCGGGCGGCGGATCACCACCGAGCCGTCGATGTTGTCCCACATGGCGGCCTGGACGCCCTTCTCGCCGACCTCGCGCGCCTCGTGCGCGTCGCGGGGCGAGACGTTGCCCATGAACGAGCGCTGCAGGTAGCCGAAGGTGTCGGCGCGCACGCGCTGGATCGAGGTCTTCTGCTTGAGGTGGTCCATCAGCAGGTCGCCCAGGGCGCCGGTGCCCGAGAGCTGGACGTTGCCGTGGGCGTCGGCGCCCATGTCCTTGAGCGTGGTCATGATCGGGTTGCCCGCGGCGTCCTGGATCCCTTCGGAGACCGCGATCACGCAGCGGCCGAACTCGGCGTAGACGCGCTCGACGTCGGTGACGAACTGCTCGAGGGAGAACGCGCGCTCGGGGACGTAGACCAGGTGCGGGCCGTCGTCGACGTATTTCTTGGCGAGGCAGGCGGAAGCGGTGAGGAAGCCCGCGTGGCGGCCCATGACCACGCCAATGTAGACGCCCTTCAGCGCGCGGTTGTCCTGGTTGATCCCCATGAAGGCGCGCGAGACGAAGCGCGCCGCCGAGCCGAAGCCCGGGGTGTGGTCGTTCTCGACGAGGTCGTTGTCGATGGTCTTGGGGACATGGACGCAGCGCAGCTCGTAGTTGGCGTCGTCGGCGGCGGCGTTCACGATCCGCAGGGTGTCCGAGGAGTCGTTGCCCCCGATGTAGAAGAAGTAGCGAATGTCGTGGGCCTTGAGCACCTCGAACATGCGCATGCAGTAGTCGTGGTCGGGCTTGACCCGGGTCGAGAGCAGCGCGGAGCAGGGGCTGCTGGCCACGCACTCGAGGTTGTGCGAGGTCTCGCGCGAGAGGTCGAGGAAGTCCTCGTTGACGATCCCCTCGACCCCGTGCACGGCGCCGTAGACCCGCTCGACCTGGGTGAACTTGCGCGCCTCGAGCGCGACCCCGGCCAGGCTCTGGTTGATCACGGCGGTGGGCCCGCCGCCCTGGGCGACCAGGAGCTTTCCCTTGAGCTTGCTCATGACGACCTCCGAGGGCGCACGATCCGGCGTGGCCGGGCCGGTGTCAAGCGGTGGTGGGTTGGGGCCCGTCGACCGCGGCGTAGTAGGCGTCGAGGTTCTGCTGGCTCTCCTTGGCGAACTGGGTGCGGCTGATCCGGTCGATCGCCCAGCGGTTGATCCGGTCGAGCAGCCCCGGCAGCGGGCGCACGAAGTCGAGGAACAGGATCACCCGCACCTCGTCGCCGTCGTTCCAGGCCTCGTGGGGGTAGGCGTTGTCGAACACGAAGCCTTCGCCCTCTCTCCAGCGGACGAGGGTCCCCGCGACGTTCATGCCGCAGGCCTCGGGCTGGGGGACCCGCAGCCCGAGGTGGTAGCGCAGGACCCCGCTGTAGATCCCGCGGTGGCGCGGGAGCCGGGTCCCGGGGGGGAAGATCGAGAACATGGCCGTGGTGAGGTCGGGGACCTGCGCCAGCAGCGCCGCGGTCTCGGGGCAGGCGGCGCAGTTGCGCTCGATCCGGTGCCCGTAGCCCACGAGCATGAACGAGCGCCAGGCGTCGACCACGGTCAACAGCGGGTGCACCTCGTTGAAGCGCGGGATCGCGCCGGCGTCCGCGGTCAGCACCGACTCCAGCTCGCGCTGCATGGCGGGGAAGCCGGCCTCGAGGGTCGCCTCCCAGGGGAAGCGCCCGCGGGGGAAGACCGGAGTCCGGCCCTCCCGGGTGAGCTTGATCAGGAGCTCGGTGAGCTTGGCCGTGGTCAGCAGGAGCGGCATGCTCAGCGCGAGCTTGAGCACGTTCAGCGGTCGCCAGAGCCGATTGGTCGCGGTCACGGTGCCTGCCAGTGCAAACCCTGCGCCCGCGCTAAGTGGCGCGCGGGCGGTGACGGTGGAGCGAATCTGGCTGAAACCTGCGCTCCTGTGGAGACGAGCGCGAGGTCGCTCAGGCCTCCGCGGGCTCGTCGTCGCCCTTGTCGTCGCCCTTGGCCTCGCCCTCGCCCTCCTTGGCCTCGCCCTCGCCAGCCTTGGGCGTCTCGGGGGTCTTCGCCTCGGGCAGCGTCGGGGCCTTGTGGGCCGCGGTCGCATACTCGAAGGGCAGCGCGGCCTCCTCCTCCTCGTAAGCGACCTCGGTGTAGGGGTCGCCCTCGACGTCGCGGCGGAGGAGGAAGTAGAGGGTGGTCTGCGCGCAGAGGAAGTAGCAGATCATGTAGCTGGCGAGCAGCAGTCGGCCGAGCAGGTTGACCCACATGTTGACCATGACCCGCGAGAAGCCGAGGGTGCTCTCGAGCAGCGGGGCCACGTCGAGCTTCGGCCCCAGGCCAATGCCCACGCCGGCGGCGCCGCGCTCGTCGTCGCCGGTGCCCAGCTGGCCGTCGGCGCCGCTGTAGATCAAGGTGTAGGGGGTCGTGTCCTGGCGGTCGGTGCGCTCGTAGCCGTAGTGGTTCCCGTGGTCGTCGGTGGGGTAGCCCGAGAGGTAGGGGCCTCGCCAGTTCTCCAGGCCGGGCTCGCCGCCCTCGGCGAGGAAGGTCCGCGGGTCCTCGATCAGGCCACGGAAGCCCTCGGCGTCGCTGGGGTAGCGGCCGACGTCCTCGCGGAAGCGCTCGATGGCGTATTCCGCGCCCTGGGCGAAGCCGATCCGGCCGTCGCCGCCGGCGCGGTAGCGCTTGTAGACCACGCTGCCCTCGATGTAGTCGGCCTTGCCGGGCACGTAGACCACGTCGAGGGTCTCGGGCAGCCGCAGGCGCTCGCGGAGGGCGGGGTCGAGGTCGTGGGTCTCGATCGCGCGCGCGGCGCGGCCCATGCCCCAGTCGCCGACCGAGAGGCTGCGCACGCTGAGCCCGATGAAGTGGTTGCCGGCGAAGAACACCACGCCCAGGTAGAGGAAGGTGGCGGCGAAGGTCAGCAGCACCGCCCAGGGGCGGGCGAGGAGGTAGTTCCAGGAGCGGCTGACCCCGTCGAAGGTGTCGGAGTCCTCGGTGGCGATCGCAGCGGCGGAGAGGTTGAAGCCCAGCACGCCGAGGGTGGTCGCGAACACGAGGAAGAAGGTCGAGACGAGCACGAGCACGAACAAGACGCCCACCAGCACGTCGCCCACGTAGGGGATCCGGCCGAGGCCGCCCGCGATCGAGGCGTTGGCCACGAAGTAGAAGAACCCCATGATCACGAACACCAAGCCCACGGCGAGCAGGTTGTCCTTGAGCTTGCGGAAGCCGAACTTGACCGCCTCGCCGAAGGGCAGGCCCTCTTCGCGCGCGATCTGCAGCGCCGCGTTGCGGTGCACGGCCCCGGAGAGGAAGGCCCACATCAGGAGCGACCAGCCGATGAACAGGATCCAGGTCACCGAGCCATACGCGGTCGGCCGGTTCTCCCAGCCGCCGAGGTTGGCCAGCGACTCGCCGAACCCGCCGAGGTGCGCGCTGAAGTTGCCCAGCATGCCCACCAGCAGGCGGCAGTGGCTGTCTCCCGGAATGTTCAGCATCCGCTCGAGGACCCAGGTCCCGAGGGTGTAGACCACGAGGGTCACCGCGGTGATCCCGATCCCTACGAAGCTGTGGGGAACCCTCAGCCCGTCGAACATTCCTCGTCGGTCATGGTCGAATCCGTCCACGGCCCAGCCTCACCTTCGCTGCGTGCGCGGCGCAATCCAGCCGCCGCGCAGGCTTTAGAGGCCGAATGGTAGCACCGGATTCGGACCGGTGGCAATCCAGCTGGGGTGGCGGGGGACCGCCCGGTGGGAGAGGCTGATCCCCATGCCCAGCCAGCGTGTGCGCCGCGACCACCCGGACAGGACCCCGCGCTGTTGGTGGTGCGGGGACGACCCCGACTACGTGCGCTACCACGACGAGGAGTGGGGCCGCCCGACCACCGACGACGTGCGCCTGTTCGAGAAGATCTGCCTCGAGGGGTTCCAGTCGGGGCTCTCCTGGCTCACGATCCTGCGCAAGCGCGAGAACTTCCGCGCGGCCTTCGCCGGCT
>Ga0209692_10003523_pt1 | contig 15102 bp, 13 predicted proteins | sample tdDd472_FD_187129 | JGI IMG/M metagenome (GOLD analysis project Ga0209692, IMG submission 187129) | Marine sediment microbial communities from the Atlantic coast under amendment with organic carbon and nitrate - tdDd47.2 (SPAdes)... | ecosystem: Environmental > Aquatic > Marine > Coastal >...
GCCCCTCACGCCAAGGTATGGCCTGTCCGTTGGTACGTTGCGCCTCTCCGGCCTGTCGGGGTCAATGCGGAACCTTGGAGTGGTTCGGAAATTTGTCTTCCTGCCAAGTCAGGTTGGAGTACAGAACTGGGGAAGAGGACACCTGGCATTCGTTGGGCGAATACGGACCCGGGCAACACACCGAGTTGGGCGGCGGCACTCTGTTGCTTCCGGCCTCGAGTTCTCTGCGAGTCGTGGAAGTCAAGAGCGGCGACATGATCAGCAACATTGGGCGGTTGGGCAACGGCTTGCCGCCGGTCTATGTGGACAACACCAACTGCCAGGCCGGGTCAGCCACTACACCCAACGCGGAACCTCCTGTGCGTACCTGTCCCCCGCCAGGTCACGTCACGGCCGGTCAATGGGCGCTGGCTGGAGTCATTCTCGGTCTGCTAGCCTTGACGGGAGGCGCGCTAATCTGGTTGGGCGCAAGAAGAAAACCTCTCTGATTGGCTTGTCGCATTTGCGAAGATGTCTGCCACTCAAAGTCGTAACGCCGAAATCATTACGGTGCTGGACCAGCAGAATGCCATCTGGCAGAGATGTGCTGGGCCAAACGGCAATGGCTTGGACTTTGTGACCTTGCTAGGAGCCATGCAGGCTGCTTACCCGTCGACAGGATGGACCAGTAGTTTGTTGGCCAGCGTGTTGGCGTCCGGGACTTCACAAGGGCGATACAAAGAATACCCTCTCAACACCTTCTACCTGAACCAGGACATGGTGACCGCCTGTCCCTGCAACCAGGTCTACCAACAATACTCCTCCCAAATCTGTGGAACTCAGCCTTTACCAGGACGAGCGTTTATTGCGCTCTAGAGTTTCTCGGCTTGCCGCAAATACTAGCCAGACTTATCCAGTGTTTGTGGCAGGTCTACAGTCTCAGCCGTCCAAACTGCTTGTCAATACATTGTTCTAGGGCCGAAATGTCGCCTTCGTTGAGGATAACCACGGCAAACTCGTGGTGCGCCAGGGCAGTCTCGGAAGCATGGGCGCTGGAACTGGCGTAGGGGTCATGGTAACCGGGCCGGACGACCTTGGCCACGGTCGCCCCCAACTCCTTCAACAGGACCAACTCATCGGGAAACCGGACGTCCTCAATGACGAACCGCGTGTGTCCGGCCTGGTAATGTTGGTACATGGTTCGCACCAATCTTGCCAGGTGAACCGAGTAGTGGGATAGGTCCAGGTTGGGGATGTATTGGGACAACTCCTCGCGCAGCATCATACCCCCGCCTTGCAGCATCTGGCGCGGCGAAACTCCCCAAAACGGATCCACGGCTTCCTTGGCGTCGGTGACCGTTAGTTGCTCGTCAGACAGACCAAACAGGGCCTGGTAACTGTCCTTCAAACCCTGGGCGATGGCAACCTTGACGAAGCCATATTTTTGCTCCAGGTAGCGGGCGGTTGTGCTTTTGCCGTGGTGTTTTTGGCCGTGCAGGCCCAGCACATAGACTCGATTGTCGTTGCGCAGCCTGCCAATCATCTCGCGAACTCGAGCAGTCAGCGTCATCGTGGGCGTTGAAACACTGGGGTTGGGGGAATAAGGGTTGTTCGGGATCGTCGGCGACCCACTAACCGACCCAGTGTCCCACACACCGCAACGTAGGTTTGCTGATTCAGTGCTTGTGGCTCGTCGCCATGCATCGAGAAACCTGCGAAGAATGCTGGGCCAGGTCTGTTTTTGTCGGAGGATTCGGTTGCCTGAGTGTCACTTTGCTGTGCATTTTGGTGTTTCTGGCTGTTCCGCCCTACCACCCGACCGCCCACCGCTGCAAGGCCTTTGACATCTCCATCGAGGAATGGGAAAGTCCGGACTGCGACGCGGACCCCCAACACTGGTGCAAGTGCCGGGGGTGTTTTCACGTGTCCCGTCCCTGCTGTCAAACGTGCTGGAAACGGCAAACCCGCAACCTCACCGGCCCGGTCTGCACCCGCATCAAGTTGACCTTGTTGGTGGAAGACTGGAAGGTTTTGGTCTATCACACAACTGAGTGTGGCTGGGACAAGACGTGCGTGGACCAGGCGATCTACGGCTATGACGTTACCCAGTGGATCTCCTGTTGGAGCACTTTGGCTACCGGCAACCGAGTGTTTCTGGAGCGCCCGACCTACCCGCTCGCTGTCTGGTTCTTGGCCGTTATTACGGTGCTAACTTGGTTACTGTTTGTCTCGGCTTGTATTCGTTTCTGTTGCTAGCCGTCAGACAGACTTATCTAGGGCTTGGTGAGTCTGGATGAGTCTGGATAAGTCTGGGTTTTTCCGAGTCAATAAATGACCGACGCGATATTCGCCAAACACCGGTACATGGTCGAGCGTAGCCAATGTGCGCTGCTTCTAGGCACCGCGGCCTTGAGCACCCTCATGTTGGCAATCTACTGGTTTAGTGTGCTGCCTGTCTACATACCCCACACTCACAGGTGCCAAATGCAGAATTTGGCCATAGTGGAGTGGGATGGGGCTGACTGTAGTCATACCAACACGCCCAAGGTGTGGTGTCAGTGTCCAGACTGCAGGTTCGTCTATGAGTCCAGTTATGACGCACGACAAGGCGATAATTCTGGAGCCCCGTGTTGCCAAACCTGCTGGAAGCACAAGCCGCGCAATCTGTCCCACCCTTTGTGCACCCAAGTCAAGTTGACGTTGTGGGTCGAGTCTTGGCAAGGGCAGTACCTCCACACGGTGGACTGCCGCCAGGACCAAGCCTGCGTGGAACAGACCGTCTTCAACTACAACGCCACCAAGTGGATCCCGTGCTGGAACATTGCGAACACCGGCACCCGTCTCTATCTGAAGCGCCCCTCCTTCCACTGGGCCGTGTACGCCCTGGCCTTACTGGTCGGGTTTGCGTGGACCGTATTTCTGTATTTGTGTCTACGCTGGTTTGGCTTTCTGGGACAATAAACTCTGCGTTGTTGAATCTGATTCATTGGGTTGGCTTGTCGTAGACGGGTCACAAACACTGGGTTGGCGGTTCATATCCTAGACTAACACCGGTATCACCCCGGAGTGGTCCACGGCCGGTTGGGTCACCCGGGGCCGTTTCGAGACCGGGCTGGTTGGGCTGGGCGGACAGGTTCGCTGATTTGGCGGTTCACTGACAACCCGGCGTTCTTGGCGCTTCAACCGTCGCCGCGCGGCTTCCCCGGCCAGCCGGTCAGCCCCGTCGTTGCCCCGGTCGTTGTTGTGCCCTTTCAGCCAGGTAAACGTGACAGTTCGAGTGCGACAGATCCTCCAAATCTGCCTAAACAGGTCTAGGTTAACCCTGGCAGTTTTCTTCCTGGTGGCGCAGTCGATAGAGTACCGACTGTCCGACCTGATCTCCAACGGGCCTTTGGTTTCCTGCAGGGCCCTCAGAATCGCGTAGGCTTCTCCCCGGTTGTTGGTTTGGTCTCCGGGAACTTCTTCGGCCAGGTTGCGAGGGTCACTGTCCCCAAAGTACACGCCGGCGCCGGCTGCCGCGTTAGGCTGGCCGTTGTTGAAACAACTGCCGTCGGTGTAAACCACCCCTTCTGGCGCCTGGTACTTGGCCAGTTTGGTCGGGTCTTTTTCGTCACAGTGAACCGTCTGGTCAAAGCCTTCCAGGTAAGTCTGCGCCTCGGACAGCGTCGGAAACGACTTGTACTGCGCCCCCGGGAAGCACTGCACAGACCGCTGACACTGAGACCAAGTGCCAAACACCCCCAGAACCCGCCCTTTCCGGACAGCGTAGAATTTGGGCATTTGGAACTCACGCCAACCTACGGAGTTTTGGGGAAACAAATTACTTCGGACACGCTAACCCACATGACGCCGCGAATCTGTGCTCACTGCGGTGAACCTGTTTCGGTCTATCGCCTGCACCACTTTGACCCGAGTGGCTTGTGGAAAGAGGCGTGTTTGGCCAGCAACATGCCCGCTCCCAACAGCAGCGTGCCGCTCGGGGTGTACCCGTTAGGCCGTCCTTCCGTCGTGACCTGTTTGAACCAGGCCTGTTTGATGATGGAAGTGCAACGCCGAGAAGCCTTGCTGCAAACGATCGTCTTTCACGCTCGTCAATGGACGTCCAGAAGTTTTGTCGAAGCCCGGTTTGCCTGAGTATCCTAGATTTCAATGTATTCTGGTTTGGCCGTTTGGCGTATTTGCGACAAGATCAGATCTACAGACCACGCAGAGCCGCACGCACGCGGTCAGCGCTGGTCAGACCAGCCCCACCTTTGGACTTGCTGTACTGCGACCAGAGGATGCTGCCGGCCAGGATGGTGACGATAACGGCGATCACCAGTTGGGCTACCTGGATGCCGACCACGGTGTCGTAGTCCTTCTTGTCCGCCGACATACACTTGGCCTTCATCTTGTGAACGCTGTCAATCGTGATCGAGGACAGAACGATCAGGGCGATGCCCGAGATGAGCATGCCGATCTCCAAAGCGTTGCTGGTGCCAGACATCGTAGAAGGGGTGCGGAAACTGAGACCGTGAAAGACGGAAGGTTTGACATCTTATGGACACATTTTTTCCAGGTCGGACGGAAGGGCCGGGTGAGTTGACAGACTTTTTGCCGGCTGGGTCTGTCACCAGCCGGTGACCGCACAGGGTAAACTGGGTTGGGCTATGTTCAACCTCGGAACCTCTGCTGTGGCCAAAGGTAAGCCTAAGCCGCCGAAAAGGAACAGCGCCCTCCAGGAGTTTCTGCGGCAAACCAAACAGTCTCTGCCTTTTCCGGCTGCTCAACCCGGCCAGACCAAATCTGCCTCGGTTGATGTACATGCCACCTTAACCGGGTTGTATTCGGTGGATCAGCGGCGCCTCGGTAGGCTGAACAAGACACGACTGCAAAAGGAACTGACGTTGTACCAAAAACAGCACAACCAGGATGGCCCTGGTGCCAAACTGGAGGCGTTTTGGGAGACCGACACGCAGTTTTCGATGCCTCGGTTTTACGGGCTCAAGACGTTTGGGGTGCCTAAAACGCAGGGTCTGAGTGTCGGCGCGCCGATGCACGACATCAAGACGACCTTCCAACCCGACCCGGAACGTCACCAACCCCAGGCGATGTACGCGTTGGAAAGGGGATTGGCCAAACCCGGGTGGCACGGCGGTATGTTGTGTCTGCCCTGCGGCTTCGGCAAGACCGCCTTGGCCATCGCAACCGCCATTCAGATTGTCGGCAAACTGGAAGGCCGACCTCGCCGGACGTTGGTCATCGTCCACAACAGCATTCTGTTGGAACAGTGGCAACAGCGGCTGTTGCAGTTTGCACCCGAGGCCAAGGTCGGCGTAATCCGCCAGAATCGGTGTGAGGTGGACGGTTTCGACTTTGTGGTAGGCATGGTGCAGTCGCTGGTCAAACGCAACTACCCGGGGTTGGATACCTTTGGCATGGTCATTTTAGACGAGGCCCACCACATGGCCGCGCCGTACTTCCAACAGGCCCTACCCAAATTGCGTGCCAAATACCTGTTGGCGCTGTCGGCGACAATGCGACGCAAAGACGGGCTGGAACCGCTGTTGCACTACTTTATGGGCGACGTTCTGTTTCACCGCGAGCGCCACCACATGGTTGACGAAGTCAAGGTGCAGGTTAAACGCCTAATCTACGCCGGCGGGCAGCAAAAGGTTGTGCAAAAAGGCAAGCACGTCATCGAACCGTTGATGGCTCGGTGTCTAGCCGCCGACCGCGGGCGCAACGAAGTGATTCTGCAGCAGATTGCTCGCTACTACCGGGATCCGCAACGCAAAATCTTGGTGCTGAGTACCCTGATGGATCGGCACCTGAAACCGTTGTTGCAGACGTTAACGCGCAAACGGTTGGACGTCGGTTTGTTGGAGGCCAAGGTCAAGGACCCGACGATCCGGCGTGAGGCCCTCAGTCGCCGAATCGTCCTGGCCACGTACCGCATGGCCAAGGAAGGCCTGGACGAACCGTTCAACACCTTGATCTTTGCGCTGCCCCGGGCTGACGTCGAGCAGGCCATAGGGCGCATCACCCGGGGAGACCAGGACGGACCTGAACCGATTGCTATAGACATGGTCGACCCGTTTTCCTGTTACGACGGCTATGCTTACTGTCGCAAAACTCTGTACCGCCGGTTGAAATACCCTTGTGAGGATGTGGAAGTGAGCAGCATTGTGGACCAGTCTACCACAACGAGTCTCGCTGTGGTTTCGGCCCCGGCCAACTTTTCCTTGGTGTAGACGAAACCATAAATGTGGTTTGGCTAAAACGCTCGAGGTTTTTGGCTGTATTTGGATTCTCGTTACTTCCTGCGCGGTTCTCGCATGTAGTCCGCGATCAAACTCTCAAAGTTGGGTTCGGGTGGGGCGCTCGCCCAGGGCACCTGAATCTGACTCCCTTCGTCGACGTATTTTTGGAACCGGGCGCTGTTGGTTGAGGCAGAAGACCGGCGCCCAGTTGAACGTCGCTTCTGGCCGGACGCCGCGTGTCGGGTTCTTGTTGTCTGGCGCCCAACCGCCGCGGCGCACTTGCGGACACCGCTCGGATACGGGGCGTAGTCGGGCTCGGGTCCCTGCAGCGCGGCTCGGGTTTGGAAACGGTTAGACACAGGGTAGGAACCTGGCGGACCACCTCCCGCCGGCCCACAGAAAGGTCCGTCCAGTCTACTGCCAGACCGCCTGGTCCGATCGACCGCTGACCCACCCGGCAAACTACGCACGATTTTGCGGGCTTGGGCGAGGTTTGGGGTGGTGGCACTTCCGGACCACCATTTGGCGTAGGCCCGTAGGTAAGCCTTCATGTTCCGTTCGTCCTTGGGGTTCATGACCTGGGCCAGAAACATACAAACCTGTCCTCGTCCCCACCTACCACCAGACCTGGGGTCTCGGGCCGGTAACCCGTAGCGACCGGCAAAGGCCACCACGTCGGCCAGCGGCACATCACTGTGCTTCGTCAACAACTGCACACAGGCGTTAGGACTTTGCGCTGCGGCTGTCAACACGTCGGAAATCTTGGCAAAGTGCAGTCGTTGGTACACGGTGGAAATCCGGGCCCGGTCCTTGGGCGCCGACCACTTGAGACGTTTGGCTTCGGTCATGGCGGGTTGCCGACACTCGTTTGTCCCTGTCTTTCGGCAGATTCTGCTTTGTTCGGCCGGAATTGCGAACCCAAAGGTTTCAACTGGTCAAGGTTCGCTGATTTATCGGTGAACCGCCAAACCAGACTTATCCAGTGTTTGTGGCCTGCCGCGCTTACTTCGCCCATACGCCAACCCAATAAATACTAAATTCTCTGGGCGACGAGTCACCAGCACTGGGTTACTGGTTCACCGATAAATCAGCGAACTACAATGACGTGGAAGCAAGTGTGTACTCCGGCGGTGACTACAGCCGCCAGCGTGTTGGGCGCGTTTGTGTTGATCATGCTCCTGTCCAAGTGGGCCGAAAAGGCCAGCCCTCGTTACACCAGTCGGTTCAAGCGCGGCGTCCAACGCGTAGTCGCCGAGGCGAACCAACACCAGGCCACGGCCGCCCAGGATATCAACCCAGCGATGCAACTGATTCACTCGACCAGAGGTCTGGCCATGTTGGAGACGTTGCCTTACTTTGTGTCTGAGGAAGGCGTCCAGAAAATCAGTCGGCGGTCGCTGTCCGAGATGACCCACATGCTAAAGCAGAGCCAAAGCCAGGCCATGCAACAGTTGGTCGCCCAATGTCCCGACACCGCGCCGACGGGGTTCTACGCTCAGTCCACCGATTGGGTTTAGCATGACGACGACGTCCGACATCAAGGTGACCCTGACGGGCTGCATGGGGCAACTGCGCGACGGGCAGTGGGTACCCGACGATGACTTGACTGTTCTCAACGCTGCCAAGGCGTCCTTCAGTCGCCAAGCCAACACCCTGGGCCCGAAAGAAAGGCGCCTGATCCAGTACCTCGGCGAACACCAACACACCAGCCCGTTTCGTCACCCTCACTTTCGCTTCATCATCGAAGCCCCCGAGTTTGTCATGCGCCAACTCTACAAGCACGTGGTTGGGATCGAAAGTACCAGCGCGCCCAGTCCCTGTAAGGACCACGCTTGGTCGGAACAGAGTCAACGTTTTCGGCCGGCCCATGAGGTGTACGTGCCGGAAACGTGGCGCCGCCAGCATACTCGCGCCAAGCAGTGCAGCGGCGGCGAGTTGGGACCTGCAGAGCAGAAGCAAGCCGCGGAAATCTACCGCCTGGCCATGACTGCGTCGGACTCGGCCTACCGGACTTTGCTCGGCATGGGGGTCGCGCGTGAGATGGCTAGGTTGGTCAAGCCGTTAAGCACAATGACGCGCGTCGTCTGGACCGCCAGTTTGCAGGCCATCGCCCACTTTGTGGCCCTGCGGGACCACGCCGACGCCCAACCCGAGATCACCACAGTGGCGACGCAGTTGGCCGAGGCGGTACGGCCGTTTCTGCCGGTCGCCTGGGACACGCTGTTGGCCGGGTTGAGACCCCCGTCCCAGCCCAAGCCTAAACCTTCAGGGCCTGTCACCAAGACCAACCTCAAGATTGTGTTTGCGTAACCTGTGTATGTTAGTTCACCGATAAATCAGCGAACCTATTGCAACCATAAACTCTGGGCCAAAGCCCTAGCCAACTCTTCGTCTAGTGATTCTTGTTGTTGTCGTTGTTGATGTCGTTCATGAGTGGCCAGACTAGCGGCAATGGCTTGTCTTAACAGCGCGTCGTCATCGTCAGGTTTCGGGTGTTCTTCCGCTTTAACCTCCTCACGGTCCCAGTCCACCTGCTTGGCTCGCAGGCGACGGGCGGAGGCGGCTGTTTGGCGTCCGGCTCGGGTGCGGTAGGCTTCCAGGAAAACCGGGCTGTTATGTTCCACCTGGCCCATCGCGTGGACTTCGTTGAGCCAATCTTCCCCGTAGAGTTCCTTCAACAGGACCGGGAGAGCGTCCACCGGAAACACCGACTGGATGCGGTAAGCCTCGGGGTTGCTGGGCTGTCCAGGCTGTCCCGGATCTGGTACTGCCAACCCAGCCAACTGCCAGTGGTAGCCAGCGCCCCGTCGGTCGGTGACGTGGTACAACAACATCAGGTACCGGGTGCGTGGCGTCATGATGATTTCGGGACCCAAGGCGCCGATCTTGGAGACCACCAGAAATCCCATCTGGCGGTCCGCCAGTTGCGGGCTGTTGGCCAACAACCTCAACGTGTTGTCGTCCCCCTGAAACACGTACCCGGCGTGCTGGGCGTTTTTGCCCCGGCGCAACGTCGCCTTGTCCCGGTCGTCTCGCTTGTAGTAGTGTTCCAGTCCGATGATGAACTTGAGCAGTTGGGCGGCGTTGTGGTTCCGCAGGTTTTGGACCGGTGGTTCCCCTGGCTGCGGGACAAACGGGTTAAACGCCTTGATTTCGGTCAACTGCTGGGGTCCGAGAAACTTGCGAAACTTGGGCAGAACGTCGTGGCCGTGTACGTCCCCAAACTGCGCAGGATCCCAGGTACTGGAGCGAGTCGGCCAGGTGTCCCCGAACCGCTGTTCCGCCTGCCACTGGTCCAACAAGCCTCGAACGTTGTCAGCGGTCAGCCCAGCCGCCGCGGCCCGACGCGTTAGCATCATGCGGTCAAAGTGGGTCAAGGACGGTTTGGTGAAACTCGGCGGCGCTAACCCGCTGTCCAGGTAGCCTTGGGCCACGGCATAAAACATACAGTGTCCACCTGCTCCACACTCTAAATGACACAGGTTGACCAAGTCCGGGTGGGCCAATGGGTGACTTGCCCTTAAGGTCCACCTTGGACTATCTGCCGCCACGCTGCCCCAGCCCCGCACATCTCCGCAGTGACTGGCGGCCTTCAACTTCTGTTCTTGCCGTTTGAGCCATGCCGCAGGGCGTTGGCTCTTCCGTTCGGGCCGTCGTCGAATCTGCTCCAACTTGGCCGGCGGGACACCTAGATACTCGGCGATGTCCAAAGTACTCATCTCTGGGTTTATTTGGTTGACGTGGGTTCTTGACCACTCGGGCTCGGAGCCGGGGTTTTGCCTTGCTGCTTGTGGCGTTGGCGACGCTGGCGACGTTTCTGCCTGGCCTGGATCTCGGCCTTCTGGGCCTTTCGGGCTTGCCGAACTTGCACTGAGGCGCGGCACCAGAGGCAACCGCGGGGCCGCGTAGCCTCGTCCAGGTCGTCCATGGCCTGTTGGTTGTGGGCTTGTTGGTTGGCAATCGCCGTCGTCACAGCGTCCCCGACCGCCCCCACCCCGTCCACCAGCGTGGCCGCGACGTCGGTAATGACGTCTTGGGCGGCCTGTTGGGTGGTCGTCGTCAGGGCTGTCAAGTTCTCGGCCGTATTCTGGTTCAAGTCTTCCAGCGGCGCCAACGGACGACGGTGTCCAAAGCCGTGCCCGCCCGTGGCCACCGTCAACAGCAACTCGATTAAGGGCCCGACGGCCTTGGGCGCCGTTTCCACCGGCTGGGGCCTGTGACAAAACTCCATGGCTGCAGGTACGGCCTTCTGGACCCACGTCTTCTTGTCCATTTTCAACCCGTGGGTTTGGCAGTGTTTTTCGATCAACCCCATGGCAGTCGCGCACACGGCCGGAACACTCAAGTCGTCAGGCGGCAAACCCTGCACGGTCTGGCAAAGTTCCTCAAACACGACCTGTGTCTGGTCGGCGAATAGGGTGTTGGTTACTGGCGCCGACCGGGTCACGCTGGGTCGACGACCACTTACGACCCGGGGAATCGGCTTTGGCGGAACATGCTGAACAGGCCGGGCCTTGACAGCCTTGACCGGCGGCGACCTGTGTCTAACTTTGGGTTTCGGTTTGGGCACAGCCCGACGTCGGGGTACACTACGACCTCGCCGCATACAGAGTTACTGAGTTGTCACACTAAACACTTTATTGGTTGGGTTAAGCAGTTTCTGTCGCAGTGGCGGCCGCGGAATCAGCCTCAGCGGCTGCCGCTTGCTGTTTCTTCAGCGCCGCCTTGGCTGCTCGGTCTGCCTTGGCCTTCTCCTTCACCTCTGCCTCCAAACGAAGTTGCTCCTCTGACTTGTAGACCAAGTCTTCGTCAAGCAGACTCCACTTGGTCCGGGTCATCTTTTGTTTGGCGTCCCCGCAGTAGACCGTAATCTGATCCCCGCCCTCTTCCTGCCGTTTCTCCCCGTTGGGCAGCGGCACCTTGAACAACCCTTCCTTGGTGCGGTTGGCGTCGACAATGCCCTTGACGACCACGCCTCGACGGGTGGCCTCGTCCTTCACAATCTGGGTGTTGTGCACAAACGGCGGGTTGTTGACCGGAATGGGCGGCAACGCGTGGATCAGGGCCTGCACCTCCCGCCGGGTGATGGGGCGGTGACGAATTTCAGCGGTGCGACTGCGGTCGGCCTTGCGCGCCTCGCTCTTGGCCTTCTTGTAGGCTACGTTCCAGGACCGAATCGGAGGTCCAACGTTGAAGTCAGTCAGGTAGCAGTTCTTCAGTTCGTCAAAGTCAGCGTCGTCCAGGGCCCGGATTCTCGCGGCGTAGCGGTCCAGGGTGGCGGCCATGTCTCGCTCATTGGCCTTGCGGCGAGGTGGCTTCGGGGCCTTCTTTTTGCGGGTCGTGCGGCGACGTTTCGAGGGTTGATCCGGTTCGGCAGCGACAACAGTGTTTGCGGCTTGCCCAGGTTCAGCAGCAACTACAGTGTTTACGGCTTGCCCAGGTTCAGCAGCGACAACAGTAGTCGAGGAAGTCGAAGGCGTCTCTTGCACAGCAGCCATGGTTTGAGGTTCAGGTAGGTCAGGCGGGTCAGACCGTTTGCGCGATTTGGTAGGATGAGGAGGGTTTGGGACCGGGGAAGAAGGCGTCAAACGCTCCCGTGTAACGCGCTGAGTTTTGCACTGGCGGGGACAGTCTTGCTCGTCTGCTTGTTTTCGTTTGTTTGGGGGCATGCGTGGGACACTGGACACGTTGAGTTCTTCCGTCGTCTCTTCCAGAATTGTAGGGATGTCAATCGGGTCGGCTTTTGCGTCGTCTGCGTCGTCCGCGTCGTCGACCAACTGGATGGCCTCCAGATCTGCGCTCTTGGGTTCCTCCTCTTCTTCGGTTTCAGACTCGTCGTCACTACCATCTTCTGCGTCGTCTTCCTGGTCGTCTGGGTCGTCCGCTCCCTCTGATTCGCTGGCCGACACATGACCGTCGTCCTGGTCTTCATTGGGCGACCGGCCTTTGGCCTTGGCCTTCTTGACTTCGGCGGCATTGTCCTCGGGGGCCTCGGCTAAGTGTTCTGCTCCGTCCTGGGTAGTCACCGCCAAACTCCATAGGTCGCTGACGTCTCGCGTGTCCTGTTGTTTGGCTACGACCAGGTCCCAGTTGTACTCAGTTTCAACCAGGTCAACCGGGTCAGCCTGGTCAACCGTGTCCAGGGCCTCAAAGGCAGTCTTGGCTAACCCGGTCGGCAAAGGTCTTTTCCAACATCCCCGAAACCTCAAGGCTGCCCGTTTGCAGGCCTGTTTTTTGATGTCCGGGTTTACGTCCATGGCGGTTTCGAGATTGGTGGACAAACCAAGGTGACTCACTTGGCCAAACACCCCCGGCAAAACAACAACAACATGTCGACAGTGCCTGTGTCGGGCCCCGAACAGCCTGTCCAGTTGGAGGACGCTAACGTTCCACACTGTCCCGATGATGCTGACTACTATGACTACTCCAGCCACCCCGAAATCCTCACTCGCCAGATCTGCCAGGAGATGTGTGAGGCGTTCTTTCAGGTGAACGGCTTAGTTGAACACCATATCGCGCTGTACGAGTACTTTATGGACCACTCGTTGCCGGCCATCGTCAAGGAGTACCGCCGCAAGTTGATCTTTAGCCAAAGCAACGACCACGTCCAGGAGTTAGTCATGACCAACCTGACGATTTCCGAACCGCTAGGCAAGAACGCCGAAGGGTACGTCCACGCCGTGACGCCCCAGGAGTGTCGCCAGCGAGGGTTGACCTACCAGTGTCACGTGTCGGTGGACGTGACCCAGAACCTATACCACAAGCCGCAGTATGACGAAGAGCGGGACCTGTTCATAGGCCCTCCCGAACACCGGCACATTTATGAAAACGTGGTGCTGATCGACCTGCCCGTCATGGTCAAGTCCAAGTACTGCGTGTTGTCTCGGTTGAAGGAACCCCTCTACAACGACGAATCCCTGCTCGACCAAGGCGGTTACTTTCTGGTCAATGGAGGGGAAAAGATTTTCATCTCCCAGATCGCGATGCAGCACAACACCCCGCTGATCACGGTGGACAAGAAGAAGGCCAACAACCTGAACTTGGAGATTCGGTCCTATCACGAGGACAAGATCCGCAGCACGTCGACGATGACGGCCCAGTTGCTGAACGACAAGGCCGGGTCGCAGGTGCGCATCGAGGTGCGGGTGCCGTTTGTCAAGGTCACGATTCCGTTGCCCTGCATCTTTCGGTTGATGGGGGTGGAGACCAAGCCCGCCATGTTGGACTGGATCCAGGCTGACCCACAGGACGACGAGGCCCAGCACATCCGGGACCTGGCGGCCGAGGCCCTCCACGACAACCTGGCGTCCTTGTCGGTGGACGCCCTGCGGACCCGGATTGGGACAGCCGACTCCAAGCACAAGCCCAAGAAACACACCGACCCGGCCAAGTACATTGCGCAGATCATGGACAATGAGTTTCTGCCCCATATGGGCTTAGACGCCAGTCCCGAAACCCGCCGCGCCAAGATCGCCTGCTTCGGCCTCATCATCCGCAAGTTTCTCCGGGTGCACGCCGGGCTGGACAAACCCCACGACCGGGACCACCTGGGCATGAAACGAGTCCGCACGGCCGGGATTATGATGGCGCTCAACATTCGGCAGTTTATGCGGATGTTTCTGAAGAACCTGGAGACGGCGGTGCGGCGGGAGGACGACAAGAAACCGGACCGGCCAGTCAGAGTGCACCGCTACATGTCGTCCCGCTTCATCGGCCAGAAACTGCGCAAAGGTATGCAGAACGGCAACTGGTCGGTGACCCAGGGTGGGCAAAACTCGACCCTCAACGGGGTGGTCCAGAAGGTGGTCATGATGAACCCGCTGGCCACTTTGAGTCACGCCCGGCGCGCTGCGGTGCCGCTGGCCCGGGAAGGGAAAGCGCCGGGGCCTCGGCAGTTGCCGTTGTCCCACATGGGGTTGATGTGTCCGTGTGAAACCCCCGAAGGCAAACCCTGTGGCCTGATCTTGAACTACGCGCAGTCGGAACACGTGCGGCTTGGGGTGCCGACCGACCTGGTGTTGCGAGTCGTGTTGGGCCTCAAGGACGTCACCCCGCTGGCCCAGTCCTCTTTGGTCGCCTTAAGTCACCACACCAAACTGATTGTCAACGGGGTTCTGGCCGGGACGACCGACCAGCCGACCCAAGTCCGCCACACCCTAGCCTTGATGAAGCAGCACGGTGACCTGTCGTTTGACGCCTCTTTGGTCCACAAGGTTGACCACCAGGAAATCCACGTCAACACCGACGAAGGGTGTGTCCTGCAACCGTTCATCGTCATGGCCAAACTGGCCGAGTTTCGGCGGTTGTACCAACGGCACCACGCCGACCTCATTGTCATGTGGACCGAGATGCGGATCGCCGGGGTGTTGGTCATGATGGACAAGGAACAGGAGGAACAGGAAGCGTTGGTCTGTATGACGCCCTGGGACTTGGTAACTGACCCTCGGCGCCGCCAATACACCCACTGTGTACTGCACCCGGCGATGATGTTGGGCGTCGCCGCGGCCCAGATCCCTTACTCGGACAAGAACCCGGCGCCCCGCAACATGTACGGCGCGGGCATGGCCAAACAGGCGACAGCCCGCAGCGCGGGGCACCAAACCCAGGTCGCCAACCGCATTGAGATGGTCACCGGCCAGAAACCGCTGGTCCAAACCTCTTCCACCCGGGCGCTGAAACAGGACCAAGTGGCGACCGGCGAAAACGTGCTGTTGGCCATCGCTCCGCTCGACGGCATGAACCAGGATGACTCGGTTATCCTCAACAAACGCTTCCTGGACCTAGGCGGGTTTCGCACCTTGCACTTTACGCTGCACAAGGACCAAGAACGCCACTCCAACAACGACACCGAACGGTTTGAACGGCCGGACCGGGTCCAGGA
>Ga0209692_10003524_pt1 | contig 15100 bp, 13 predicted proteins | sample tdDd472_FD_187129 | JGI IMG/M metagenome (GOLD analysis project Ga0209692, IMG submission 187129) | Marine sediment microbial communities from the Atlantic coast under amendment with organic carbon and nitrate - tdDd47.2 (SPAdes)... | ecosystem: Environmental > Aquatic > Marine > Coastal >...
GCATGGTTCTGGTGAAGTAGGCAGGGTCCGGTTTCGCTCGGCGTCCAGAACTGATACCTTGTCCCGACCCGTTGACGTTGGTCGATTTCAGCCAGTCGGAGGCAGGATGATGAGTCTGTGGCGCAGAAAGCCGGTGCGGGTTCTGGTGATTGTGCTGGCGGTGCTACTGGTTCTGGTAGCCGCGGTGAAGATCTTCCTGCCCGCCGAGAAGATCCGCGACCTGGCCCTGGCTCAAGCCCGCGAACGGCTGGGCCGCGAGGTCACGGTGGATGGCGTTTCGGTTTCGCTGAAGGGCGGACTGGGAGTCCGGCTGACCGACCTGGCCGTGCACAATCCCGACGGGTTCCCGGGCGACCCCTTTCTGCAGGCCGGGTCCTTCGACCTGAAGCTGGCCCTGGGGCCGCTGCTGAAGAAGCAAGTCCAGATCACCCGGCTGGTGCTGGATCGGCCGGCCCTGAATCTGGCTGTCGACAGCGACGGCAACAACAACTTCACCTTCGCTCAGCCGGAGTCGGAGGCGGCGGCAGGCGGGGGTTCGGAATCCGGTAGCGATGAGAGTGCGCCTCTCGCTGTGACCATACCCACCTTGACTGTCAGCAACGGCAGCGTGGTCTACGCCGACGCGCGCGCGGCGAACACGGGGGTCGGGCGGGTGCAGGTGAACGACCTGTCCGTGAACGTGACTCTGGACAGCACACCCGATGGCGGCCTGGCCGTTCGCGGCAACGCAAAGGCATCCGATATCGCCGTTACGGGGCCGCAATCGCTGCCCGCTCTGGCGACCGAGGCCGACTTCGACATAACCTGGCAACCGGAACCGGCGGCCGTCGCTCTCAACTCGGTGACGGCACGGATCAACGGCGTGCCCTTGAACGGCGCCGGACAGGTCGATCTGAGCGGACCCGCGCCTACCGGCACCATCAACCTGACGTTGCCGGAGCAGCCATTGACCGACCTGCTGGTCTTTGCCCCGGCCAAAGTGACGGGCAAGATCACCGGGTCCAATGACAGTGGACGGATCAACGCAGTCGTCGAAGTGACGTTGACCGGCAACCAGGAGAACCCCGTCCACACGGCAGGCCAGGCCACCTTGCGCGATGTGGACCTGGGTCTGGCCCAACCCTTCCTGCCGCCGGAAAAGGGCGCCACCGTGGCCGGGCGCGGGGACGCGGAGTTCACCTTCGCCCTCGATTCGCCCGATCCGGATCAGCTGGCCTACACCGGCACCGCCACCGTGCGGGGCGTGTCCTACAGCCAGCCCGATCTGATGGATCAACTGCAGAACCTGGACGGTGAATTGCTGATCACGCCGGACGAGTTCACGGTGCTCCGTTGCCGGGCTCAATTCGCGGCGGGCACCTTCGATCTGACCGGATCCCTGCACGATCCCTTGCCCTATTTTCTGCCTCCTGAACTGCAGGCCGGCAAGACCATGAAGACGCCGCACCTGGAGTTCGCGCTGAGCACCGAGCGACTGGACGTGGACACGCTGCTGCCCGCGGCCAGTCCCGCCTCGGAGAAGGACGCAGCGCAGGGAACAGCGACAGGTAGTGGATCGGCCGGGCGCACTCCGCCGCCTCCCATCGAGTTCGAGTTTCCGGACATCACCGGCCAGGGCACCCTCGCCGCCGATTCGCTGTTCTACATGCAGATGCCGTTCACCGGCCTGGCCGGCAAGATTCGGCTCGTGGACCGGGTCATGGAGTGCTACGACCTGCAGGGGGGGCTGTACGGGGGCACCGTGGGCGGCGACGTGAGTATCGATCTGAAGGACCTGAATGCACCGGCGTATGCCAGCACTTATCGAGCCACGAACATCGAGGTGGACCGGTTCCTGGATCGCTTCATCGGCCTGTCCGGAGTGGTTTACGGCGGAGTCGGCCTGCAGGGCTCATTTTCGGCGCGGGGCCGTGACCCCGAGACCATCAAACGGACCCTGACCATGGACTCGGACGCCGGCATCCGCCAGGGCCGGGTCGTCACCTCGGGCAACACATACACCGCCCTGAGTCAACTGGCCGGCCAACTGGGCCAGACCCTGGAACCGGAACAGACCCTGCGCGACCTGGCGACCCACATCCAGGTTGAGGGCGGCAAGATCGGATTGAAGGACTTGAGCACTCGACTGGGCCAAGTGGGCGACCTGACCTTCGGTGGCACCGTCGCCTTCACCGGTGAACTGGACTACAGCGGACAGATCCTTTTGACCGAGGAAGCAACCGCCAGGATCTTCACCGGCGGCACGCTGGGTGAACTGGGCAAGCTGCTGGGCGATCAGCAGCCCGAGCGTCTGGCATTGCCTCTATCGGTGGGCGGATCGCGCACCAGTCCCAAGGTGCAATTCGACCTGGGCGCCGTGGCGGCCGATCTGCAGAACCGGGTGATCAAAGAACAGGGTCAGAAGCTGGAAGACGAGGCCAAGAGCAAGCTCAAGGACCTGTGGGACAAGTTGAAGTAGGGGCGATCGCAGCGGCGCTCACCACCGAAGGAGTCGACGATGAAGTACCACCACCTGGGCATCCCCACCCGTTCTCCGCAGCCGGGCGAGACCTACCTCGAGCAGTACGACACCTACTGCACCGATCACGAGAGCAATCCCTACGGGATCCAGTGGATGCGCTTCGAGGCCGACTGCCCGTTCCCCGAGATCGTCCGGACCGTGCCCCACGTGGCCTTCGAGGTCGACGATCTGGCCGCGGCAATCGAGGGCCAAGAGATCCTCATTGCCCCGAACAGCCCGTCGACGGGCGTGCTGGTGGCGTTCGTCCTGGTGGATGGGGCGCCGGTGGAGTTTCTGCAGCACACCGATTCCTAGGGCCGACGATCCGAAGCCTACGGCTGAGCCCCCCCAACCCGCTTGATGTACGCGCCGGGATCGACCGGTGCCGCGAACCCCGCCTCGGCGAAGCGCTCCCTGATCATCCGGGTCAGCTCCCAGCGCACATTCCAGTAGTCCGTGGTTTCGACCCAGGGCCGGCAGATGAAGTTCACGGTGAAGTCGCTCAATTCATGGATCTTCACGATCGGCTCGGGCTCCTTCAGGATCAGCTCCTGGGCGGCCAGCACCTCGTGAATGATCTTCTCCGCCAGCTCGGTATCGTCGTTGTAGCCGATGCGGAAAACCAGGTCGACTCGCCGGGTCTGGCTGCCGGTGATATTGGTGATCACACTGCCCCAGATACTGTTGTTCGGCACGATCACCAGCTTGTTGTCGAAGGTGTTGATGATGGTGGAAGTCAGATTCATGGTCTTGACGACGCCCATCACTCCGGCAGCGTCGATGGCGTCGCCCACGTCAAAGGGCTTGTAGATCATGATCATCACGCCGCTGGCGAAATTGCCGAGGGTGCTCTGCAGGGCGAAAGCCAGGATGAACCCGGCCGCGCCCACGACGCCCAGAATCGGGCCGATATTCACTCCCAACGCCGACAGGCTCATCATGAACCCCACCAGCAGGATCACCCGACGTATCGAGCGGATGATGAAACTCTTCATCAGCTGGGAAACATTCTCGGTGCGGTGCAGCGCCTTCTGGGTGACCGCCCCCACAAGCATGGCCAGCAATACGAAGAACAACATCATCGCCAGGAAACGACCGACGTTCTTGGCCTGCTTGATGCCGCCGTCTTCCGACTTGAGCCACAATCCCACCAGCGACCAGCGAGTCGCCTGGTCGGCCACGTCCAGCTGGAACTTGGTCACCTCGTTGACGAAGATCCGAACCGGAGCGACCTCTTCCGGCGGCGCCCCTTTCTTTTCCCATTCCCTGACCACGACCCTCAATCTCTTGACCAGTTCTCCCCGGTCATCCATGAGGTTGGCCAGGTAGGCGACCACCAGGTCGTTCACTCCGGCCTTCCGCTTCAAGATCTCCTCGAGCTCCGTTGTCACCATGGCCATCAGTTCTTCATCGCCGGGATCGAACTCCCTTCCCGTCTCTCTCACCCGGGCCCTCAGCTGAGCCAGGCCCTGGTCCACCGTGTTGAACTCCCCGTACCTGTCGAGGTCTTTCTGCTCCTCCAGCGACTCCACGGCTGCAGCCAGGATGACCACGAGGTTGTTGACCTGGTAGGCCCTGGCCTCGCGGGCGATGGCCTTGTTGACCGCGGTGACCAGCCGGAGTCGAACTTCGATCAGCTCTTGTTCTAGTGTCCGCAGGTTATCGGCGGTCGCCTGCGTGGTGTCCTCCACGGCTGCCGCCCGGCTGTCGAACAGGACCTGGGAGACCGACAGGAACTCGTTCATGGTATCCTGGGCATCTTTGAATACCTGGCTGTCCTGATTCAGGTACTTCAAGGTGATTTGGACTTCACTGATGGCGCGCAGCTTGTTCTTCAGCAAAGCCTGCCAGATGGCCACTTCCCTGACCAGGTCTTCCCTGGTGGTCGGATCCAGCAGCAAGGACAACTCGTCCAGAGGCAGGTTCTCATCTCTGATGACCGTGAAAACGGGCTCCGAGGGAGGGGGCAAGGCGGGCTCGGGCTGAGGCTCGGCTTGACCGAGCGCTGGTCCGGCCATCAACAACAGCAACAGGAAGAACGGCAATATCCTCATGGCTAATCTCTTTCTCTGACAAACCGAAGTCTGCGACGCCGGGTTTTCATCGGGCCATTGTGACTGTGTAAATCGGATATGGCAACTCCAGGGACTTGCCACGGTGCCGGCGAATGACGATACTCCCTCTCAATAAACAGCACCAACCCGCAACAAGGAGGTTCGGTCGGTGCGCTATCGATTCGCAATTCTCGCCGCTCTCTGCCTGCTACCGGCCCTGACCGCTCCTGTCCAGGGCGGCGTCATCCTCAACACCCTCGCGGGCTACGACCAGCGCGAGCCCGGCTGGTCCGGCAAGATCGACGGCCTGTTCTCGGGCTCCGGCGGCAACACCGAACGCATCATCTTCTCGGCCGGGGGCCAGGTTCAGTGGCGGGGCGAAGTGAACCGCTGGTGTCTGCAATCGGTCGGCGCCTACGAGGAGAGTGCGGGGCGCGAGACCGCCCGCAACGTGGTGGTGCACCTGCGCCACAACCGGGACCTCAGCGAGGCCTGGGCCTCGATCCTCTTCGCCCAGGTGCAACACAATCCCTTCCAGCGCCTCGAATCCCGCTGGCTGTTCGGAGCCGGCGCTCGGGTCAACGTGCGCGATGACGAACAGGGCCGCATCGGCATCGGCCTGACGCCCATGCTGGAGCTCGAGCGCATCGATGGTGAACCGGGGCATCACACCCGGGGGCGCCTGTCAGCCTTCGTCCACGTGGCCCAGCACCTCAACGACCGGACTCGCCTCGACCTGACGGCCTTCTGGCAGCCCCTGTTCAGCGATATCCAGGCCTGGCGCGCCGTGGGCAACGTGGCGCTGGTGGTGGAGATCAACGGCCATCTGGATCTCAAGCTCGGAGCCGCGGTGGAGGATGACGCCCGCGCACCGGCAGGGGTCGAGCGGACCGACTGGAGCACCTATGCGGGGCTGTCCTGGACGTTCTAGAGCAGGCCGACGCAGGCGATCAACCATTCCGACGAGTATCGGCGCCCGCTGATCACCGCCGTCCCCTCCGGCACATCGATCAACAGCGGGTTGACCCGCGTGATGTTCTCGGTGCCGGACCCGGCCTTCACCCATAGAAAGCAATCCGGCGGTGTTCCACAGCAGGCTGAATTGCACCGTGGGCCCGACGAGCCGTCCCCTCTTTCTTGTATTATCTTGAAAACGGGGATTCGATGGGGTCGATTCACGGTCCCAAACACTACGCACAGATCAACCCGCCCCGTAACGGGGGCCGAAAGGGAGATTCGGCCCGTATTTTTGCATTCCCAAGGGAGGCACCGTTATGACCAGAGCCCTGCTGCAATTCCTACACACCGCCACGATTCTCGTCCTCACCGCCGCAATCCTGCTCTCAGCAAATCCCTGCTTCGCCCAAGGAGAAGTGGTGCTCTACAGCGAGGACTTCGAGAACGGTCCCGCCGGCTGGCACACCATCAACATGCAACCGTCGAAGGGAGTGTTCTGGCACCAAACCCAGGCCGCCGACCAGGACGGCGCTTCGATCGGTGTCGCCTGGTGTGGTACCGATGACCCGAACTTCGTCAACTCCCCGGGCTACGGGAACCGGTGGTGTCAGGATCTCAAGAAAACCTTCACCCTCACCGAGGTGGATCCCTCGCTCACCTACCGGGTCCAGTATGACATGGAGGCCTCGTACGATTACCTCTACGTGGAAGCTTCGTTCGACGGCGGACTCACCTTCGACCTGCTCCGGACTCTCACCGGATACAACACGACGCATAATCACTATGACGTCTACAGTGAATCTCTGGTCGGAAGCGTCGGAGACGTGGTCACGATTCGCTTTCGCTTCTACTCGGACATAGGTTTCAGTGACGAAGATGGCCTCATCGGAACCAACGGGGGCGCCCGGCTGGACTGGGTTACCGTCGGCTCGGGCTCAGCCGACGAGTTTGATTCCGCGCTGGATGGCTGGACCGCGTTTGAGGACCTGGGCTGGCAGGGACCCTGGCGGCTGGAAACCGGACTCGGCGGAAACCCGGGGCACGCCTGGACGGCACACGAGCTCGACGGGCCTCACGCCGGACAGTTCCCCTGGAGCGAGACCGGCCTACCTGTTCACATCGGCCTCGAATCGCCACTCATTCTCATTCCGCCCGACGCCGAGCACCTCTATCTCGAGTTCGATATCTACCGGGATCTGCCCCTGGCAAACTGGGTCTTCTACGATTTCCAGGTTGCCGCTCCGATCCAGAGCGGTGCCTACTTCACGGATCCATTCATCTACTATGCGCCGCCGGATCCAGCCCGGTGGGTGACCCGGCGTATAGACCTGATGCACGCCTACGCGGGGACTGATGCGAATGGTGACTCGACCTTCGTCAACCTGATCACGCCCGGGGCCATCAACATGGTGCTGGCCTTGACCGCGGAGGAACACTGGCCCACGGCGCCTCCGTACTGGTATTTCGACGGCGGCACGCCGCCGTTCTCACAGGTCCACGCCCCGGGCCCCTGGTTCGACAACGTGAGGGTCCTGTTGCCCGCGACCGAAGGAATCCTGGCCGGTGTGGTTCAGGCCGACTGTCCCGCCCCCGACACGCCCCTGTATGGCGTGACGCTGGTAGCCTACGACTCCATGGGTGCCGAGGCGGCCAGGGCAGTGACCGACGACGAGGGCTACTTCGAGATGACACTACTGGGCGGAACACACACCCTCTCCGTGGTCACACCCCTGGGTTACAGCGCCTTGCCCGACGAATACTCCGTCGATGTCCTCTCCGGTCAGACCGTGGAGCAGGATTTCGAGTTGAGTTGTCTGGATATAGATTCCAACCCGCGGTCCATCGGCTACTGGAAGCACCAGGTGAGCGAAGCTGCCGGCGGCGCGGGCCAGGGCAAGATGCACAAGATCAAGGCCGGGAAGAATGATCCCGACGATTCGGAAGGGGATATCGAATCGCCTGTTTGCGACTATCTCGACGTGGTTGCGAATCACTTCAACAGCAACGAGATCAATCAAGTGGTGGTCTACGCACCGCCCGCATCGGATACGTGCCGGGACAAGATCTCCGCTGTGGCGACGCTGCTCAATCTGCACGGCAACCAGGAGATGGTCGCCCGGGCCCAGCAGCAACTCATGGCCCTGCTCTTGAACTCGGCTGCCGGCTACATCCACCTGACGGAGATCATCAGCGAGGATGGTGCGACGGTGTCGCAGGCCATCACCCACTGTGACCTCCTCATCGACACCCCGAACGGTGACCGCGAAGCGGCCAAGACCATCGCGGATCTCATCAACAACGGGCAACCGGTTTCGGCGGGGATGATCCCGCTCGGTACCGATCAGATCGCCTATCGCCAGGGCCTGCCTTCAAGCGGGTTGCGGCTGGCCAGTAGTCCGAATCCGTTCAATCCCATGACCACCCTGCGCTACTACATCCCCGAGAACGCATCCAGCGTGAGCCTGGCCATCTATGACACGCGTGGCCGATTGGTACGCGAACTGACCGGCGCGGCCGGCGCCCGTGGCTGGCTGGAGACCCAGTGGAACGGCGCTGACAACAACGGCTCGCGCCAGCCCAGCGGCGTGTACTTCGCCAAGCTGGTGGTCGACGGCCAGCAGCAGATTCTGAAGCTGGCGATGTTGAAGTAATATTGGCTTCCGATCGGACAGGCAACTGGCCCCGGGTTCATCGCCCGGGGCCGGTTTCTTACTCGTGGGCAATCACTCTAGCGACACGGTCCGTTGTTGCTGAAACTCCAGCTGGCACAATCCCACCCGGAAACCAGATCCCAGATCGCGCACTGGTCCAGGGTCGGGTTGTAACTGATGGCGACAGAGGCGGTCTCGGCCTCGGTCACGTTGCCCAGGGCGCTGATGTCACTCAGGGCGCCGTTGCTGTAGATCTGGAGACGGCTCACGATTCGCGACAAGGATTCGAGGCCGCTGAAGTCTGCGAGGGCGTTGCAGGCAATGACCTGGAGGGATTCTATCGCCACCACGTCGGCGAAGCCGGCCAGGCTGGTCAGTAACGGCAGACCGTCCAGTTCAACGGAGCAGTTCTCGCCGACCACGGTCATCCCGGCAGTCGTCGTCAATCCCGAAAGCTGTTCGATGCTCAAATAGGTCAGGGCGGGCATCTCCGGCATACCGTTCAGGTCGGTGAGCAGGGGACAGCCATAGACGTAGAAGCGGGAGACCAACGGCAGGCTCGGCAAGTCGGCGAGATCAGTCAGTTCGTCGCAGTTTCTCAACGCGAGGAGGTCGAGCGCCGGTAGTTCGGGCAGGCCCTCCAGCAATTCCCCGCCGACACCTTCAATCGTCAGATTTTCGAGGGCCGATAGATCGCTGATACCCGCAAGGCTTTCGAGAGAAGGCAAGCCCCTCAGGGCGAGATTCCGAGACTGCGCCAGAGACCCGATACCGTTCAAGCTGGTCAGGCTCTCGTTCTGATCCAGGGTCAAGCTTTCGATTTCCGACAGGTCTGGCAAGCCCACAAGATCGATCAAGCTTTCGTTGCCTCGGATTGTCAGTCCTTCCAGGGCCGGCAATCCCGCCATCTCACCCAGATGGACCAGATCCGGGTTTCCATGGATGTAGAGTGCAGTGAGACCAGTCAATCCGTTCAGTGGGCCGATTGACTCGAGACCTTCGTTACTGTCGACCACGAGTCGCTGGAGCGACTCCAAGGCCGGCAGTCCGCTCAGATCCGTCACGCCCCGACAATCGGCGATGGTCAACCCCACGAGCAACGGCAGGTCCGCCGCCCCGGCCAACGCTTCGAGATCACGAACACCCCGGAGCGTCAGGTACCTCACCGACGGCATGCTTCCCAGGCCCGCCAGGGACAGATCCCCGAGACCGGCGAAGCTCAGCGATTCGCCCAGGGGAAGGTCGGGACACCCGGCGAGACTGGTTTGCTGGGCATTCGGTCCGAAGCTCACGTACCTGGCGTTCAGTTCGGGACGCAGCCCCTCCAGCGTCACGAGTGAATCGTTCACAGCGACCAGCACCCGCTCCAGGACATTGGCGTTCTCGAGGCCGGACAGCGACTTCAGTCGTTGATTGTGAGTGATCTGGAGATCACCGCCGATGACCCGCAGGCTTCGCAGTGGCGTGAGGTCCACGATGTCCTCGCTGGGGCCGATATTCAGGCCATAGGCGATCTCGACCACACCACCGAGGGAGTCGATATCCGCCTGGCTGGAAGCATGGACCCAGCCCGCAACCCCGGGATCTGTTCCGCTATCTTCCCCGGGGGAACAAGGACCATCATCGGAATCGCAGCCGGCAAGCAGCAGGCCGATGGAAAGGAGCAACACCGCGCTCCAGGAGTACGCACGTAGCTTTCTCGATTGTCTCATGGGCTTTCCTTCGCATAGATGAACGTGATAGCTGATAGCGGTCTGCCTGCCGTCTATATATATCGCTAACGACAGCGGCTTTTCAAAGAACTCCAGATCGGGCCGCCGGTTCCCGAAAGCCGCAGACGAACCCTTGCGACAGCGAAGCCGATCTGTCACCCTCGCTTCGGGGATCCGAGCCGCCGTCTTCATACAACCAGGGAGCCGACATGCACACCGGCGAAACCCTCGGCGAAATGCACGCCCGCGCCCACGGCAATCTGGAGTCGCTTCTGGAGCATTGCCGGCGATTCAGCCCCGAGGAACTGCATCGCGAACTTGCCGGCTTCGGCTACGGCACGATTCAGCTGCAGCTCCACCACGAGATCGGCGCCGAGTTGTACTGGATCGGAGTGCTGGACGGACGCATCGACGCCGATGACGACGCCCCCGACTATCCCACCGTCGAATCGCTGGAGGCCTATCGGGAACGGGTCTTCGCCGGCACCCAGCAGTACCTGTGCGGTGCTACGGTTGAGGAACTGAACACCCCCCGCGCCATGCAGACCTGGGGCGGCAAGGAGCAAGTGCTGACACCGGCCCACGTATTCTTGCGCACACTGGCTCACCTGTACCACCATCAGGGTCAGATCACGGCCATGTGCCGGATGCTGGGGCATCCCGTCAACGGGTTGGATTATCCTCATGGCTAGAGCGAAGGAGCTATCATGGACGTAGGAATTCTTTCCGATGCCTTCTTCAAGGCCACGGGGCAGATCAACTGGTTCTGGCATTTCTACGTCATCGCCGTCATCGCCATCATCGGCTGGTTGGCTTCGGGCAAGGCCCGGATGTCGAAGTGGCTCAAGACCGCCGTCATCGCCGGCTACCTGAGCTTTGCGGCCATGAACGTCAAGGGGCTGCACGGAGCCTACAAGTTCTGCGAGGCCGCTCGGCTGGACCTGCTGGCGGCCATGGCCAAACAGGGTGGGGCCGAGCATCTGACCGACGTCATGGAGAAAGCGTCATTCGCGGACCGAACCACCATCACGGTCGTCGTCCATATCGTGGTGGCCACTGTGCTGATCGTGGCGATCCTGCGCACGCCCGGACCGGAACAGCGTACGAACTGAAACGCCGCTGGTGGGCCCCGTAGACTCACAGGAAGGATACTGCATGCATTGCGTCTTCACCGGGAATCGACTCCGGACCTCTGTTCTGTTCCTGTCGATGTGCCTTGCGACGTGCTACCTGCCACACATAGCCGCGGCTGACGACCGCCCGATCGAGGAACGCGGTGCTCATTACCTCATATTCTGGGAAGGCACCGATCCCTACCTGAGTCTGGAGCAACTGGCCGCCTATTGCGCCCCGGTCTTCTGGTACTCCGCCGACGAGCCCGAGCTCGGCGGAGCCTCGGGCAAGGACATTCGGATTCCTGCGGCCTTTCCCTTCGAAGAGCAGATCGATTCGCCCGTGGTCTACTACCAGATCAGAAAGGTCGTCGCCGTCGAGGACAGCGAGACCGAGACGGTCCTTCGCAATCACGACGCGATCGGCGCCTCGCTGGTGGACCTGAGCACTGCCTACGGTTTGAGCATCGATTACAACCATTACTATCGACATGAAGCGGGCCTCGGCAGACACGATCACGACACGGAGCAGGTGCAGCTCAAGATCTATGTCCACCGCTATCAGGATGCCCTCGACGTCACGCACTACCAGTTGTACCTGTTGCAGTTCACCGGCAAGGCTCACGCACTCGCCTGGTACGATCACATTTACGAGGTCGACCGGGACAACTTGAACGAGGAGCTGGTCCTGCCCTTCCATGTACTGGTTGAAGAGGGCAAGCACGCCAGCATCACCGACATGAACAGCGACGGTTACTACACGCCCGGCTACGACGTCAACGTGCGCACCAACGACGCCTGGGGTCTGCGCGACATCATCCGCACCGGCGGCTTGTTCTCGCCCAGGTTCGAGGCCTGGATGGCCAAGATTCGACTGCCCGCATTCCGGGTCCTACCCCCGCTCCCGGCGGACAGTCCACACCGGTCGCGCTACGAACTCGACGGTGTTTATGCCCCGAACAATGCCGTCTACCAGCTGCGTCCGATGCCGTCGCCGGAGCAGGCTCACCCCGATGTGGCCCTGGCCAAGGACATGGAGAGCTATTACTCGGAGGATTGGCCCAGCGTTCACTCCATCTCCACCATCAAGAAGTTCTTGGGCTGGTGGCAGGACGAAAACTTCATCATCTCGCTGGGGGTCGCCGCCCGGGTCGACGACGACGCGTGGGGCGTCATCTTCAACTTCCCCTTGTTGATAGTCAAAAACGTAGAAGCCCCGCTCATCGGCGGCTGGCTCGTGAATCGCCTCTACTTCCAGGACAAGGGCTTGCGTGACTATGGCTACAGCATTCTCTACACACCGTCGGCTTCACGCTTCATGGACCCCTACATATCCGGCGGCGTGGAAGTCGACTTCTACGATGCCGAGGGCGTCGACGAGGTACAGCGTCGTACGGACTTCGTTCTCGAATCCGGCATCAAGATCCGGGGCAACGTCAAGTACTCACCGTTGAAGTTCCTCAGCGTGCTGACCGATTTCTGGGGCGTGCGCCTCGGCGTCAAGAGCCGCGGGTTCATGAGAATCGACGAACTGGCCTACGTATTCGAGATCGGGGCCGGGGTCTGGTGATCTACTGCACATATTGTTCGGCCTTGAAGAATCCGGCATCCGGCGAACTACCTGCAGTTCGACGCTATCTCAGCGAGCGAATCGAAATCGTTGCCACCGCGGCCACTCAACGGGGTCATGGATTTCTCATCCTGTCGGGGAAGTATGGACTGCTGCACCCGGACACGCCGATCCCGTACTACGATCATCTGCTTCAAGACCACGAGGTCACCGCCCACTCTGGTGTGGTGTGCGAACAGTTGCGAGCTCTGGGCGTTCGGAAGCTGGTGTATTTCACCCGGCCACCGACGACGGACCCGAACCTGCAATCGTACCTCGACTGCATCCGGCGGGCAGTCGCGGCCGCCGGTGCCGAGTTCGAGTACGTCGAGCTCGACCCCGAAGTCAACAATACTTGACATAAGGTACACTATACTTTACACTCATTGATATGAGTACCTCAGCCCTCAAGAACCGTGTCCGGCACTACCGCTTCCTCGCCGGCGAGATGACCCAGCGTGACCTGGCCGAGCAAACGGGCGTCTCCCGCCAGACCATCGTGGCGGTCGAGACCCGGCGCTTCCGTCCATCGGTCGAGCTCGCCTTGCGCATGGCGGACGCCCTGGGCGTCACAGTCGAAGATCTCTTTCAGCTATCAGATGATCCGGAGGAATAGATCGATGCCGACCAGCAAATCCGTCGCCTTGCCCGCCACCCGGAAGTGGCCCTTCTCGTGGCTCGACACTCTGGCCGTGGTAGGCGCCGCCCTTTCGGTCGTCGATCACTACTTCATCGTCCTGGCGGCCTTCGGATTCCTCGGGCCCGGTCTGCTCAGCGAGTGGTCCGGCAATCGCAACAAGGATGAGTTTGAACAGACTGCCATCCGCAGAGCAGGGCTGCACGCGTTGATGGTCGTTTCGATCGGGCTCACCCTCTTCATTGTCGCGCGGGTAGCACGCCCTTACAGTGCGGAGCAGGGGATCGCTGTTCCTGATCTGTTACCGGCCACCCTGGTATTCTCCACCTTGATCGTCGTGTACTACCTGAGTCGCATCATCTCGTACTGGGGCCCGGCGATCGCTGCTCGGCGCGTACTCAGGATCTACGCGGCTCTGTTCTTCCTGAGCGTAGTTGCCGCGGTCCTCAAGCGACTCATCGTGCTCGGTCGAAGCGATGTCTGGGTGGGATTCCTGCCGGTCCTTGCTGTTCCGGTGGCCGCTTGGGCGCTCTCGATTCTTGTCGCGAGGCGAACTCGTTTGACCGGTATGATCCTGGTGGCTTGCTCACTTGGCGTTCTCGTTCCCGTGGTGATGGCCATGGACGAAGGTTCCTGGGGGTGGATCGCCGATTCGATACTCTGGACCATTGTGCCGCCAATGGTGCTGGGCGTCGCATTGCTGTGGCAGGGCCGGCAGAGGGGAATCGAGCAAGACGGGCAGGAAGAGTTTGGCTAGCGGGTCTTTCCCGCCAGCAACAGGTAGATCTGCCTGAAAGCCGCGGCCAGACCGAACAGGACCCCCCCGACCATGGGCCAGGGCTCGCCACCCCAGTAGTGCTGGATGACCCGGCCCAGCAGGTAACCCAGCGCCGGGCCGGCGACCATCATCATGGGGATCAGGGTGTAGGAGCCGATGTCCCGAGCCTGCTTGCCGTCGCTGACGGGCATCCGGCCGGTGAGTTTCTTGGCCAGGGCGTCGCGATCTGCCTCGCGGGCGGCATGGTCTGTCTTCACGCGCTGGCGCAAACTGTGCACCTTGCTGATGTCGGGTCGGTCGGGGAATCCGTCGGGAAGGGGTGCGTCCTCGTCGGCGGTCGGCGCCCACCAGGGTGGGGTCAGATCGTCGTCGGATGCCCCCCGCGGGGCACCTTGCCTGCCATCTTCATCGATACTCATGAATTGGTCGCCCCCGCTGCGGCGCTGGTGTTCAGGATTTCCGGGTCTGGATACCGAACTTCTCCATACGACGATACAAGGTACTGCGACTGAGCCCCAACAGCCGGGCTGCGCCCAGTCGATTGCCTCCGCATTCGTCGAGGGCCATCAGGATACGTGATCTTTCCACTTCGTCGCTACCAGTGAATCCGGCACTGACGGCTGCCATCTCCAGCAGATGTGGCCCCGTCAGGATCCGTGGTACGCCCTCGGCGGTGCCCGGCAGCTCCACCGAGACCTGGCCCCGGGACACCAGGTCGACCTGCGCCCGCCGAGCCACGGTAGCGATCTCCCTCACATTACCCGGCCATTCGTAGTCCTGAACCAGTTCCATGCTCGGGCCGTTGAAGTACTCGGGCAAATCGACGGGCCTTCCGGCGGCAATGCTCAAGAAGTGCCGCATCAAGGGAACGGCGTCGCCTTGTCGTTCGCGCACCGGCGGTAAAGCCAGTTCGAGGATCTTGAGCCGGTAGTACAGGTCGGCGCGGAATCGCCCCTCTTTCACGAGCCTGCCAAGGTCGGCGTTGGTCGCTGCGACCAGGCGGATATCGGCATGGCGCTCCTGGGGGTCACCGATGGTCTGATAGGTGCCTTCTTGCAGCAGTCGTAGCAGTTTAGGTTGAGAATCCAGG
>Ga0209692_10003526_pt1 | contig 15094 bp, 15 predicted proteins | sample tdDd472_FD_187129 | JGI IMG/M metagenome (GOLD analysis project Ga0209692, IMG submission 187129) | Marine sediment microbial communities from the Atlantic coast under amendment with organic carbon and nitrate - tdDd47.2 (SPAdes)... | ecosystem: Environmental > Aquatic > Marine > Coastal >...
AAGACCTCGGTTTTTTCTAATACAGCTTGAAGCGATGCCTTAATTGATTCATTATCTGAAATATCAAGTTGAATCACGTGGACATGATTGGGATAGGTTTGCGCCAGTGTTTGCAGATCGTTAGCGGTATCTGGATTACGACAACTCGCAAATACATAAGCGTCACCTGACTCCAAATATTCTTGTACGAGACCTAAACCGATGCCACGACTTGCGCCAGTAATGAGAATATATTCCATGTCTTGCCCTCATAATTATTTACCAGAGGTGTTCTTCACCATTCCATTTATAGAACTTGCCATTATCGGAGCGAGTCAACCCATTTATTAACTTCATCAATCCTGTTGCGGATTGTGTTGGCGTAATGGATGCACTCGCGCCTCCCATATCAGTTTGAACCCATCCGGGATGCGTTGTGATTGTGATGATGCCCGACATATCGCCATCATTCGCCAGCACACGAGCCGCCATATTCATGGATGCCTTACTCATTCGATAGGCATATGATCCACTGCCAGCATTGATGAGTGACCCTAATTGCGAGGAGATCATCACGACGCGCGGATTATTTCCTTTTTTTAGGAGATGACGATACGCCTGAGTGACAATTAGAGGACTAACCGAATTGGTTGTGACCACCTGTGAAACATCGTTAATGGATAACTTTCCTAAATTCTGCGATTGATGCCCACCTTTAGGGAAGATACCAGCATTGTTGATGAGTATATCGAGTGCATTGGTATGCTGTTCTACTGCTTTGACAGATGATTCAATTGACTTGCTATCACTAATGTCTAATTGAATAATTGTGACTTTATTCGGATGCTGTTTTGCGAGTGTGTTTAATTCACTTGCTTTATCAGGTGTACGGCAAGTTGCAAAGACATGATTATCGCCTGCTTGTACATATTGTCGTGTGAGTTCAAAACCTACGCCACGATTTGCCCCTGTTATTAAAATACGTTTCATGAGTTTTCCTATGCTAATTCTGAACGGGAATATCCGAGAATACGACGAGCGACAATCAAGGTGTTAATCTGATCTGTGCCTTCGTAGATGGAATTAATGCGACCATCACGCATCCATTTTTCGATCAACCATTCGCGGGTATACCCCATCATGCCGAGGATTTCGACAGCTTTTTGGGTGATACGGGTGGTTGCTTTTCCTGCTTTGACTTTTGCCATTGATGCTTCGAGAGGATTACTAATTTTCTGGTCAAGTAAACTAATCGAGCGCATCGTTAGCAGATAAGCGGCTTTGAGGTCTGCTTCCATCTCCATCACATCACGTTGTACAGCAGTGAGTTTGTGATAGGGTGCACCATAGGGAATATCGATACCTTCTTCCGCTAATTTCTCGATTACAAATTCGACTGAAGCCCGTGCAATGCCGATTGCGCTGGCGGCAACTAAAGGGCGGCTAGCGTCAAATGTTGCCATCGCCCCTTTAAATCCACGCCCACCTTTAGTTTGTACATCACGGCTACCGAGGATATTATCAGCTGGAATCCGTGCGTCATTAAAGCTAATTGCTACGGTGTTGCTGGCACGTATCCCATGTTTGATCTCTTCTTTGACGACTTTAACACCAGATGTACCTGCTTCAACCACAAATGGTTTCATTCCAGCACGGCCGGCACCCCGATCAATCGTCGCCCACACGATCACTAAGCCATCACTTTCTTCGAGTGCTAATCCGCCACTGGTGCAAAAGATTTTTTCTCCGTTGAGTATCCATTCTTGCGATTCTTCATCAAAATCAGCTGTGGTTTGGATGGCGGATGTATCTGATCCTGCGTTCGGTTCTGTCATCGCCATTGCACCCCAAACAGGGTCACCCTCAGCAAAGCGTGATAACAAACGAATCTTCTGTTCTGGTGTTCCGACAGCTTCAATAGCAGAGCCACCTAATGCCGCACTCGGCAAACACAGATAAATACCTGTATCACCCCATGATAACATCTCGACCATGTGCATAAGTGCAAGATATTGGGTGCTAGGGCGGTCTTTTTTCTTATCTTCGGTGGTTTCACCATTTTGTTCAGCTTCGAGTTTTGCTTTTATTTTCTTGAGCGATGAAGCTTGTTGTGCGCTGAGAAGGGGCCACAATGCCTCGACGTATTCCTTCGGTCTCGCATGTTCATTTTCATCTAACTCGCGTGAGAAGGGGCGCATGGTTGTATCAGCGATATATTTCACCATCTGCTGTTGTTGGATGATGTGTTCTGGAATTTCAAAATCTATAGCCATAATTTTGTCCTTAAAACAACTAAATTATCGTCAAGCCATCAAAAGTCGGGAAACCACGTCCATTCCTTAGCCAACGTTCCGCAGGATATTCTCGGATGAATCCATACCCTCCGAGTGTTTGTACACCGCTATCTGTGACTTGTAGAACCATCTTATCAGCAAATTGTTTGGCTAAAACGGCTTCACGGGTAGCCTCTTCGCCCCTATCGATTTTCCATGCCGCTTCCCAAATCATGAGCCGTGCTGCATCAATATCAATGCGACCTTCTGCCAACATAAAGGCAATTGACTGATTTTGTGCAATAGCCCGTCCAAATTGCACACGCCCTTTTGCATAATCAACTGCGTATTCGTGTGATGCTCGTGCAACACCGACTGCCATTGATGCCAAACCTAATCGCATACGATTGAGGATGACAGGGTAATCAATCGCTATTTTTGCTGTCGCGGATACACTGACATTTGTAAAATTAACTCGGTAGGTTGGTAACGCTCGAATTCCTAATAATTGCTCGCGTTTTTCTATGGTTATGCCGTCTGCTGATGTTTCGACGATATAAGCAGAAACATCCCCCGACTCACTATCTTTGGCATAAACAAGTATGACTTCGGCTGATTCTGCTAAAGGGACAAAGGCTTTTGTACCATTTAATGATACCGTGTCACCGTTGGTTGTAGCGGTTGTTTTCATATCATGCGGATCAAATCCGATGCCGGGTTCGAGGAGTGCGGCGGTTGCGGGGGCGATGTCTTCATCTAGGAACATCTCTATATATTGGGCTTGTTGGTCTTCTGTGCCATATAACACCAATGGATAGGCAAATAGGGCAGGGGTCATAATATGGAGGGCTGTGGATAGCTCACCAAATGCCAATTCTTCTGATGCTAGCGCACTTGTGACAGCACTCATTTCCCCAAACCCGCCTATAGTTTCAGGGATCGATGCGGGAATCAATCCAATTTGCCAACCTTTGCGGATGGTGTCTAAATCTGGCTCACTTTTTTCGTCATGTTCGTGCGCGGTCTTACGAATATCAGCTGTTGCATACCGATTGATGGTATCAATTAACAATTGCTGGTCTTCTGTTGGGATAAATGAGACCATATTTTACTCCTTTGTACCTACTAAATTATTTTTTATAAGATAATCGACGATAGCGATTGATACCTGCCGATTACCATCTTCGGTAATATGAACAGAATCCATAAAGATGGTTTCTTGTTCGTCTTTGAAAAAATCGGACATAAATAGAAAATATTCGATGGATGCTTTAGTCATTGCTGTTTCTATTTGTGGATCAATCTCAAGATAATATTCTTGAACAGGAGCTGCACGCACAACATCTGAATTTTGAATGTAGTGGTCTTCATACTCTGTCAACGGTTTGTAGACCCATGTGGGTTGCCAGATGAAAACTGCTCTGAAATTATTGGCTTGTGCCATCGCCTGTACTGTTTTTACATATCGTGTGTAATAATCGAATACGGTATCTGCATCTGGAAGTGGAATAGAGACAGGGGCTGCGGTATCTGGCGGGCCGCCAATATAACCTCGTTTGATTGACTCAACAATATCGTTATAGCCTTGATAAAATATGGCTATATCGGGGATATTTCCCTGAAGCACTTGAATATTAAACACAGCTAGATCATTAAATGACGTGTAGCCGACTTCCCCCAAATTTGTAACTTTCACATTGACTTGATGCTCGCCTTGCAGAATCTGCGAAACAATTGATGGTATCGTGTGTTCATCTCGTGCGCCATATCCCCAGATTGTTGAGCCTCCATAAAAATGTACTGTCACATCACCAGATAAGTTTTTATTTTCTGGTAAGTCAACTGTTCGACGGATACCGTCTGCGCTGATATTGATATAGTCACCTACAAATGGAATAGAACGATGTCCTACATAGGGAACGTTCGGATGATAGACAACTTGATACTCTGACCAGTATTCTAAGCTACGCGAGTTTAGCTCGTCCCCTAGGAAGAATTTTAAACTTGCTTGTATACGCTCAACCTCGTTGAGATCCCGCATAACGTTTTGATTTAGCTTTACCAATCCGACAACAACGATGAGTAGACTGATTGCTGTCGTTGAAATCATCCAAATGGGATGCTGGAGGAGTGTCAACAACAAAGGGAAACTCACTATCAACCAGAAGAGGATTAACCATAATCCGAAGAGGCCAATCACAGAACTGACAGCTGAGTAACCAATGTTAAATTGATTATCAAACAGAATCACAAATAGACAGAGCTCAAATAAGATCGGTACGATAAGCAAGTTTATGAGAGGATTTGTGAATACCCAGACAATACGCCGCGTCATAGGAACCCACTTCATTGGGTCAGTTCGTAATAGCTTCCATAGTATTCCTAGTATTGGGATAGACAACACCCCGAACACAACGATCTGACCTGCTGATAATTGGGATACATCACCACCTAGTAATAATCCGATACAAACCACGACATCAATGATTAATAGCAAAAATAGAAGAAATAAACCTTTTGCTAATATCTGTGCGGCTTGATCGATAGTTGTTTGATATTGTTGGCTGGTGGGACGCAATCGCATAATCAAATCGTCTTTCTCAGACTAAAAGGCATACTATTTATCGTCCACCTGCGACCTCAATGACTTGTCCTGATACATAATTAGCGAGGTCGCTAGCTAGGAATAGAACTGGACCTGCGGCTTCTTGGGCTGTTCCGGGACGACCCATCGGAATGACCATCGGTGCCATCTGCCGTAATTGATCTGGGATACCAAGTTTGATGCGTTGTCCGTCGCGCTCGGTAAAGTTTTCTTCATCTTCTGCTTGGGTAAGACGAGTATCGATATATCCAAATGCAACGGCGTTTACCTGAATATTAAACATCCCCCATTCTTTCGACAGTGTTTTTGTCAAGCCGATGATCCCTGCCTTACCTGCGGCATAATTTGCTTGACCGACATTGCCCCGTGTGCCTGATGTACTGCTAATATTGACAATCTTACGGGCTTTTGCTTGCCCGTTTTCGGCGATTTCTTTTTTTGCTTGCTCCCTCATATACGGGATACACGCTCGGATAATCTTGAAGGGGGCAGTCAGATGGACAGCCAACATTGCTTCCCACTGTTCATCAGACATTTTGTGCATCATGCCATCCCATGTGTAGCCTGCGTTATTAACTAGGATGTCGATACCACCAAATGTATTGACGGTTTGCCCTACCAATTCTTCGATACCACCATCATCGGTCACATCGGCAGGAACAGCAATTGCTTGACCACCAGCTGCGACGATTTTATTTGCGGTTTCCTCAGCGGGGGGTGGGTCAATATCGCTGATGACGACATTTGCACCATGTTGGGCGAATAGTTCAGCCGTTGCTGCGCCGATTCCCCGTCCACTACCTGTAATAATTGCTGTTTTCCCACTTAATAAGCTCATCAATAACCTCATATTTTTCTATTAAATTAATTTGAGAGTATTATTTCAATCACGTGAGCAGACATGGCTACTCCCCTACAATTCTAAAAACATTCAGGACATTACATAAAACTGAATGATTAGGCTTTGAGCGAAGTCAAAAAGGTATCGACCATGACTTCGGCAACATCATCACCTGTTAAGCGCCCACCATCTTTATACCAAATACCCACCCAGTTATGCGCGCCAAGCATGGCTTTAGCCACAATTGCATGATCAACTTGCCGGAATTCGCCTGCCGCAATCCCAGCCTTGATGGTATTACGAAATAAACTCTCAAAATAATCGCGACGCTCAAAAAATTGATCGCGACGTTGGATAAACTCTTGTTCTGGTTGATCGTTATTTTTCCCAGACTCTGTCACATTGAGCAAGGTTCGAATTTCAAAGACCATTGCTGCACCGACGGCTGTATTACCTGTCACACTCATGATATGTGACCGTATCATTTGCTCTAATTGTTTTGCATAGGGGATGTCAGAATGCGTGATGGGTTCGAGTTTGGCGATTGTTAAATTCAGCCCTACTTCGAGGACGTTTAGGAGTAAAAAATCTTTGCTTTTAAAATGGTGATATAAACTAGCTGCTGTGAGGTTGACTTGTGCCGCAATATCTTTCATGGTGGTCGCTTCATAGCCATTGTGCCGCAGGACTTCAGCCGCCGCCCATAAAATATCTTCTCGATTAACAGATTGATCGGCAGGTTTTCGCGCCAATGGGGTCTCCTCTCGACATCACAAAATAATGTGAATTAATCTAATCACGATTAGATTATAAAGCAGACCCTAGCAGGATTCAACGGGGGAACGATAGATCGACTGTCTATAGACCATCTACCAAGCGCAGTATCCACCGTCAATGATCATATCATGCCCCGTCATGAAGTCGGATGCTTCTGAAGCCAGATAAACCACCGCACCGACTAAGTCTGATACTTCTGCCATTTTGCCCATCGGTGTGCGCTCCATCCAATGTGGATATTTTTCTGCGCCAACAGGTTCGTTGATAAATTGTTCAACCAATGCTGTGCGGGTATATCCGGGACTAATGCTATTGACACGTACACCACGCGATGCCCATTCGGTGGCAAGGCTACGGGTGAGGTGTAAAACGCCTGCTTTTGACGCATTATACGCGGCTTGATTTTGGGGTGTGTTAGAGATATGCGCTGACATCGATGCTGTATTAATGATTTTGCCGTAACCCGCTTCTAACATGATGCGTCCTTCGGCTTGAGCACAGTAGAAAACACCATCCAGATTGACAGACATAATTTTTCGCCATTCTGCTTCGGGCATGGTTTCGGCATCATACCAACCGGCGATACCTGCGTTATTAACAGCAATTGTTAGGCTTCCCCAGTGATTAATAATGGTATCAACCATCTTTTGGACTTGGTCGGTTTGTGTGACATCGGTTGTGATGGCGATAGATTCTGCACCGAATTCTGCGAGTTCATTAGCCACTGTTTCTGCGGCAGAAGTTGACATATCTACAATCGCGACTTTTGCACCTGCTTCTGCTAGGGCATGAGCAAACCCACGCCCGATACCTGATCCACCACCTGTAACGAGTGCAACCCGTCCATCTAATCGAAAACGATCTAATATTGATCTGTTTGTGGTCATTGTAAAATCCTTAAAATTATTTGCTTGTCGTTTTATAAATCTTGATTTTGCGGGAGCATCACAAGATCACGGATGGTGACATGGGGTGGTTGAGACAACATAAAAATAACCGCTTGCGCTACATCTTCAGACTTTAAATAACCATGTTCACCAACGGAAACTCTTTCTATATCTTCAGGATTATCGAATCCCCACAATTCATTGGCAACTGCGCCGGGGGCAATTGCACCGACACGAATTCCCATAGGAGCAACTTGTCGACGTATGGTATGTACAAAGCCTTGTATCGCATGTTTGGATGCGCTATAGATGGGCTCCCAGTGAATATCAATGAATCCTGAAATCGAGCTAGTCACCAGAATATCACCTGATTTTTGCGCTTTCATATGAGGTAACACAGCATGAACACAGCGCAACACAGCATCTACATTCACGGTCATTAAATTTGACCACTCATCAGGGTCACCATCTTCGATCTGACCGGGGATATAAATACCTGCATTGGCAAACATGACATCCACGCGCCCAAATTTTTCGATTGTTTTATCAATCATCGTTGTGATGTCCGTGGGAACAGTAAGATCTGTGGGGATTACCAATGTATCTGCGTCAAGGCTATCGGCGAGTGCATTGAGCTTATCCGCAGACCGTGCCGCAAGTGTCATCTTACAGCCCAATTCTGCCATTGCTCGTGCGGTTGCCGCGCCAATGCCTGAACTTGCACCTGTGATAATAATAACTTTTCCAGAAAGAATGTGTTTCATAATCTAGACCTCGATGTGAAAAATATTTAATGAACTTGATAGTAACATGATTTCAATATTTTAACCGCTTACTACTAATTAGACGATCATCTTATATTCATTGCATGAATCAATAACATATTCATTTAGATAGAGACCACAATACACATTTAACTTGATGGGACTATAATGTAACCGTTGTATAGCTAAGGGGACTAATTTTATGGCAAATACACGTTGGGCAACTTATGACCTGATTTTTTTTGATTGTGATAGTACGCTATCGACGATTGAAGGTATTGATGAACTTGCCAAACTTAAAGGTAAAGAAGGGCGTGTCGGATTGCTGACCAATAAAGCAATGGATGGCGAACTGGATTTGTCTGAAGTATATGGTAAGCGACTTAAAGCGATTCGCCCCACGCGCGCACAGCTCAAAGCGGTCGAAGAACTGTATTGGGAAACGATGGTAGAGGATGCATTGGATGTAATTTCTGCCTTACACTTTATCGGTAAGCGCGTATTTATTATCAGTGGTGGCTTGATTGATGCTGTCAAGGGATTTGGTCGGCGGTTGGGTGTAGACCCTAGCTTGATTCGTGCCGTAGAACTTGAATATAACGAATTGTCGGGTGAATGGTGGCGGTATCATGAACCCGAAGCGCAACAATCAAAAACGTACTTGGATTACAATGAAGGTCCACTCACTGTTTCGAGCGGGAAACCGAAAATTATTCATGAACTAGCTGGTGATTTACCGGGTAGGCGGATGATGGTAGGTGATGGTTCATCTGATCTTGCGACACAATCTGTTGTGGATTTATTTATCGGATATGGTGGTGTTGTCGCGCGCGAGAAGGTCAAAGCAGAATCTGATGTGTTTGTGCAGAATTTGTCGTTAGCTGTGATTTTGCCGTTGGCAACAGGGCACATTGGTTGGGAAAAAGTTCAGAATACAAAACATGAAGCGATCTTTCGCAAAGGGATTAACCTTGCTTTGGAACATCAAAATGTCCTCTTTAAAGATGAAGATTACCGACAGTCATTTATCAGTGAATTTGAAATAGAAGGATAGGCATGACATTTTCTGCAATAATTTTTGATATGGATGGGCTGTTGGTTGATTCTGAACCTGTTTGGTACGATGTTGAAGTCGAGATGATTGAATCTAAAGGATATACATTTACGGATGATGTGCGGGATTTGTTGGTTGGTTTGCGGGTAGATGAATTTTCCGAGATTATCTACAAACATTATCCGAAAGTTGCGGAGTCTCCAAAAGCCGTTGCCGAAACAGTCATCAATAATATGCTAGGTGTACCACCAGAAAAACTTCAGGCGCGTTTAGGGGCGGATGAAATAATTAGCTATGTGGCAGAACAAGGTATTCCGTGTGCGATAGCATCGAGTTCAACCCACGTCATCATTGAGCATTTTACGAAAATACGAGGTTGGCAAGATTTAATCCCACAACGTTATTCGGCTCAGTTTGTGAAATATGGTAAACCTGCGCCCGATATTTATTTGCACGCGGCTCAAAAACTGGGAATAGACCCTGAAAAATGTCTGGCATTAGAAGATAGTCGGGCAGGGACACAAGCGGCACTCGCGGCAGGTATGACCTGTTACACTGTACCTGATTTGTCGCATTCAAACGTGAGTGATTTTGATGGTATTAATGACAATATTTATGCGAGTTTAGTTGACGTATTGGACGAAATTAAATCGAAAAGGTTGTTCTCTTGACACAACATCATATTTTGGTCGCAACTGACCTCACACCCGAAAGTATCAACCACTTACAATCCGCCGAGAATATTACGGTTACGACTGTTGCTCCCAAGACATCAAATGTACGGGATGCCCTTAAAACAGCGACTGCGATTATCACCCGTGATGATTTTAAGTTGGATGCTCCTTTACTGGAACACGCGCCACATCTTAAGTTGATTGCACGGATGTCTGCTGGTTTGACAGGTATCGACATCGAATATGCGACACAACGGGGCATCATCGTTATGAATACGCCCGGTGTGAGTGCAGTTGCGGCGGCGGAACATACTCTTACCTTAATGCTTGCTCTTAATCGTAATCTGCCAAAAATTCATGATAGTCTACGTGAAGGCTGGTGGTTATTTGACCGTAAACAACAAGTCGGGAAACAACTCAACGGCAAGACTGTTGGGATTGTTGGCTTGGGACGGGTTGGACAACGAGTCGCGCATTTATGTCTCGCATTTGGCATGATCGTCAAAGTCTATGATCCATATATCCGCGAAGAACAGGTCAATGATCCTCGGATTTTCTTGGTTGGATTTAAGGAACTCCTTCACACAGCTGATTATGTGAGTGTTCATGTGCCAGCCACCCGCGAAACACAAGCGGTCTTTGATGCGGAAACTATTGCCGAGATGAAAAAAGGTGCGTATTTTATCAATACAGCGCATGGTGGGGTTGCTGACGAAACTGCTTTAGCGGATGCACTTAAAGACGGGCATCTTGGTGGGGTTGCTATTGATGTATGGAGCGAAGAACCACCTTTTAATAGTCCATTGATTGGTTTAGATCATGTGATTCATACACCTCATATTGGGGATAATACGGTTGAAGCGATGCAAGACCTATCGTTACAGATTGTTGAGCAGGTGATTGATGCGGTCAATGATACTGACTATCGTAATGTCGTGAATATGCCACTCTTACCCGGTGTCAATTATGATGAAATCCGCCCATATATGGAGCTTGCTGAAAATATTGGGGCGTTACATCATGTTTTGGCACGGAGTCCGATTCGGCGTGTAGCGATTGAGATTATTGGCGATGATATGAATGGGTTGATTAAACCAATGACCGTCGGGGTTTTGAAAGGTTTATTAACACCGATTCTTGGCGATCAAGTCAGTTATGTAAATGCACCGATCTTGGCAACAGAACGCGGTTGGCAAATCACACAGGCGAAAGGCATCAAAATTAGTGAATATACCAATGTGATGACCTGCCAGATTACGCTGGATGATAACGAAGAAATCAGTATCGCAGGTACATTGCTTGACCGCAAGAAACCCTATATTTTGCAAATTAACAGTTATCGGATCCACTTTGTACCTCGTGGTTATCTGCTGGTGATGGGAAGTTATGACCAACCCGGTGTGATCGGCAAGGTCGGGACACTCTTGGCAGACAATGGTGTGAATATCGCAAGTTGGCATACAGGACGTGCTGAACCCGGTGGTAATACGCTGACCGTACTTACATTAGATGAGGCAATTCCTGAATCAATTTTGGATATGCTCCGCGAGCAAGATTTCATCCGTCACGCTCATCAAATGAAGATATGATGACTTTTTTTAACATAACTCGCACAAACCATGACTTGCCATAATCACTGGTTTTCGGTCACACTAGAGATTGAGACTTTTAAAGTAGAAAGAGACAACTATGCGATTAGTGATATCGCTTTTGATTATGGCATTGATTTTGGTAGCATGTGGCGGTGATGCTGCTCCAACAGAAGCACCTCCAGCAACAGAAGGTGGTGTATCAAGTGATGCAACATACACCCCATTACCAGCAGGGTTTGTTCCAGAAGATAACAGTTTCATTATTGTGACCCCTCAGTCACAAGTCTTAGAGAATACTATCCCTCTGGCGGGAACACTGGTATATGATAGTGAGTATGTTGATGATGGCGCAGATGCTGTATTTGACCGTGTTATATTTACTCGATCCGGTGGCGGAGAAGGCGCACCCGTATATTTCCTCATTCTCAACCAAGATGGTACGTATGAATTGAATTTGAAGACATTTGGGCAGGTGGATGCCGCAACGGTGACACGGATTGATGATATTATTGATGAAATCAACTTCTTTGGTATCAGTACTGTGATGGTTGGGTCTGTTCAAAATCCCGATAAGTATCGCTATGCCGTTACAGTAGAGCGGGGTGGTATAGAAATGACACTCAATGCTGACGATGGGCTAATTCCACAACCTATAACACCATTGTTTAGTGCGTTCATGAGTCTTATTGCTGATTCGGAAAATACAGCATTTCCGACTGACGCAGAAGCCCCTACAGCAACACCATAAATTTAAGGTAAGGGGAGAAGCGATGGCTTGTCCCCTGATTCCGCACATAGTAACTGTATCAGATCACGGTGAAAGCGGTGTTGGGTATATACCATCCCAAAGATGAGCAATACCCAGAATCCAACAAAAAATAAGCCAGCCACAATAAATAGGTTATTCCACGCTAATTTGTCGGTTAACCCTTCCAACAATGCCATCAACCATACAACTCCCGATAATCCAAAAACATATTTTAGATTGGATTGGGTGCGGTCAATGCCGATTTGTATATCAATCTGTGTGGTGTTTTCATCGACAGATAATAGTGTACCGATAGCCCATAATTTCATCTGTGATTTGTCGCCATAGCGGATCACAAATGTTGAGCCTGTGACGGAAACATGTGTTTCTACGGTAAGGCTAGGCTTAAAATGTTGTAGATCATCAATACAGATGTCTTGTGAATATGGCACGGTACAAGTTATCGCCCGCGTGAACATTAGGTGTTCGGGAATTTGCATCATTAACCTAGATTACTTTTAATCGACAGCGCAACCTCTTTGCTGATACCGGATACATGAACAAGATCGTCCACGGTGGCATCTTTAATGGCATCTATTGAATTATCAAAATGCTTGAGCAATGCCTTACGTCGCTTGGGTCCGACACCCGGAATCGTTTCGAGTTGACTTGATAATCCGATTTTAGAGCGACGCTTACGATGACTGGTGATAGCAAAACGGTGGGCTTCATCTCGTATCCGTTGTACTAGATAGAGGGCTTCACTCCGCCGTGGTAGCAAAACCGATTGCTTTACATTGGGTCGGAAAATTTCTTCGATACGCTTGGCAAGGGATGCTACTGGCACACGATCCGTTAAATCAAATTCTGCTAAGACTTCAATAGCGACATTTAATTGACCCTTACCACCATCAATCAATACTAAATCCGGCAATAAACGCCATGTTTCGTCTTTATCTTTGCCATCAGGCGATAATGATTCTTCATTTGCAACAGCATCTTTCCAGCGCATAAAGCGACGGGTGAGGGCTTCTCGCATAGATTGATAATCATCTGAACCTTCATGCGTAACAGAACGAATATTAAAGCGACGATATTCACTTTTGCGTGGCGCACCTCGTACAAACATCACACGGCTAGCGACGATTGCCGTCCCTTGTGTGGTACTGATGTCATAACATTCGATGCGATTGGGAACACGTGGCAAATTGAGTGCGTCTTGTAGTTCTGCTAGTGCTTCTTCGTGTTTGGTGGTATCAGCTTCATATTGGGCGCGCATCATCTGTAGGCTTTCAACTGCGTTTTCGTGTGCAAGACTGATGAGCTTCCGTTTATCACCGCGTTGTGGCACATGTATCGTCACTTTAGAACCATTGCGCTTGTCACTTAGCCAGCGTTCTAAGATGCGCGCTTCCTCGACTTCATTTGGCAGAATTAATTCACGCGGGATATTCTCAGTATTGGCATAAAATTGACTGATGAATTGTTCTAGTACCGCTTCGTCGGATTCATCTTCGGTATTGGCGATCATTCGTGAATCACTGCCGATGAGCTTGCCATTGCGGATGAACATAATTTGTACAGTTGCATCACGATCTTCACGGGCAAGTGCAATCACATCATGATCGGTCATATTTTTGCCGACGGCTTTATGTTTGTTGGTGATGAAATCAATTGCCTTGAGTTGGTCACGGATAGCGGCGGCTTTTTCGAAATTGAGGGCTTCGGATGCTTGTATCATCTCATCACTTAATCGCTTCTGGACATGTTCAGCTTTACCACTCAATACATCCATCAATTCTTGAATCATTGCACGATATTCGTCACGATTGACGACCCCAATACAGGGGGCATTACATAACTTGATGTCATAAAAGAGACAGGCGCGTTCATCATTTCCTGTGATTTCGCGATCACACGTCAGATAAGGGAAAGCTTTGCGTAGAACGCGTAATGTATTTTGTACTGCCCACATCATTGAATATGGGCCAAAATAGCGTGAACCATCATTTTCGATCCGACGTGTTGTTTCTATCTTTGGGAAGGCATCTTTCCATGTCACCCGAATATAGGGATACCGTTTATCATCTTTAAGTGCGATGTTGTAACGGGGTTTATGTTTCTTGATGAGCGTTTCTTCAAGGACGAGAGCCTTCAATTCGTTTTGGGTGATGATGAAATCAATATCGGCAACTTCATCACGCATCCGCAGTGTTTTAGGGCGACCATCCGCAATCGTCGTAAAGTAACTTCGGACACGATTCCGCAATCGCTTGGCTTTGCCGACATAGATGATTTTTCCTTTGTCATTCTTCATCAGATAGACACCGGATTTCGTCGGCAGATTTTTGAGGATGGTTTCAATATGATCGGGTTTTTGATAGTCCATAGTGACCCACAATATGTTTATTTTTCGTCGGAAATATGTTCTATTGTAGCATGGAAAGTAATTTTTTCGATAAGAAATGTTGAGTGTAAATTATGGGGGATTCTCAATCCACCGTATCGATTGTTTTGATGGATTGAGAAGGTGAAAATTTAGAAAACTAGTCAAAATCTTCAAGCGAGTGTGACGCAAAGAAATCCCAGATGACTTGGGTTGCATCTAAATCCGTATTCACGAGTCCAGCAACTTGACTAGGGATTCCGTCACCAACACCGGGCCAATTGTGACCGCCATTAATCACAGCATATAAAGTGAGTTCAGCATCATCTTCGCAACCACCAGCGGTGAAAATGATTAACCCTGTATCAGACTCTGATTCGGGTGTGGTTACATCATCACGGACTGCATCTCCATAACATTTCATCTTATTACCCCAAAAGTCAATTGTCGTAACAATCGACCATGTCAAAAAGAATTCTTGACCATTTGCCATCCTTTGGCTATTGCCATCCCA
>Ga0209692_10003528_pt1 | contig 15087 bp, 13 predicted proteins | sample tdDd472_FD_187129 | JGI IMG/M metagenome (GOLD analysis project Ga0209692, IMG submission 187129) | Marine sediment microbial communities from the Atlantic coast under amendment with organic carbon and nitrate - tdDd47.2 (SPAdes)... | ecosystem: Environmental > Aquatic > Marine > Coastal >...
AGGTCGTACAGCGCGGAATCACCACCGCCCTTCTCGCTGGTGAGGTCCATCAGCTCCAGGGGACGGTCTTTCTTGAAGACGAAGCGCAACTGTCCGTGATGGATGGCCGCCCGTTTGCCCCCGCGGCTCAGGGGCACCAGAATCCACTCCACTTTTTCCACCCCGTCCAGGGGCACCTTCACCGTCTGCAGGACCGTGGTCCCCTCCACCGGGTTGCCGCCGTAGTTCAGGTTGTGGACGATGACGAACCCGTCGGGTCGGTCGATCTCGCTGGCCTCCCAGTCGATGAGCATGGGCGCCATGGCCGCCGACAGGCCGCCGGGCAGGACGTCCTGGGTGGTGCGCAACCGCAGGGGCTGATTGTCGTTCTGCGCCAGATGGAGCAACTGCTCCGGGGTGATGAGGCGTTGTTTTCTTGCGCTCACGATTTCCCCTTCATTACCGCAGCCTCCGCAGGCTCGGAAGACCAACAGAAAAATCAGGAGGCTGACTGCGATCAATAGGCGGCGTTGCATGGTCATCCCCTCCGCGAATTCCTGATCTGACAAATATGTTTCCGGGCCGGCCCCGAGTATCCGACTGGGACTATATCATAGCGTCAATACTCTCATCACTCCACAACTGGCCACAAGCCGTTGCCCCGCATGGACACCCGACAGTTGATGAAGTAGACTCATTTCCCCCGACTCGGATTGACCCTTTTTTTGGAGGCGCCTTTTGCGACCCACAATTGCTCTCCTGATCCTTGGCCTGATCATACTGACCGGCGGATGCTCAGATTCCGGGGATCCGGTGGACGGCGTCTTTATTATTCCGGGTAGCCTCCTTCTGACAAGCCAGGCGGACGTGGATCTGCTGGCCGGTGTCCGGGAAATTCGCGGGTCCCTTCAAATTACGTCTTTTGTCGACAGCCTGGCCGTGGTCGACCTTACGCCCCTGAGCACCCTGACCACCATCCAGGGTCACCTTGAAATTGTCCGGTGCCCCCAATTGCAATCCCTGAACGGGCTCCAGAACCTGACCCTCGTGGAGGGCCGAATCAGACTCAAAGACCTGCCACAGCTGAATAGCCTCTCCGGATTGCGGAATGTCCTGGGGGCCGACAACCTGGAATTGCTCCAACTCACATCCCTGGCCAACCTGCAGGGGATCTGCGCGGTGGAGCCGTCGGGGCAAATCCACGTGGACCAATGCGACTCACTGAAGAACCTGCAGGGACTGGAAGTCCTAACCCATCTGGATGGCCTTATAGTCTCCAAATGCCCGTCGCTTGAGGACCTGAGCGGGCTGGACAGGTTGGCGGCCCTTCGTTTCCTTAATATCTGGGGGTGTGACAGCCTCCTCCGGCTGGCCGATTTCAGTCGGCTCGAAGACCCCGTGTCCGTCACCTTTACCCAGTGTTCCTCGTTCAGGTATTGGAGCCAGTTTTCTGAAATCGAGCATCTGCAAAACCTGACCATCAGCGGTTGTGACCGGTTCATTCGACTGTCTGATTTGGGCGATCTGGATTATCTCTGGGAATTGCGGGTCTATTCCTGTCCCAATTTCCTGACCTTGTCCCAGCACGGCCGGCTGCCCAATCTCCAGATCATGGTGCTCACCAGCTGCCCGTCCCTGACCGACCTCCAGGGGCTGGACAATATGCCCGTCCTGCGGGACCTGAGGCTTCAGATCGGCAACAACATGACCGACCTGGTGGGCATGGGAGACTTGCCGAGGCTCGCGACGATGGTAATTCGGGGAAACATGCGGGTGGCCTCCATCGAGGATCTCCCGGCTTATCCCGAACTTTACGACCTGGAATTGACGGGCTTTTCGAACCTGGAAAATCTCCTCGGGCTGTCCAGGCAGCAAAACCTTCAGCGGCTGCTGATTTCCGCGTGTGGAATGGAACGTTTATCAGGCGCCGGTTTCCTGCCGAAGTTGACTGACCTGAGCCTTGGAAGCAACTCCGCCCTGATGGACCTCTACGGATTGCAGGCCTCCGCATCGCTGGCAAACTTCCAACTGGCGTACAATCACGCCCTCCCGGATTTGAGTGGATTGGAGTGGCTCCGCCATTGCGATAGAATGGTGATTGGCCCCAACAACGGTCTTATCTCACTGGAGGGCCTGGACAACCTCGCCACCATTGGGAACGGCGGGATTTTCATCAACTCCAACCCGGTTCTCAGCACCTGCGATGCGGCGGACTTCCTGGCCCAGTTGGAAATCCAGGGGCCCTTTACGAATCTCGGCAACGGGCCGTGTGCTGAGGCCATAACCCGCTGACGGATCCGTCAGTTGGCCGATCCCAGCGGCGACCCCGTCGGAATATTCAGAGTGACGTCCCGCAGGGTGCCGTGACTGCGGATCAGGCGCGAGGCGTCCAGGCCCACGACCTGCCGGTCCGGCAGCAGGCGCCGGTAGGTGGCCAAAGCCTCGGCGTCCAGCTCCGGGCAATAGTCCGGGTAGGTGGGCACCAGCACCACGCCGTTGGCGAACACGGCAGTGGTGTAGCTGCGCCAGAAGCCGTCCGCCGGATCCGGTTGGACAATCCGCTCCACGCGCAGGGGCCCGTCGAGGGTGGGCAGCCCGGCCAGGTCCTTGGCGATCTGGTCCAAGCGGGCGGCATTCGACGACTCCACACCCGGTGCGAAGCGCCCGACCAAAGCCAGATCCGGCGCGACAAAGTTACAGAACCGGTCCACGTGCCCGCTACCCTCTCCGGCCAGGGACTGAACCAGGACCACATTTTCGAATCCGAGCACCGAGGCCACCGTCCGGGCAATGTCCGGGGCGCTCATGTCGGGATAGCCTGCATTCCCCTCGGCCACACGGGACGACAGGACGCCCAGCCCGCGGCCGTTGGTCACCAGATCTCCGCCCTCGAGTTCCAACGCGTTGCCCAGTAGTGCCAGGTCCAGTATGCGGGCCAGGAAGGGTGGGGCGTCGTCGTCCATTCGGTTGCCCCGGCGCGCCGCGGAATGGAACTCCACCAGACTGCGCCGTCCCAAGGTGTCGGTCACCGTAACCGGGCCAAAATCGCGCACCCACAGGCTCACCCCGGTAAGGCGGATGGGCCTCACCCGCTCATCGGTCAACCCGTTGGCGGCCAACAGCCTGTCGACGGTGGCCTGCCCTTCAGGCGAACCCACCAGAACCGCTACGCGCACCTCCGGGGCCACGGCGCACAGGATCGCGGCCGCGAGGTCCTTATCCAGGTCCACCAAGCCTTCCCCACCCAGGCAGAGGATGTCCTGGGGGTCGAATTCGCCGGGCATATAGAAGGCCCCCAGATCGAGGGGCGCCTGAGTCACCGCAGGGGACCGGCCCCGGCCCACCAGGAGCCAGACTCCGAACCCCAGAACGCCGAGGATGGCACAGACCAGGATCAGGACCAGAAACCGGTTGGCACCCTTTGAAGGCAGTTGGTTGTCGGCGGAGCCTCGGGGGCTCTGACCTGTTTCGGTCCGCCCCTCATTCACACTTCGCGCCCATGCCTTGGGCCAGCAATCCGATATCCCCCAGGTCCAGGACCCCGTCCCACAGGAAATCGCACCGATAGTGATAGGCACCGCGGTAGTCCGTGGCGAACAGGCCAACGTCGGCCAGGTCGACGGTCCCATCGTTATTGATGTCGGCGCTGTTGAACCGCAGGGGCACGGGGACCAGCTCTCCATCATCCGGGTGGACCGCGCGGCTTCCATTCAGGTAAACCCACACCGGCCCTTCGGTCCAGCCGCCGCCAGACAGGGAGGTGGCGAAAACCGTTTCCCCATTGATGTCAGTGTTGCTGTCCGGCCTGAAGCCCCCGGGGGCCACGAACAGACACTGGGAGTCGGTTGTGGTTTCGGCATCCAGCCAGAGATCCTCGGCGGGAAAGTTGGGAATGGCATAGCCCAGAACATCAATGAGGGCGATCACAATGTTGCCGTCAACAACCTGCCCGCCGTATTGTCTGGCCTCGGTCAGGGGCGGGCCGGAGCCGTCGGGAAGAATGAAGAGGGAAACCTCCTGCTGGCTGGCCGGGGAGATCCAGCCAACAAAGGGGATGCCCGAATCGGCCACGGCCATGGAGCCCACAGCCAGCATCAGGAATATCAGTATCGTGTTGGTTTTCAGCGATGTCATGTGAATCCCCCCGAAACAAGAATACCTGTGTGCCCCCCAAGCGGTTGACATGAAACACGTTCAACACAAATGAAACGGCGTTGTCGAAAGTCTAGACTATCAGGGCCCCCGTGGCAAGCCCCGCCGACTGGTCAGATACATGGCGTAGGTCCCCAGCCAGTGGCCGCCCGCGTAATGCTCGCCCGTCACCGCGGCCAGGCCTGCCTCGCGGTGGGCCCGGGTCGCGGTGGTCAGGGCCCCCTGCCATGAGTCGGCCTGCGGCAGGCCCGCGGCAATGCCCTCCAGCATCCAGGCCCGGCTCAGGTTCAGACCATCGAGATGGGCCAGTTTGCCGTCGGAGCGATCGGTCACCGTGGCGATGGGCAGCCAACCGGCCGGTGACCTGACCGGCGCCTCTCCCTGGAAATCCCGGAACCAGACCGCGAACTCGGGCCGGGTCATCACGCGTCGCATGAGATCCGCCTCCGCGAGAATGGGCGACAGGAAGTCCTGCCCCGAGGGCTCGTAGCGCAGGTCCGCCTCCCGGTCGGCTTGGTAAAGTCGCCGCGCGGTCTGTTCAACCAGGTCGACCAGCGGGAGATCGTCCACCGTCCGGGCATAATCCAGGATCAGACCGAAGGCAAACGCCGTCTGGCTGTGCTCGCCGGTGCGGATGGGATAGGCCAGCTTGGGCAGCCAGTTGGACAAACGGTCCACGCAGGCGGTTTCCAGGGGCGCCAAAGTGTCGGACCAGCGGGCGGCGTGCGCACCGCCCTCCGTTTTCCACTCGCGCAGTTCCGCCGCCAACTGGAGCAGCCAGGCCAGACCGTAGGGACGTTCCCAGGACGCGCGGCCTTCGGTCAGAAGGTAGGCGGCTTCCGCCGCGATCCGGTCGGAGGTCAAATGCCGGTCCAGGAGGTCGCGCGACTCCCCGGCCAGCGGGTGGTCCGGATAAAGGCGGGCGAACCGGGCGAGCAGCCAGTGGCCGTGCACCGAGGAGTGCCAGTCGAAGCAACCGTAGAAGGCGGGGTGCAGTCCCGCGGGTGTGCCTTGATCCGCGTCGGACGCCATGGTGTGGGCGATCTTGTTCGGATATTCCTGTCTGGCGCAGTCGAGGGCCAATTGGACGAACGGGGCGGCCTGTTCTGCCGAAAACGCCGTCGGGGCCTGCGGAGTCTGAGCGGTGGCCGTGGATTGCGGATCGGATTCGCCGCAACCGGACACCAGGAAAACAAACAGGGCCAGACAAATAGATCGGCCGCCACCAACGCGAATCATTGCGGGCATGTGAAACCTCCTGGCGCGATTGTGCCAGATGAGGGGCCATGCTGTTATCTGAATTTTTGCACCGGAGGTGCGCCGTCAGCTGGACGGGACCCGATAGCCCTTCCGACTCAGGCAGCCGGCGAACTTCTTGTCCCATTTGCGCAGGTTGCGCTCGAAGCGTTCGATGATCCGCTGGGCCTGCGGGTCGTCCGGCGCGGTCAGGTAGTCCGACCGGAAAAGGCCCACCGCCAGGGCAATGGCCGCGCCGATTTCGGCCCCGTCCTTCGGCTCCCCCGTGATCTCTCCCGCGACCGCACCCACCATGGCGCCTTCGGTGGCCAGGCACACCAGGCCGCGTTCCATCTCGTCCCGGGTGAGGGCCACGGCGTAGCCTGCGTCGGCCAGGTCGGCGTAGGCCTGATAGGGGTCCCAGTCGATCTCGTCGCAGGTCCACGCGTAGCAATCCAGTTCGTCGGCCCACTGCTGATCCGCCGACTGGCCCTTGCGCGGGTAGATCAAACGTCCGGTGGGATTGGGATTGGGCTGGGTTTCGGACGGGTCGGACGCATCATCCTGGGCGGGGAGGCCGGTGGGAAGCAGGAGCGCCAGCAGGACCAGGCCGCTCAGGGCTCTTCGAGTTTTGGCGTTCAACCTCTGGCGCATGGCCTTCCCTTCCCGGACAATGGATCATCCATCGGCCTGCCAAACCTATCGTAAGGTCGGATGCGGCCCTTTAGAACAGGTTTCTCCGGTGTCCGGTTTTGATCGCCCGGATTCAGCTTTTATGATAATTTCATATCTCGTTGCAGTCCTTCTTTTCGGCCAAGGGGTTATCGCATGCATCGGTCTCCCGGATTCCAATTCGCCGTCATCGCTCTGGCCGCCCTTCTTTTGAGTCACGGACCGGCTCAGGCCCAGACGACCGCCCCCAATCGGACCGGTTTTTCCTTCGGCGTCAACTTCGCCAACCAGGGCGGCGACATGGAGCAGGCCGGGCAATTGCTGGCCGAGCAACTCGCGTTTGAATTTGGCGGCAGTTGGTCCTCCACCAAGAGCGGCCTCACCGGCTACCAGGTGGGCGCCCACTACGCCGTTCAGACCTCCCCCACCTTCGGGATTCAGATCGAAGGCCTGTATGTCCGCCGCGGGTCGAGCCTCAAGTTCACCGGCGAAGGCGTTCCGGGGGCCATGGACTCGGTGAGCCTCACGACCGAATTTCAGCTCAACTATATTGAAGTGCCCCTCCTGGCCCGCTTCTCGCCCAGTCCGGCAGCCCGGGTCAGGGCGGTGTTCCTGGCCGGGCCGGTCATTGGCTTCAAGGCCACCACCAACATGAAGATGTCCACCATGGGACAGAGTCAAACCGAGGATATTTCCACCGGCTACAAGACCACCACCTTCGGCCTTCTCGGCGGCATCGGACTGTCCGCCCTCGTGGGGAAAACAACCTACCTGACGATCCAGGGCCGTTTCTATCAGGGGTTGAGCAACGTGGTGGACGACCCCGTCATGGAGGTCACCTCCAGTGATTTCGCCGTGGTGGGGGGCATTGAATTCCTGCGGAAATAGGCGGGTGTCCCATTTGACATGAGCCCGGCGGCGCCCGATCGTCATGCACGCCCCACATGGCGAAGCGCAGGCGACCATGACCCATGCCCGACGTGCCCTGGCGGCCGAACTGTCGGCCAACGATGTCTTCAAACTTCACTACCCCCGCTACCTCCGGGGCGCCGTTCTGGCCGCCCTCATCCTGACCGCCCTGCTCGTCTGGCTTTGGCCGGACATCGAGGCCAAGCCTTATCGGCTTCGGGAAACCGAAGAGATGATCTGGATTGACGTGGCCGACCCGGCCCCATTGATCGACCCCCCCGCCCCTTTGGAAATGCCGCGCATTCCGCCCATCATCGAGGCCGCCCCCGATGATGAACCCGGCCTGAAGGAACCCGGTTGGACTTCAGATAGAATCTGGGATCCCCCACCCGTCCACCAGCCGAAACCGTCCGACTACGACGGCTTCGTGGCCAGTTCCGCCCTGCCCCGGATCACCTATCAGGCCAAGGCCGACTACCCCGAAATCGCCCGGCGGTCCGGACTCGAAGGAACGGTTCTGGTGCATGTCCTGGTCACGCCCACCGGTCGTGTGGATCAGGCGGTGGTCATCCAGGGCGCGCATCCCCTGCTGGACAAGGCGGCCCTGGCCGCGGCCCGGCAGTGTCGATTCACCCCGGCACAACAAAGGGCCATGAAGGTGAAGGCCTGGGTGGCGGTTCCCTACCGATTCCGGTTGAAGTAGTGCCTCCGGACGGCCCATCCCATATACTGGGGGCTCACCGACCAACCCGGGGAGCCCCTGTCCATGAAGATTGCCGCCGTCCAGATGAATCTGGCCTGGGAAGACCGGGCCGCGAACTTCGACCGGGCCCGCCTGTTCAGCGAGGCCGCCGCCGCCGAGGGTGCCGAGTTCATCGTGCTGCCCGAGATGTTTGCCACCGGATTCTCCATGAATCCCGGCGCGACGGCCGAGGATCCGGACGGCCTCACGCCCACGTTTCTCAGGACACTGGCCCGCGATCTGGGCGTGACGGTGCTGGGCGGGTATGTGCAACGGGCGGAGGACGGCAAGGGCGCCAACACGGCGCTGGCGGTCGGGCCGGACGGTGAAATCCTGGCGGCGTACATCAAGACCCACCTGATCGGCATCCTCGGTGAGGACACCGCCCACGTGGCCGGCGAAGGGCCGGTGACCTTCCCTCTGGGCGGCGGGATGGCCACCAGTTTCATCTGCTACGACCTGCGCTTTCCCGAACTCTTCCGGCTGGTGGCCGAAGACCACCACCTGATCTGCGTCATGGCCTCCTGGCCCGCGGCCCGCCAGGCCCACTGGGACCTGCTGCTGCAGGCCCGGGCCATCGAGAATCAGGTCTTCGTCCTCGGCGTCAATCGCGTGGGCCACGGCGGCGGCCTGGAGTTCCTGGGGGGCTCGGCCATCATTGATCCACTGGGGCGAACCCTGGTGCATGGCCAGGACATCGAAGGCCTGGTGATGGCGGATATCGATTTCCACCTGGTCGACACCGTGCGGGCCGACCTGCCCTTCCTGGGCGATCGACGGTTCTGAGCGCTCAGGCGCTGGCCCGCCTGTCCTGCAGCAGAACGCCGTCCAGCATCCGGTCCAACCCCGCGGACAGAACCGTTTCGTCCACTCCCGAGAACGACAGTCGAATATGCCGGGCATACCGGTCGTCCCCAAAGGCCGTGCCCGGCACCACCGCGATGCCCTGGTCCAGGAACCGCTGGAGGATATAGGCGCTGCAATCCTGCCCCGGCGCGGGCTCCGGCACGTATCCCGCCAGGTTGGGGAAGAAGTAGAAGGCACCCTCGGGCTTGTACAACTGCTCACCGAACACCGGCTGCAGGCGGTCCCAGATCAGGTCGCGCCGGTCCTGGAGTGACTGCACCAGCTGGGCCTGCCAGCCGGGACGCTCCCGGGTATTGTCCAACGCCTCGGCGAAGGCCTTCTGGATGAAGGGCACCACGCCCGCAGTCTGCGTGTACTCGCCCAGGGTCAGCCGATGGATCAGGGCCGCATCGCGACATACCGTGAACCCGATGCGAAAACCCGTAGCCGCAAAACTCTTGCTGCAGGTGTAGACCCCGATGGTCTGATCGTCCCCGAAGCGGAGCGGACTGACGTGCTCGCCCCCGTCGAAAACGATGTCCTTGTAAGCCTCATCCGACACGATGCGCACCCCATGCTTGGCGCACAGGCTGTGAATCCGCGTCAGTTCGGCGTGGGAGAACACCTTGCCCGTGGGATTGTGGGGCGTGTTGAGGTAAAGCACGTCGGCCTGGGGCAGACGTCGTTCCAGCTCCGCGAAATCCACTTCCAGACGGTCGGCCGTTTCCTGAAGCTCGAGCATGTCCACTTCGAACCCGGTGTACGGGAAGATATTCTCCAGCACACAGCTCCACACCGGGCCGAAGGCCAACACGCGGCCGCCGCCCAACAGACTGAAGACCAGCTGCAGACCTTCCTGTCCGCCGTAGGTGCACAGAATGTGTTCGGGACCCAGATCCTCGATCCCATGCGCCTCGGCCAGGTGCCGCACCACCGCCTCCTTGAACCAGAGTTCGCCCCCGGCCTTGGGATAGCGGGTCAGGCCGGCGTCCAGGGCCCGGTGGACGGCCTCGGTAACAAAGGCGGGCGTGGGATCGGCCAGTTCCCCCCTCTGGAGGTAGGCGAATCGCTCCCCACTGGCCTCGAACATGGGCGCCAGGGACTGGATCTGCTCGCTGATGGCCACGATGGGCGACAGCCCGATGGCGGTGAAGGCGGGGGATTGGGGTCGGCTCATGACGGGTGTCCTTTGCTGGAGGCAAACGGTTTACTGTTGCGAGAAAAGTAAACAAAAGACGTAAACCTTGTCAAACACTATAGTTATATGGGTTTTATTTTGCTAATCTCATAAATTTTTTACATAATTTTTGACAAATAAACAATTTCACTTCATTTTTTACCCCATGAATTATGAATTGGACAACCTCGACCGGGACATCCTGCGCATCCTCCAGCGCGAGGCCCGCACGCCCTACGCCGAAATCGCCCGTGAGCTCGACGTTTCCGGCGGCACCATTCATGTCCGTCTGGGAAAAATGAAGACCGCGGGCATCATTCTCGGCGCCCGCCAGGAGATCAACTACCGGGCCCTGGGGTTCGACGTGGCCGCCCTGGTGGGCATCCGCATTGCCAGCGCCCACGGGATCGACGTGATCTGCGATAAACTCCGGGCCATGCCCGAAATCGTGGAAATCCACTACACCACAGGGGGCTACAGCCTGATGGCCAAGGTCATCGTGCGCCAGATGGAGGATCTTCACAAACTTCTGGCCGGGAAACTGCGGGAGCACGAGGAGATCGGCTCCACGGAGACGTTCGTCATCCTGGGCACCCTGGAAGACCGGGAACCGCAGATCTAATCCGGGGCCGTCTCAGGGCTGGTCGGGCTCGGAAACGTTCCGGCGCAGTGGGCCATAGGCCTGGGCGCGCACCCGGTCGGCGAACGCGGCAATCTCCGGCGACGGCACCTTGAGGTGCACCAGCGCCTGCCGCGTGATTTCCAGCCCCGCCTCCAGAGACGGCAGGACCACTTCCTGGACATCGAGAGCAAACAGCGCGTCCAGCAGATCCTCGGTCTCGGCCCGGGCCACCACCCGCAGGTCCGGGCGAAGCTCCCGGGCCTGCCGCACCACACCCAGGGTTTCGGTCGTGGCGTGGGTCGTCACCACCAGCAGGCACGCCCGGGCGAGGCCCGCCGCCTCCAACACCACCGGATGGGTCGCATCGCCGTAAATGACCCCCACCCCCGCCTCGCGGCAGGCCTCCAGACGGTTCTGGTCCAGTTCGATCACAACGCAGGGACGACCCTGTTCGTGGAGCAGTCGGGCCACGGCGGCGCCCACCCGGCCGGCCCCCGCGATGATCACGTGGTCGTGAAGGTCCTCGCGCTCAATGTTGAGGGTGAGGGTGGGCTCCCGCTTGCGCAGTCGCCGGATACGGTCGTAGATCGGCCCGGTGGCCCCGGACACGAAGGGCGTCAGGAACATGGTCAGGAGGGTCACCGCCAGGATGCCCGAGTAGAAGTCGCCGTCTATGGCCCCGGCCGCCAGACCCACCTTGCCGATCACGAAGGCAAACTCTCCGCCCTGGAACATGGTCAGCCCCAGGGCCAGGGGCACCACGTTCACGTAGCCGAAGGCCCGCCCCAGGATGGCGAAGACCAGCCCCTTCACCACGCAGACCAGCCCCACCAGGAGCAGCACCTGTCCCAGATTGGCGCGGAGGTAGGCCGGCTCGATCAGCATTCCCACCGACACGAAGAACAGAAGGCCGAAGACGTCCCGCAGGGGAATGATGTCACCCAGCGCCTGGTGGGCGTGTTCCGACTCGCTGAGCACGAGCCCCGCCACAAAAGCCCCGAAGGCGAAGCTGAGCCCCACCTCGTGGGTGAGGTAGCCGATACCCAGACCCAGGGAGGTGATGGTCAACAGGAACAGTTCACGCGACCGGCTCAGGGCCACGCGCCGGATCACCCAGGGAATGATGCGGCTGCCGACCACCACCATCAGGCCGAGGAAGACGGCCGACCGCAGGAGGGCCCAGCCCAGCTCGGGCAGACCCGCCCGGATGTCGCTCAGGGTCGGCAGGACGATCAGCAGCGGCACCACCGCCAGGTCCTGCACCAGGAGCATGCCGATGATCACGCGGCTGGAGAGAGTCCCCAGTCGGCCCTGCGCCTGCAGGGTCTTGAGGATGATCATGGTGCTCGACAGGGACAGGCAGGCCCCGAACCAGACGCCCTCGGTCCAGGTCCAGCCGAAGAGGCGGCCCGCGGCCCAGCCCGCGCCGATGATGGACAGGATCTGGATCGGCGTGCCGATCAGGGCGATCCGCCGCACCGGCCGCAGTTCCTTCAGGGAGAATTCGATGCCCAGGGCGAAAAGGAGCAGGGCCACCCCGATCTCCGCCAGCAGTTCGATGTCGTGATGGTCGGTGATGAGGACGCCCCCGGTCACCGGTCCCAGCACCACGCCGGCGGCGATGTAGCCCAGGATCAGCGGCTGGCGCAGACGGTGCGCCACCAACGCGCCCAGGAATCCAGCGGTGACGATGACGGCAATATCAGAAGCGATGCCCATGAATTCTCCCGGGGTCGAACCAAAACGTCTCCGTATCCAAATATCAGGATACGCACAGGAGGTCAATGAGGCTCTCATCCGGCTCGACGGCGACGCAGCCCACTTTTGGTTATCTTGGGAGTCCTGGTAGTAGCCCGCAGCTTCGGCGCCGTTGCTTTCCACAGCAGGGCATCCACCCGAGCGAAGGGGTGCAATCATGCCCTGCGAAAAACTCCTGCAATTTTTGGATGAGAAAGCGGTCGAGTACAGCCTGCACGCCCACCCGCAGGCCTACGCCGCCCGGGAAACGGCCCTGAAGGCCGGGGTGCCCATCCGTCTGTTCGCCAAAACCGTGCTGGTGCGGCTGGACGGCCTGATGGCCATGGCCGTGGTCCCCTCGGACCACAAGATCAACTTCAACCTGCTGCGTGAGGCCGCCGAGGCGGACACCATCAGCCTCGCCCTGGAAGACGAGTTCGAGGCCCGGTTCCCGGACTGCGACCTCGGCGCCATGCCGCCCTTCGGCAACCTGTACGACATGGACGTGTACGTGGACTCGCATCTGGCCGTGGTGGAAACCGTGACCTTCAACGCGGGCACGCATACCGAAACCCTCACCATGAGATTTGCGGATTTTGACCGACTGGTTGAGCCGGACAAGGCGCAGTTTTCGTTCCAGCCGCTGATGGAGCGCCAAGCCTGGTCCTAAGGCCGGGTGGACGGCGGTTACCTCACCAGGGTCAGGGACTTGACCTGGTGCTGCCCCAGGGCGCCCAGGCGGGCGAAGTAGGTTCCGGAAGCCTGGGCCCGCCCGGTCGCGTGGGTGCCGTTCCACCTCACCTTGTGTTCGCCGTCGGGGTAGGTCCCGGCGGCGAGCGTGGTCACCCACCGCCCGGCCACGTCATATACGGCCAGCGTCACCTCCGCTTCCCGGCCCAGCACGAACACGATATCCGTGACCGGATTGAAGGGATTGGGTACGCCGCCCACCAGATGCACATTCACGGTCGCCGACGGCGGGACCTCCACCACCCAAACGTCCTCCTTTTCGCAGAGAACCCAGTTGTCCGGGTCGATTTCCACGTTCAGCACCACCCCGTCCACATAGAGGGTGTACCACTGAAGAGCCCGGTCGTTCTGAAGGACAAACGTCTCCACGCCCTCGGTGGTGGTGACCCGCACATCCAGGGGCATGGTGAAGACCTCCGTCTCCAACTGGGTCTGTTCGATCCGAAGTCCAAGACGGGTTTCCCCTCCGGGGACTTCCGTGGCGTTCCAGCTGTATTCATACCAGGGGCACCCTTCGCCATAGATCCACTGCTGGAAGAAGGCGTCCAGGTCCAGCCCGCTTTCAGCCTCCATGACAGCCTGGAACTGTTCGGTGGTGACGGTGCCGAAACGATAGGTGTCCAGATAGGTTCGCAGAGCCGGGAAAAAGACCGCGTCGCCCATCAGGTGGCGCAGCATGTGAACCACCCAGGACCCCTTGTGGTAGCTGAGGTTCACGTCGAAGATGCCCCACAGAGTGCTGGGATCCTCCACGTAGACGGTGCCGTTGCCCAGCCAACGTGTCCCCGCCATTTCCTCGTGATAGGCGGCTTCACCCTGGGTCACCTCCTTCCACCGGGCCTCGCACCAGGTGGCGAGGCCCTCGTTGAGCCAGACATGGTGGAAGTCGTCGCAGGTCACCATGTTGCCGAACCACTGGTGCGCGAGTTCGTGGACGATGAGCCATTCGTTGTAGTAGTCGTGGTAGATGCTGGTCAGGGTCTGGTGTTCCATGCCCACATACGGCACATGCGCATGACCGAACTTCTCTTTAACGAAAGGGTACTCGCCGAAGTCCGCGGCGAAAGCCTCAAGGACATCCACGGTCACCAGAAAGCCCGTCTGCGCGTTGGCCCACTGGTCCGGAACCACATAGCTGACGACAGGCATGCATCCGCCGCCCGCCGGGTAATACCCGTAGGTGAAGACCTCGTAGGGATGAATGGCCAGGGACACCAGGTAGGTGGCGATGGGATAGCGCTCGGTCCAGTGGTAGGTTTTCAGGCCGGGCCCCGGCACCGTGGTGTCGTCCAGCAATCCGTTGCTGGCCACAATGAGGTTTTCCGGCACCGTGACATGCAGGGCGACGGAATCGGGCTTGTCGGTGTTCAGATCCTTGCAGGCCCACCAGTCCCGGGCGCCGTAGGGTTCGCTCAGGGACCAGATCAGCGGTTCGCCGCCGTAGACATCCCAACCAAAGAACTCTCCCGCCGGATTCCCGCTGTAGGAAACCGCCACCTGCAGGGTCTCCGCCAGCCGGTAAGTGCGGTCCAGAACCACCGTCAGCACATCGCCCGCACGACGGCTGGAGGCCGCCGTGCCCCCGGACATCGCCCCGGTCACGGCCATGTTGGCCCGCAGGTGCAGGTCCACCGCATCCAGGGAATCGGCCAGCACCCGGGCGGTCAGGGTCGTTGTGCCACAGAGGGTCTGGGTGTGAGGGTCCAGGTCCAGGACCAGGTCATAGAAGCCCACATCGTAGAAGGCCATGGCCGGGGTCGCGTCGGCTTCCCGGGTCGCCGCCTTGTGTAAAAGGCGCGTCTTGGTTTCGGCCTCCAGACAGCGGTGCTGGCTGGCCACATAGTCAGACGTCCAGAGGGGCGAATCCGGCACATCCGCCAGGGGCGTGATTCCAATGGACTGACCGAGGCCGGGTGACAACACACACAGGAAGATAAGCAGAGCGACGGGAGCCCGGGTCAGACGACGGCACAACATGGCGCCTCCAGATGCCCCTGGATTGAGTCAATTAGACCACGCGTTACAATACGACAAAGGCAAGAACGACGGCAAGCCGCCCCCGACCACGCCCGGCGGAGGTTACTCCTGCGCCTCTCCCCGAATCCGCTCCACCTGGCGGATGATCTGTCGGGCCACCGCGTCGTTTCCCATGTTGCCGTCGTTCATGGCGACGACGACCACCCGACCCGTTTCGGGCAACAGGCAGATGACCGCGTAGAAGGTGCCCGCACTGCCGGCATGGATATGGGTCGGCCCCGCCTCGGT
>Ga0209692_10003529_pt1 | contig 15086 bp, 13 predicted proteins | sample tdDd472_FD_187129 | JGI IMG/M metagenome (GOLD analysis project Ga0209692, IMG submission 187129) | Marine sediment microbial communities from the Atlantic coast under amendment with organic carbon and nitrate - tdDd47.2 (SPAdes)... | ecosystem: Environmental > Aquatic > Marine > Coastal >...
GCTGGTCGCGTTCAACAGGCGGGCCATGCGGCCGTCCAGCGCGTCCAGGATCGCCGCGAGCAGAATGGCGCCGACCGCGAATTCCCAGCGCTGCTCCAAGGCGAAGCGAATACCGGTCAACGCGGCGCAAGTCGCCGACACCGTAATCGCGTTCGGGATCAATCCATGGACGGACAACCCTTTGAGCCGCTGCACGCGGCGGGTTCTGCGCTTGATTCTTTTTTCAGACATCATCAATCCGGCCCTTACTTCATTCGACAGGGCTGCTGTTCAGGGCAAGGTACAATTTCAGCTGTCCCGCCTCAAGGCCGGCGCAAATCAGCGACTCTGAACCGCGGCGTCAACGCTGGACACCGTGCAGTGAATCCTTCGGCCGCTTGCCGAGATCGGCGAGGATCGTTTCCCCGGCCACGCATCTTTGGCCTTCACAGACCAGAACCGGCGTGCGGTCCGGCACATAGACGTCCACCCGGCTTCCGAAACGGATCATGCCGAAGCGTTCGCCGGTATGGACATCCTGCCCCGGCTCCAGATCGCAGAGGATCCGGCGCGCGACCAATCCGGCAATCTGAACGAAGGCGATGGGCTTGCCGTCCGGCGTTTCCATCAGGATCGACTGGCGTTCGTTATCCTCGCTGGCCTTGTCCAGGGAGGCATTGAGGAACGCGCCCGGGCGATAATGCAGCTTGGTGATATGGCCGTCGATCGGGATGCGGTTCACATGCACGTCGAAGACGTTCATGAAAACGCTGATGCGGAGCATCTGTTTGCCGCCGTATTCCAGTTCCGGCGGCGGATCCGCCTTGCGGATCATCTGAACGACGCCGTCCGCGGGGCTGACGACCAAACCTTCCTTGACCGGCGTCACACGGGCCGGATCGCGGAAAAAATAGACACACCAAGCAGTCAGGAGCAGACCGATCCAGAGCAGCGACTCTCCAACCAGCAGCCACCCGATCAAGGTAACGATCAGGAAAAGGGTAATGAACGGATACCCTTCCTTGTTAATCGGGGTAAGCACCGGCTTGATGGTATCGACTAGGGACATGGATGCGGTCTCGCCTTCTACGCAAACTACGGAACCCGGATGATAGGCCAAACGGCGGTCGGGGTCTCTCACCGAAAATTAGAACGCTATGTTTCTAACCATCCAGCCGAAAGGAGCAACGGTCGAATCGACGCGGCTTGCCGATTCGACAACGGAATGGAGACCTTGCGGCCGGGAATCGCCGTCGCCGGTCAGTTCACGGCGCCTTTCGGTACTTGGAAAATCTGCCCCGGATAGATCAGATCCGGATCACGGATCTGATTCTTGTTCGCATCGTAGATCACCGTATAGGCAAGCCCCGCGCCCAGGGTGCGGCGGGCGATCCGCCACAGGCTGTTGCCGGGTTGCACGATGATCAACTGTTCATCCTTCAACGCGGTGATCGGGCCGGACCGGCTGAACGGCAGCTCCAGGCGGGAAACGACCTTCTCTTCAACCACCTGGTCCACGCGCAGATCGTACACGCCGGGATCGACATTCTCGGGCGGCTTCGCCTGCCAACGCCCCTCCGCGTCAACCGGCGCCTCGCCGACGAAGTCGTTGTTCAGATAGACGCGCACCGAAGCGTTCGGCTTGCCGCGGCCGGACAATGCCAGATCGCCCTTGTCGTCGTAATCGACGGAATCCAAGGCCAGGTCGCCGGATTTCGTTTCAACGCCGCCTGGCACCGATGTCGGCTTCTGCAGGATGGTCGTCGCCCCCTCGCCTCCGTCGCTCGGAACCAACAGAGCCAAGGGCTGACTTTCCTCCTTGGTCGGTTGGCCGGCAATGTCCTCACCCTTCTTCGGAACGACCAGGACAACGACATGGTCGGACTTCAACTCCCCGCCTGCCTGATCCTTCGCCCGGAGGGACAGCTGGTGATTGCCAGGCGCCAAGGGCTCCGTGGGCAGGAAAACCCATTCGCCGCGGTCATCCGCCTGAACAGTGCCGATCGTTTTGTCCCCGGCCAGAATCTCAACCGTCGAACCCGGTTTGGCGCGCCCCGCCATGACCGAGTCGCCTTCCTGGCTCAACCGGACGACATCGAAGGAAGGCATATCGGGATTCTCGGTCTTTTCCGGCTGCGCCGCCTGCACGGATTGCTCGGTCTGGCCTGCACCGGCGTTCGGCGTTCCCGTTGTTCCTGCGCTGGAGGTCGTTTGGGATTGCTGTTTGGAAGGCGAGGCCGCCTGCTGACCGGCGCCTTGCGCGTCGCCCCCCGGCGCCGTCTGCGTCGCGCCGGATGGAACCGGCGCGGTGCCCGCCTGCTGCGAGGATCCGCCTTGCGCGGACTCGGTTTGCGACGGCTGGGTCTGGGCGGAACCGCCGCCCGGGGCCGGTTGAGTGCCGCCGGATTGAGCCTGACCATCCGCTGACGGCGCGGGCTTTTCCGCCGTCGACTGCGGCTCCGCGACGACACGCGGCGTTTCGGCCGGGCTCGTCGCCGTTTCCAGGACGGAATCCCTGTTGAGCCAGAAATTCAGCCCTAGCGCTGCAACGATGATCGCGACGCCCGCAATGCCGACAAGGATGATCCGATTCAAAGCCGCCTCATACTAACACAGCCGATAGCGGGGCGACGGGCGCACCAAACAGGCTGATACAAACCACGGATGCCTTGCAGCACCCCCTTGCCGTCCAGTGTCCGCACCGCCATAACGCCACGGGCGAAACATGCCACCATCGGCTTCCCCGAGATCCCCAGAATCGACAATCCCCGGAGAACATTTCTCCATACAATGATTCTCCTGCAACAGAGATTCATGCTTAAAATGTAGTACTTCCGCCGTCCCGACGCAATTCGGAGCGGTCTTTCCGGACCGGCGAAGCAGGTGGGCTCGGTCGCACCGGCACGGAATCGGCATCAAACGGCACAAGCCGAACAAAGGAACGGAGGCACGGATGCGAGAGATCAAGATTTGGGACCTGCCGACACGATTGTTTCACTGGTGCCTGGTGGCGCTGTTCGTGACGTCATGGGCAAGCGCCGAATTCGACTATTTCACGATCCACTATTATTCGGGCTACGGGATACTCACGCTGGTATTGTTCCGCCTGGTATGGGGATTCGCCGGAAGCGATACGTCCAAACTGCTCAGCTACCTCAAATCCCCGCTGACCGTTCTGGGCTACATGCGATCCCTGTCTGAGCGCAAAGCCGGAACCGAAATCGGCCATAATCCCATGGGCGGATACGCCGTGTTGGCCCTGATCGGCCTTCTTGCGGCGCAAATCGGAACCGGGCTTTTCGCCCAGGATGTCGATTTCATCAACGCGGGCCCCTTGAGCGACATGGTCTCCTTCGACATGGGGAACCAAGCATCGAAACTGCATTTCATTCTGTTCGATCTGCTCTTGATCATGGTCGGCATTCACCTAGCCGCCGTCGCGTTCCATGAAGGGTACAAACGCGAAGGGCTGGTGCGGTCGATGATCACCGGATGGCGCAGGTATGGCGCCGACGGGCCGGTGACGCCGCCGACGCTGGTTCCCTCCAGCCGTGCCTTTTTCATCTTCGTCCTCGCCGCGCTGGCGATGGTCTTCATCGTCTGGGTCTTGCCGACCCTTTAGCCTACTCCGCGATCGCGCGGGACAAACGGAAAAAAAACGGGCGCCCGCGACAGGCGCCCGTTTCACTCAATAGCCTTATGCGGACGGCTTGGTTACGGGTTACTTCTTGACCCGATAGACCTTATGGCAGCCGCCGCACCCGTTCTTGGCCATGGCCCCAAACTGGGCGCCGATCGCTTCGGGGTCGTCGGTCGCCGCTACTTCCACCAGCTTCGCGGATTCCGCTTGCAGCACGGGGAAGCCTTTCGCAAATCCGTCGGGGTCTTCCCAAATCTTCGGCAGAGCCTCGGTCTCGACGGTCACGCCGCTTGATCCGGGGGCCGTATCCGGCGGGAACAGAGCGCCCGTGGTCTTCGCCAGGGCGTTGATCTTGGCGGCGCTGGCCGCGACGTCCGCCGCCGTGCCGGTGCCGCCAAGGTAGTCTTTGATGACCTTCATCTGCGCGCCGATGTCCTTCATCGCCGCCTGCCGCTGCTTAATCGTATCGTCCGGCGACGCAGCATGCGCCACCAAGGCCGTCCCTGCCAAAAGCGTCAATGCTGCGCCAGCAGCGGTAAGGGTCTTCCTAAACGTCATCAATGTTCTCCCGGAGCCAACGTTAGATAAGAAGCGGATAATACTGGCAAAAATTGGCGTGAACATGGCAAGCTGTTCACTTGCCCGTGATCACGCGGATTTAACGCAGATTTGTTCATCTGTTCCCCCCTTATCCCGCGTGAGGGGCGGGAATAATCGGGGACACCCGCACCCTAGCGACCGGTTGCGCTGCTTGTGAAGGGTGGTTATCTCGTATCCCAGATAATGATCGTCCGGGCCGGCCGGTTGGGTCGGCAAAACCTATTCTCTTGGAAATATCATGCGAGACATAAAAAGCGTCTGTGTATATTGCGGGTCTTCCTCCCGCGTGCGTCAATCCTACAAGGATGCGGCCGTGGCGTTCGGGGAAACCCTGGCACGCGAAAACATCCGCCTGGTCTATGGCGGCGGGCAGGTCGGCATCATGGGCATCATCGCCGATGCGGTTTTGCGGAACGGTGGAGAGGTGATCGGCATCATCCCGCATTTCCTGAACGAAAAGGAAGTCGGAAAGGCGGACGTAACGGAACTCATCGCCGTTGATTCCATGCATGTCCGAAAGCAGATCATGGCCGAACGATCCGACGCTTTCGTTGTATTGCCCGGCGGTTTCGGGACCCTGGACGAATTCTTCGAGATACTGACCTGGCGGCAGTTGACGCTGCATGACAAGCCGATCGTGATTGCCGATATCGACGGTTATTGGTCCCCGCTGATCAGGGCCGTCGACCACATCGTCGCGGAAGGTTTCGCGCATCAGCGCAACAGGGACCTGTTCAAGGTCGTTCCCAGCATTGCGGAAATCCTCCCCACCCTGCGGCGTGAGCCGTCGGGGGATACGGAAATCGAATCGTCCCGGATATAGGGCGGGCCCCCGCGTCGCGGATTTCTCGAATACCCTGAAGCGTCAAGAGTAAAGGCTGCGCGGACCAGAAACGCGCCTAGTGGAAGGCCAGCCTGCTTTCCAGTTTGATCTAATTTTCCTTTGAAAATTCTGGATAAGTCTTACAGTTATTGTGATTCGATAGTCATTGCTGCCGGAGCAGATTTTGTCCGACCAGTTCAAATTCACGCGCACGTTCCGCAAGTTGGTCGAGAATACCACGATCAACTCGGAGACTTTGCTGTCCACGGACTACCTGAATCACTTCAACGAACTGGTGATGATGCTCGACCTGATCCCCGACATGCCGGAGATGATGGACGAAATCAAGGAATGGCGCCCGAAGACCTATGCCGAACATTTCCGGGATTCGTCCTTCACGCATAAGGACCTGGCGATCGCAGCTTATGAGCATGTCCTTGACGAGGACCGCAAGGCATTGGAAATGACCGTCGACCGCATGAACCAGACGGTCGAGGAAACCTTCGCAGCCCTCGATGACGCGCTGCAATCGGGTGATGCGGATCGCGTGCGGATGATCTGCTCCACCGCCAGCGAGGCCCTGCAAGGCATGGCCGACCGGTGCAGCGGCATCATCAACGGGGTGGAAGGCGCAGCGGCAACCGCCTTTGCCGCGATGGACGAAAGCATTCCGGTCCTGGATGTTCCGGCGCGGGAAAAAGGCGCGCCGAAAGAGGAACACGAAGAAGAAAAGGTGGTCATGGACCAGTCGGCCATCGACGCCCTCTTCGACTAGACCGTGATGACATTAAGTGCGTTCAACTGGGATCGTCCGGAAGACCCGCCCGTTAGGCGCTGTTGCGCGGGCGATGCGGCGCATCGGCAAGCGACGGCAACGCTGCGGGCGGGTGTTCCGGACGACCGGCACGGCGGCGCTGCCGACCTTCCGGACCGCGTCAGCCGGCCCTTCCGATGGGCCCGCATCGCTACGGCCCAGCTTCCTTGCCGGAAGGGCGACGGCGCCGTCCCAGAGGACGCACTTAATGTCATCACGGTCTAGGACCCCGGGTCAAACGGCCCTTCGGTTACCTTCCCCGACACCGGACCTACACTGCCTATTCAGCCGGTGCTTGAAGCGCCGTATCCCCCTCTTCGGAAATCGGTCGAACTGCCGCTTCCGCTTTCTCGCGGCGGCGCATGATGACCTTGGCCCGCAGCATCAGCAGGCTGGGCGTCACCACCAGGGTCAATATCGTCGCGAAAGCCAGGCCGAAAACGATTGCGGTCGACAACTGAACCCACCATTGCGTCGACGGCGCGCCGGTCGAGACTTCCCGCGTTATGAAATCGATGTTCGTCTGCAACACCATCGGCATGAGGCCGAGGATGGTCGTCACCGTGGTCAGCATGACGGGACGCAGGCGTTGCGCCCCCGTCTTCAGGATCGCCAGCTTCAGGTCCTTTTCGATCGTCGCCAGATGATCGTAGGTATCGATCAGCACGATGTTGTTGTTGACGACGATCCCGGCCAACGCGATCACGCCGATCCCGCTCATCACGATCCCGAACGGTTCCTGTATCACCATCAGGCCAAGCAGCACGCCGACGGTCGACATCACGACCGCGGACAGGATCAGGACACCCGAATAGAAGCTGTTGAACTGGGTGACCAGGATGATGCCCATGATGAACAAGGCGACGGCGAAGGCCTTCATCAAAAAGGCCTGAGCAGCGGCCTGTTCCTCGTCCTCGCCCTTGAAGGTGACATCGACCGCGTGCGGCAGCCCGGCGGTTTCCAGCCATTCCTTGATTTCCAGAACCTTGTCATTCGGCAGCACGCCATCCTCGACATCGGCGCGGACGAAGACGATCCGCTTGCTGTCGACGCGGCGCAGCAGGCCGGTCTTGGGCTCGGGCGACCGGTCGACGAAATTGCCGATGGGAATGGATCCTTGATCTGTTGAGATGCGGATGCGGTCCAACTGTTCCAACGTCCGGTACTCTTCCGGGAAGCGGACGAGAATATCGATCTCGTCATCCGCGTCGTCAGGCCTATAGTCGCTGACCTTCAGGCCTTTCGTCACGAGTTGGAGGAAATTCCCGATCAGCGAGACATCGGCCCCGAATTTGGACGCCTGCGCCCGGTCGACCGTCAGCTCCCATTCGATGCCCGGGATCGGGCTGGAATCTTCCACGTCGAGGAGCCCCGGCATTTCGTCCATGAACGTCCTTACCTTTTTGGCGGCATCGTCCAGAAGGGCCGGGTCGCGGGATGAAAGCTGGACATGGACCGGCTTGCCTACAGGGGGGCCGGCCTCGGGCTGACGGGCCTCGACAAAGATGCCCGCAAGATGCGCCGTCCTTTCCCGGATGTCGGTTTTGACCGCCTTGGCCGAGCGGCGATCCGCCCAATCGACGAATTCCAACTGAATCTTGCCGATGATGTCCTCGGCGTCCTCGTCCCGGGCCTCAAACTGTCCGCTCGACGTATAGACCGACTTGAACTCGCCATGCTCTTCCTGAATCGCCAGCACTTCCCGTTCGACTTCGGCGACCAGGGCGTCGCGCTCATAGACCGACATGTTGCCGCGGCCGTGAATGTTGACGATCAACTGGTCCGGCTCCACTTCCGGAAAGAACTCAACGCCCTTGCCGTAGATGCCGTAGCTGACATAGGTGGCCCCCATCACCCCGATGGCGGCGACGAGAACGATCACGGGATGGGCCAAGGCGCCTTGCAGGACCTTTATATAGAGCCCCGTGAAACCGCGTATCTTGTCCAGGTCTTCCGCATCCGCTTCGCCCGAAAGGGTCTTCGCGCTTTCGGCATCCCCCCCGGCGCCTTCCATCGCCCGGCCGATCCAGGCGCCGATTTTCCAACCCGGATAGAGGCCGGCGAAGAAACCGAGGGCGCCGGGAAGCACCGGCGGCAGCCCCAGGCCGAAGGCCTGGACAAGCTGCGCCGCGATGCCGGCGAAGGCCGCCGCGATCACGGCCGAAAAGAACGCCTTTGTCACCGTGAGCAGGTTCGCCCCAAGGACAGGCACGAAGACCAGCGCCATGGCGAGCGAAGCCGCCAAGGTGGCGATCAGCGTGATCGGCAGGAATTTCATGAATTCACCGACGACACCCGGCCAGAACAACAGCGGCATGAAGGCCGCGAGCGTCGTCGCCGTGGAAGCGATGATCGGCCAGGCCATCCGCTTCGCGGCGAGCCCATAGGCCTCCTTCTTGTGCAATCCTTCCGCCAGTTTCCGGTCGGCATATTCCGTCACGACGATCGCGCCGTCGACCAGCATGCCGACCGCCAGGATCAGGCTGAACAGGACCACGATGTTCACCGTGAGGCCGATCGCATAGAGCACGAGTATCCCGGCCAGGAACGATCCGGGTATCGCGATGCCGACCAGCAGGCCGCCGCGCACGCCGAGCGCGCCGACGATGACGATCATGACCAGCAGGATCGCGGACAGAACGTTGTTCTGCAGATCCGTCAGCATTTGCCGGATATTCTTGGATTGGTCCTGGCTGTATCCGACCTGCACGCCCTCCGGCCAGTTCGCGCTGGCTTCTTCGACGACGCCGCGGACCTTCTCAATCGTCTCGATGATATTTTCGCCGGTCCTCTTCGAGACTTCCAGCACCAGCGCGCGGTTGCCGTCGATCCTGGCGAAAGTGTCACGGTCCTTGAAGGTCCGCTTCACCGTCGTGATGTCGCGGGCGCGGACGACCGCATCGCCCTGCTGCTTGATCGGCATGTTCAGGATGTCCTGGACATCTTCGAACAACCCGGGAAGCTTGATCCCGAAGCGGCCTTGACCGGTGTCGAGATTGCCGGCGGCGATCAGAACGTTCGACCGCGAAATCGCCTGCAGAAGAATATCCGCGCGGATCTCGTAACTGTCGAGCAGCACGGGATCGATGACGAGTTCCACCGACTCGTCGCGGTCGCCGACGATCTTGGCTTCCAGGACTTCCGGCACGGCCTCGACCTCGTCCTTCAAATCACGCGCCAGGCGCAGAAGCGTCCGTTCCGGAACATCGCCGGACAAAGTCACGTTCAGCACCGGGAACAAGCTCAAGTTCACTTCATGAACTTCCGGCTCGTCCGTATCGTCCGGCAGTTCCGGCTTTGCCAGGTCGACTTTTTCCCGAACATCGGTAATAGCGGCATCCGCATCGAAGCCGGCCTCGAATTCCATCAGGACATTGGCGCCGCTCTGGAATGCGGTGGACCGCATTTCCTTGACCCCCTCGATGGAGCGCAGTTCCTTTTCCATTGGCCGCACCAGCAGGCGCTCCGCGTCCTCCGGCGAAATGCCTTCATGGTGCATGGAAACGTAGACGATCGGAATGTTGATATCCGGGTCCGCTTCCTTCGGGATCGCCTGATAGGCGATGAATCCCGCCACCAGGATGAACAGCAGCAGACTCAAGACCGTTCGGGAACGGCTCAATGCGGCGTCGATCAAAGACATTGGCTTCCTGCCCCTCACCACGCGGTGAGACCAAATCAGGTTAGGTTAAATCGCGTCCATTGCCGGGGCTGTCGCGGCCGGGTCATGTCCGTCCGTTCGAAGCGGGCATGAACATGGTATCCGCAACCGGGTTCACTTCCTCGCCATCGGCGACGTATTCCTGGCCGACGCTGATCAGGGTCGCGCGTTCCGGCAAACCGTGAATCCAGATGCCGTCCGGGGTGTCTTCCAGAATCTGGACCGGCACGAACCGCGTGACATTCCCGCTTTCCACCAGCTTCACCCCAACCTGCCCCGCGTCATCCAAGGTCAGCAGCGCGGGTGAGATCAGATGCGCGCGCGACTCCGCCAGAGGCAGCAGCAACTCGGCGGTAATTCCAGCCTTATAGCGGTTGCCCGTGTCGGGCACTTCGACCTCGACCCGAAAGGTCCGTGTGGCGGTTTCGGCCTGCGGCGAGATGTATCTGACGATCCCCTCCACCGTCTGACCGGTAATGAGCATGGCGCGGGCCAGGGTGCCTTCCTGGATAGCGGCGACTTCCCTCTCGGAGACATTGGCGACCACCAGCAGAGGGTCCAGATCCACGATCGTGGCAATCAGGTCGCCCACTTTCACCAAGTCCCCGTTTTCCACATCCTTCGTCCAGATCACACCGTCGAACGGGATGGAGAGTCTGGTCTTGGCCAGATCGAGCTTGGCCCGGTCGACCGCCGCCTTCGCGGCCTCCATCTCGGCCAGCGCCTTGGCCTTGCTGACCTCCGACTGGAACCCCTTGCTCGCCAGTTTCACGGCGGCGCTGTATTCGATTTCACGCTGGCTTAGAAGCGCTTCCGCTTCCCGCACCACCGCCGCGCGTTCGTCGACATCGATCTGCCCGACCTGCTGTCCGGCGGCGACCGTATCGCCTTCCTCGACGGTGATGGTCCGGATCGTTCCTTCGGTTTCCGCCATCAACCTTCCGGCACGCGACGCTTCCGTCCTGCCGGCGATGCGCAAGGTCGTCCGGCGGTCCCGCGCGACACTTTCATAAACCCGAACGGACTGAATCTTTGCTTCCAGCTGCTCGGCGGTAGAAGCCGTTGCCGGCGCATTGGCCTGCGCGGGGGCTGTTCCAGCCGCGGTGGAAGTGGCCGCGTCTTCGGATGGAAGGCTTCCGGAAGCGATCCAGGCCGTCGCCCCCACCGCCAGCAGGACGGCAATGACGATGGACGGTTTGATGGCCCATCGTTTGCGTTCGGGCCGCCCTTCAGGCCGCGGCCCGCTTTCCAGGTCCGGCATTCCCGGCGCCCGTTCGGCGTTCGGTTCCTTAATCTTGCTCAGATGTTCGGTCATGTTCTCATTCCGCGGCGTCAGCTGCGGATTTCCCGCGCTCCGCCAGATTTATGAAGTCCTTGCGATGCCGTTCCAGGAAGGCCAACGCCGCGCTGTAAACGGTCACACCGAATTCCCTGACCAAGTCCGGCGCGCTTCCGTCACCTGCGACGCCGCACGCGCCCAAATGCGCCAGCTTGGCCTGATAAAACGCGATACGCTCGTCAATGACGCGGCGGATCTTTTCAGCCGGCAGATGGCCGGCAAAAAACAGAATGAACAGAAGGTCCGACTTGTACTTGTCGTCGCCCGGCTCCTTCTCACACAGCTTTTCCACAAGCGCGCTGCGGCCCGCATCGGTGATCTGATAGATCTTCTTGTCCGGCCGCTTTTCCTGGGCTTCCACTTCAAAAGTGACCAGTCCCGCTTCCGTCAATTTTCCCAGGGCCGGATAAATGGACCCGAACCCGCCTTCAGCGAAATGGCTGAACGGACCTTCTTCGAACGCTTTTCGTATTTCGTAGCCGCTGGCTGGCCGGACGGCCAATACCCCCAAGCAGCTTGTCTTGATATCCATGGGCTCCCCCTATATCAGCCCGATATAGGGGGATGGTTTTTGCCTTTCAAGAAAAATATATCGGTTCGATACATAACGGGCCGCCGGCACCTGCCCCGCCGTTACGTGATATCACGGGAAGCTCACAAAAATGTGAAGCTCGGGACACGCAAAAATCCGCCCATCCTTTCCGTCGATCGACAGCAACGGTAAGGAACCTCAGGCGGACTCAAATAGGCGCGAAAGCGGCTAGATCAGCTCGACGCTTTCCGCCATCGGGCCTTTCTGCCCCATGCGCGTGGTGACACGGACACGCTGTTCCGGCTCAACGGACATCAGCCCATTTCGCTCCAAAGTCCGGGAGGAAATGAACACATCCCGGCTACCGTCATCCATGACGATGAACCCATAGCCTTTCCCGGAATCGAAGAACTTGATCGTTCCGTCGATTGGCGGCCCGACAGGCGCATCGCGATCGGCACCGTCACCCGGCCCCCGTCCGCGCGGCGCGCTTGGCGCGAAGCCACCCCCGCCACCACCGCCAAACCCGCGGGAAACCGGCGCTTGCGCGGTCGAAAGATCCACCGAATGAATTCTTGCGACCTGCTTGCCCCTATTGGTCTCCATGACGTCGACCACAATGGTTGTTCCCTCGGGAAGTTCCGAATTACCCGTTTCAGCAATCACCGAAGCATGAATGAAAATGTCCCGGCCACCGGATTCAGGAATGATAAAACCAAAACCCTTCGTAGCGTTGAACCATTTTACTGTCGCCGTCACGTTCTCATCGCTAACGGCAGGAGGAAGTCTACGATCCATCTCTTCTACTAACCTTCAGCCCCCAAACACACCGGCAGCCTCTTACTACACGGTTACAATCATAGCATAGAGCGGAATAGGCTACCGCCGCAACGGTATCTCCGTGCTCGCAGCCCTCAAGGCCGCAATAGCGCGATTGTGTAGCATCCGTGCAACGGTGCTAATATGCGGGGCGGAGGTTCGGCGGCGCTGCGTCAGCCTAAGATCAGACAACCGCCGATGGTTTACCGCATGATCGAGATGTCTGTCGTATTCGAAGGCATCTTCCCTCCTGGACAATCCTTGCGCTTACCGGCCGTTTGCCGACCTGCCCAGGTTAAGCCCGCCCTTCCATGGTATCGCCTTGCCGGGGCCGGAACGCGGTCAGTCATCGTATCCGGGGGCCGACCGCGCGTAGCCGTCGTATAGGTCGAGCATCCGCTCGCGCCACGCATGGATCGGATCGTCCCTCTCCAACAATTGCCGCGGGGATATGGCGCGCGCCCAGGCGAACGGCCCGAAGGCGATGTGATCCGCGAAGGACGGCGTATCGCCGCCCATGAACGAATACCGTTCCAAGACCGCCCGCATCGGCGCCAGGGATGCGCGCAACTTCGGCAAAGCCTCGTCAGCCGGCGCCACGACATCCTCGAGCGTCATGCCGAACACTTTCTCCCGCGAAGTCCTGAAATAGTCCTTATCCTTTTCGTGCAGATGGCCATGAATATCGACCAGCACCTGCCCAACGATGCCGGGATGCACCACGCGCTCCACCCAGCTTTTCAGGAAATAGGTCGCCGCCTTTCCGGATTGCTCCGTAAACAACAAGCGTTCCGGATAGGCTTCATCCAGGTATTCCGCGATCGACCAGGAATCCCAGACGGCCTTGCCGCCGTTTCCGCCATCCACGATCACCGGCACACGGCCCTGTTCGGTAAATCCGATGACATCCTTCTCGGTAAACCGCCACGGCACTTCCGCCACCGGCAGCGCCTTGTGCGCCAGCGCCATCTTGATGCGCCAGCAGAACGGACTGAAGCGACGATCTTCCTCGGCACCGGCAAGATCGTACAGGGTGATCGTCATAAAAATTAACTCCTTATTATCAAACGAAAATTGGAATACCAAGGAAGCCCGGATTCAGCGTCGGCACCCATCGGCGCGCCGTTGGATGAAGTATAATAGAACGACCATTCCATTTTCAATACAGGCGCGTCCGAAATCACGGTTTGATGTCTTGGAGCACGCTGGGCGAACCGCGGCGGCTATCCTTCCAGGCCGCAAACCGTGTCGTAAAGGGACCGGGGCAGGAATATTCCCGCCGCCGGCGTCTTGGTCCGGTTCTTGTGCCGCCGGTCCCCCGGCAACCGCAGTCCTTCCTGTTCGGTCATCGCGGCGAAAAGCTTCTCGCCATGGTCGAGCCAGCCTTCGGGATCGCCGAACCGGTTGGGGTCCACCGCGATCATCAGCTCGCCGCCCGGCGGCGGGCCGCCGTCCTTGATATCGGCAGCACCCGCTTCGAAGCTCAACTTGTCGCCGATCAGGGCGCCGACCAGCAATTCGATCATCATGGCGATGGCCGACCCTTTGTAACCGCCGAACGGCAACTGCGCGCCGGCCAGGATTGCATTCGGGTCCGTCGTGGGGTTTCCGTCCGCGTCGATCCCGGCGCCCGGCGGGGCCTGTTTGCCGTCCCGCGCCATGATCATGATTTCACCCCGCGCCGTGGCCGCCGTGGCCATGTCGAAAGCCATCGACCCGCCCCCCCTGCGCGGCCAGGAGAATGCCATCGGGTTGGTGCCGAAGAGCGGCTTTGTTCCGCCCGCGGGCGCGACCATCGGCGTCGCGGCGGTCCAGGCGAAAGCGCCCAGCCCCTGTTCGGCGATGGGCTCGACCTCCACCCACAGGGCGGCGAAGTGATAGATGTCGCGGATGGCGAGGGCGGCAATCCCCTGCTCCCGCGCCAAATCGATCAGCGGCTGCCGGCCCCTTTCCAGGGCCAGCGGCGCGAAGCCGCCCTTGCCGTCCACTTGCAGCACGCCGGGCGCGATTTTCTCGACCGTCGGGCTGGACTTGCCGTTGACCTTGCCGCTTCGCAGCGACGCGACATAGCCGGGGATCCGGAAGATACCGTGGGAATGACAGATGTCGCGTTCCGCGGCCATCACGGTGTCGGTGACGGCGCGCGCATTCGCCTCATCGCATCCGTTGGCGCGCAACACGCGCATCACCAAGGCATCGGCTTCATCCAGCGTCAGATTAACTTCGGTCATGATCCCCCTCGTCCGCTGCCGCCTCTATCGCGGCAGAAATGGCCGATCCGGCGATCACCCCCGCATGCGTTCGCCCTTCGGATCGAATGGCGGTTCGGGGAGGATGCGGGCCGGACGGCGTTCACCCATAACTTCTATTTCGAACCCGCCGGTCTGTTCGGCGAGTTCCGTCGGCACATAGCCGAGCGCCACGGATTTATCGACATGGTGAGCGTAGCCTCCCGACGTCACATAGCCAACTATCGCGCCGTCATACAGGATCGGTTCACTGCTGATCACATCCGCATCCTTCACATCGACATCGAAAAGGACGAGGCTTTTCGCCGGCCCCTCCTGCTTTTCCTTCATGGCCGCGTCACGGCCGATGAAGTCGTTTTTCTTCAGGTCGACGAAACGGGAAAGATTGGCTTCGAAGGGACCGTAGATCGGCCGGTATTCCGACGCCCATGACCCGAACGCCTTTTCAAGGCTGAGGGAGCGCATCGCCCGCGACCCGAACAGGGCCATCCCGAATTCCGCACCGGCATCCATCAGCGTGTCGAACAGCCGGGCCAGGAACTCGGGCTTGACCCACAATTCGTAGCCTAGATCGCCGGTGAAGCTGACCCGGCCCGCCAGCACGGGAACCATACCGACCTCAATGCGCCG
>Ga0209692_10003532_pt1 | contig 15077 bp, 10 predicted proteins | sample tdDd472_FD_187129 | JGI IMG/M metagenome (GOLD analysis project Ga0209692, IMG submission 187129) | Marine sediment microbial communities from the Atlantic coast under amendment with organic carbon and nitrate - tdDd47.2 (SPAdes)... | ecosystem: Environmental > Aquatic > Marine > Coastal >...
AGATTTAAAAACACCGCATATAGATCAATTGGCCAATAATGGGGTGGTATTTACCGATGCACATGTTTCAGCATCGGTATGTGGACCATCACGTGCCGGTATTATTACGGGTCGCTACCAGCAGCGTTTTGGTTTTGAATGTAATCCTTCCGATGAGTTCTCAGGTGTCGATTTAGATGAAGTGACAATTGCCGATGCCCTGAATCAGCTTGGTTATAAAACAGCAGCTATAGGTAAATGGCATTTGGGCGATGAGCCACAGTATCGGCCTAATGCCCGTGGCTTTGATTATTCATGGGGATTCTTGGCCGGTGGTCGCAGCTATTTTTCAAATGCAAAACAAGATAAAGAAGGCACGGTTCATTCTATTCGGGAAAACGATGAATTTGTAAAATTTGAGGGCTACCTAACCGATTGTTTGGGTGATAAGGCTGTTGAGTTTATAGAAACGAATAAAGAACATCCATTCTTTATGTATTGGGCTCCCAATGCTGTGCATACCCCGATGGAAGCAAGTGATGATGACCTTAAATTATTTGAAGGTCATCCTCGACAAACATTAGCTGCAATGACATGGGCCTTAGATAGGGCCGTTGGTCGTATAGTGGATAAGCTGGAGCGTGAAGGAATTTCAGATAATACCCTAATCTTCTTTTTAAGTGATAATGGTGGTGCCCATAATAATCAGTCATCTAACCTGCCTTTAAAAGGATTTAAGGGTAATAAATATGAAGGGGGACATAGGGTATCTTTCTTTATGCATTGGCCTAAGGAACTAAAAGATAGTAGACAATATGATGGCTTAACATCAGCTTTAGATATTTTTGCAACCAGTATTGCTGTAGGAGGAGCACGTGAAATGCCTCATAAACCTTTGGATGGAGTTAATCTGATGCCTTATCTTCAAGGCAGTATCGAAGGAGAACCCCATGAACAACTATTTTGGAGAAAAGGTCAGATGGCTGCTCATCGCAAGGGAGATTATAAAATGATACGCGTTGATGATTTAGGTTGCCGTATGTATAACCTGAAAGATGATTTACAAGAAAGTCATGATTTATGTGTTAAGGATAAACCGGTTTTTGATGATTTAAACAGTGAGCTTGAAGAATGGGAAACAGAATTAATGAATCCATTATGGACTGAAGGACAAGTGTGGGATACTATTACATGGATGATTCATCAGGATTATTTTAACAATGTAGAGCCCAGAGTAAAGAATCCAGAACAATTAAAGGATTGGAAAAAATATTAGTAGTACATATTGACTTAATTTATAATGGATATGCGAGGTGTAAACAGTTTATTGCTTGTGCGGTAAAAGTCAATCAAGCCGTGCAGAACATGTAGATGGTATTTCTGTGCTACCCGTTTTAAAGGGCAAGAGGAAGTAAGTTCAGCTACTGGGAATTTCATAAGTGAGGAGGATGACAAACGCTTCAAATGGAACCATGGAAAGGTGTTAAGTATATTGTTAAAAAAACAATTTGGACAATATTGGTCTTAAATAAAAGTTAGTAAGATACATAAAGTTATAAAGAGGTTATCCATCAACTACCTTCGTTTATCGAGCGGAGCCGAGATAATATTTTATCAAAGACTAAATTATCAGTGTTATATTCCCTCTACTCAGTGAGCGAAGGGATTGGTTGTTTTTTAGTTCCCTCTTTTTGCATAATACTTCTCTTTGCTTACTTTAGCATTCTATTATGAGTAAAGGGGAGCTGGAAATACTAAAAAAGTTAAAGGCAGGTGACGAGTCTGGGCTACGTCAATTGTTTGATATGTATTATACTCCTTTATGTATTTATGCTCTTAAGTATATTGATTCCTTCGAAACCGTTGAAGATATTGTTCAGGAAGTATTTATTAGTTTTTGGGAAACCAAAAAAGCGAATGAGATTACGTCAACAATAAAGAGTTACCTTTTCACTGCTGTTAAAAACAATGCACTTAATTTTTTACGAAAACATAACCGTTATCATCATGAAGCCCTTGATGAGCAATTTGAGATGATTTGTGAGGATTACGAAGATACTGAGGAGCTCGAGGAAAAAAAGAAATTACTTTACCAGGAAATAGATAAATTATCACCACAGGCCAAAGTTGTTTTTGAAAGCATTGTATTTGCCAATATGAAGTACAAAGAAGTTGCTGAAGAATTAGGTGTTTCTGTTAATACAATTAAAACAACCTTCTCAAGGGCGTTAAAGCGCCTTAGGTCGTCGTTAGATGTAATAATTATGGTGATGCTGCCATAGTATGTAATAGTTATTTTTAAAAATTCGGGTCATTGGTATTGCAACGCACATTCTTTATTCGAATCATCGTTTTTGGCGTTCTTCTTTTAAGTAAGCAATTACTTGTGCTTGCTCAAAATGATGGCGCTATTGTTGGAAAAGTAAGGCGTCCTAATGGTAGTGCTGTTATGTTCTGTAATGTGGCTTTACTATCGCAATCAACGGGAAGTGTTGCTGGAGGTAGTGTTACAGACAGATTGGGCGCTTTTAAAATTGAAATGATACCAGAGTTATTATCAATTACAAGTCCATTATATCGGTTACCAAGCAAATAAACAAGATAGTTTGTGGGTGGGCCAGGGTATAGTGACTTATGTCGATTCAGTTATTATTAAGCGACGGAGAACGAAAAAAAACGAAGTACAAGTCGTTGCTGAAAGACCATTTATTGAACAGGGACTTTGGCAAACAACCATGCATTAGGAAATAGACGGTGTGATTAAGGCGAATACTTTTCATGTTGAAGATTACGTTTATAGTGCTAAGATTACCTCAGATTTAGTATTGGGAAAAGACTTTAGATTTCAAACAACAGGTGGGTATGAGTCGCCCATACATACCATTACAGGTAAGAAATTCGAATACTATTACCTTGATTTAGGCCTGCGTAAAAGTATCCTAAAGAAAAAAGGCTCCCTGTATTTAAAATTCGCTGATGCCTTTAATAACATGGAGCGTGAACGAACCAACACATCTTCAAAAGATATTATTTCGCACCATACCTCCAAAGCTATCACAAGGCGAGTATTGTTATCCTTCACTTATAAGTTTAATAAGGTTGCCTCTTTTTGACAGGAACAATGTATCCCTGCAATAAAAAAGGCAAGCATAACAAATAATTTCATCGTTTCTGAGTATTAACAACATGGTCTTTGGTTCTATTTTTTCTATCACGTTAACCAGACATCTAACATTCTTTAATTGAATTATAAATGTCTGGTTATCTTGCTTATGAAGACAGGTGTATCATCTAAGAAAAGGTTAAATACTATTTTTCAATTAATTCTCTTAGTCGGCTCACCGGAATCATTTCATTAATCGTCATTTGATATATACCTTCTTTAGGGCCGTAAGTGATATTTTGTGTTCCTGCAACAACACCGATAACATTACCACAATCATCCAATATAGGGGCACCGCTTGATCCGCTGGCAAAGTCTGCCGAAATACTTTGACGTAGTTTTGCTGTTCCTGGTTTTAAGTAAGTACGGTTAATACAACCTTGACTATATCGATATAATCGTTGATCAGGGTGGCTTATCAAATTTACAGAACTACCTACTTCTTGTTGGTTGCCAAGCGGCAAAGCTTTCATTTTATGACCCTTTGTGTCGATTTTAAAAATTGATAAGTCATCGTGTTTGCTAGCCGCCAACACTTCTAGTACAGGATAAATATTCTTTTCAGTATCCATCACAAAAAAAGTGATGTAATCATTAGGTCTGGCTGGATCATAAGATTTAAACACGTGATAGTTAGTTACACAAACCCCATCTTCTGAAATAACAAAGGCAGATGCTATGCTAATATGATCATTAGGACAATGACCACAATTATACATCTTCCCCATCATTAATACACCCGCCTTACAGCTAGCATTCAAATCTTTAGCGTTTAAAACAGTATTGATTGGCTTTAATGCATTAACATTACACCCTTTGTTTAACAATTGGCTCTTATAAGTTTTAGCATTAGTTCCTCCGTTCGCTTTGTAGAATGCCGATGCTTTTTTTTCAAATTCACTTAGCCAGACCGCGTCGTTAATGGGATCTTCTGCTAAATGTTCATTGCTAGCAACCGCCACCATTTTGTTTTTACTATCTTCCACACATGCAGTTGTCACCATAATAGCGAACAATAACATGACTACTAGCTTATATAAATCTTTCATTTTTTAAAAATTAGAATAGGATTATTACAAATGGCTTTTTAACAGTTTCTCTATCGTATTGTCTGTAGGGCGTGGAGCATCTGCCGAAATAATTTTACCTTCCTTATCAATGAGCATAAAACGAGGTATGGCATTAATGCCATATACCTTAGTTACATCCGACTCAAATGCATTATCTGCAATTAACTGAACTCCCTTTAACCTTTTGTTGGTAACATAATCTATCCACTTCTGCTTATTTTGCTGGGTATCCACGGAGATACTTAAAAAAGTAATCGATTGCCCGTGAAATTTCTTCTCTAATTCTTTTAACGCAGGAATTTGCGCTTTACATGGGCCACACCAAGTAGCCCATACATCAACATATACCAGATTTCCTTTAAAATCAGATAGTTTATATTCTTTACCATTCATATCCTTACCCGAAAAATCAAATGCAGTTGCACCAGCTTTAAACTTACGAATGGTTAATTCATAATCTTTAAATCCCTGTTTAAGATAGTCATTTTGAAGATAGGGCTCTACTTGTTGACGGAATGTTAGATATGCAGAATCATATGAACGATAACTGTTAACATTATCAAATGCGAAATAACCCTTTAGTAAATCATTATCAATGGTTGAAATAGAGGCTGTAATGATTTCTGTCGCTGATGGTTTTTCCGGTTGCGACAAAACTGAATACATCGCATACTTTTTTAGATAGGCTCTTGCAAAGGGCAGTTCTAATAAACGCTCTGAATTTGGTAATTTCGAGTCTAATATCAAATCATAATATTCCGGATAATCAGCACGTTCAGGATGCTTTACTCTTGGTGTGTATAATAACTGTACGGCAGAATATGCCATCTCGGTATCAACCAGAAGTTCCATCAACTCATTGAAGCTGGCATCTTGCGTTTTTATCTTTGACTTAAACTTTTCCATATCAGAGACAAATCCTGGCAACAAAGGAAAGAAGTGCGTATAATCTAAGGTATTATAATAAAAGCCATGAGAATAGGTATATACTGTATCAACCTGGTTGTTCCATTCACTGAGTAATTTGTTTTTATCACAATTGGTATTTATTAATTGGTAACTGCCGTCATTCATTTCCAGTTCTACCTCGATTCCTTTGTCAAGATAAAAGCGCTTTAAATTATGATCTTGCACAACTTTACGCAATGCACCTACTTGTACGACATTAATTACATACATACCAGGCTTATCTACAGCATAGCGAAACCCAAAATATCCTTTGTCTCCTATTTTAGTAACAGCAACTTTATATGTTTGGCCATGTTCCACCTTACACAAGTGAATCTCTTTACCATTTGCATCTCCCTCATATTGTCCCCCAATATTGGCATAATTCTGATTCTTAGTTGCGCATGAGCCTAACATTAAAGCAAACACAACCACTGCTAATATGAATTTCATACAGTTATTTTTTTTATAATAAAAGGTATTGTTAATAAAGACGTACACTAAAAAACATAGCGGAATAGTGTAACTCTATTAGAGACTACAGCTAACTCCGCTACGTATTAGATCTATTATAACTCCCTAATTATTCTAGTTTTTGATTTAAAACTTAGACACCATGTCAACTACCTTACCACAAACATGTTCATATGTTTTGTCCATAGTACCATCCAAATTTACATAATAGATAGAGCCATGATTATCACCTGAGTTGTCGTAAGTTGCTACAATAAATTTCTCATCAACAAAGGACCAACCCCTTTTTTTGGTTTGCATTTTAAGGTATGATATTTGTTGTCCTTCAGGCAATTCAAACATTACTGTAGGCGCATCAGCTGGTGCATCAAAATTATATCGGTAAACCTTATTTGCTGCTGAAAAGTAAAAATAACGTTGAGAAGCAGATGCAATAAAAATGGTCTCATCATCTACTAAAGATGAGCCAACAAACTCTCTTTCAGCCTTCATTGTAAAGGTCAATCCGCCATAATCAAGCGCATTAACAACCAACTCATTTACCACACCATTTTCTCTTGTAAAAACGTATGTATCAATGCCATAAAATGCATATTTACCCGGTTCTCCCGCCATAAACAAGCACTCGCCAGGCACAACAAGCGGTTCGCCCTCAATTTCTACTTTGCTAGTTGCTCCCCATGAACCAGCAACATATAAAGACCCGGGATCGGTACCATGGATTAACGAAAAACCCCAACAAATTTCATTCGCCTTATCTACAGACTCATCCAAATCTGGAAAATTAATACCAATATATGGCATATGATCTCCAGCTTGCCATTTGTTAGTGTAATGGAAGTCGCCATTTATAATGGTATAAAAATCTCCACTATTGGGTTCGAATTTAAACCAATCTACTACTATCGGTTCACTACCCAAATTACCTTCATGAAAGCATTTATTTGCTGGCCATTTATATTGCACCTCGTTCAAATCCATCACAGCACCAACCGTTTCAGGATCTGATGTAAATATTATTAATTCGGCTCCCGTGGATGAATCGTATGTATCCATACCAAAAGGTTTGCCTTTAAGCGTCAAACCAGTAGTAGCTTCAAAGACGTTATCAACAGTCTTCCAGTTATTTCTTACCATAAACAGTTCACTATTTTCATCCACTTCTTCGGTAAGGAAATAATAACCATACTGATAGGCATTTTGAACCCGTATTTGAAACCCTTTTGTTTTTGTAACGCCTGTTTCGTTATTTATAACTTTAAAAGTAGCAAATAACTCGGTATACGGCACTTCATGATTGGCAATATACTCGAGATTTTTATCTGTTGAAATTACTAATGCATTGTTTTCGTATTTTCGTGATAGTTCATTTAACACAGAATGGTTAACTTGCCATTCGTAGTGATAATCACCTTCTTCTTCAAGTTTAAAACTTACTTCCGGATTAATCCGTAAAGTATCATCATACTTGGCTATACTATACATTTCTTCAATGCCAGTAATTTCGGTGACCTCGTTCAGATCTAAATATCCATAATTTCCTTCATCTTGCAAACACCCATAAAAAGATGCTACAATTATAAGAATATAATATATTTGAAATTTCATTTGTTAACAGTTTAAATTATCAATATTCAAAATAAAGTCGGTTACCATCCTCATCGAATGTTGGATTTTCATTAAACCAAATTCGTGTTTCATTAATATATTCATCTAAGGCGGCTGTTTCTTTAGGATACCATTCAGGTGAATCAACCCCTGCAATTGCAATAAACTGTTTACATTTTAAAGCATGGTATGGGCCAGCTGAATATTGCAAATAATTATTCTCCCAAAATGGAGGCGGGACATCAAGGTTATCTGTAATAGTGACAACAAATGATTTAAATTCATCTAATCCCTCACTAAAATCACCTGTTGGTTCAAATTGAAGTTGGATTCGATATGTACTATCCTGTAAGGTTTCATCACGATTAACATAAACCTCAAGCCAGGTACGCGTTGTATCAGCTGGAAATTCATACTTATCTTTCAATTCGTAATGTAAACCTAATGTTGCAGTAGTTCCAGAATCAATGGGAGCTACTTTGTAAGATCTAACGACTTTTGATGGCATACCAAGTAGGCGAACCTGAACTTTTAAAGTATCAATTACTTTTTCATCTGGATAAAACATAAAGTTTACATACAAACTATCGGCTTCCTTCCCTTCAACTCCTGGCATAATAAAGTTTAGTGCATTATAATTTTCATCATAAAGCATTCGTTCATTTTTCGCACATGACGATAATAATACGACCAGTAGTCCAACTACATATATAATTTTAAGTAATTTCATTTTCTTAAATCTTTTAAATTATCTACCTCCAAATTGGATTTCATTAGCTGGCAATGGAAGTGTATATTTCGAATCACTCATTGGCATATTAGTACCATCAGCACCAGTTATTGTACCAAAATTCATTCGTTTATAATAGTAGAACAATTGCCCTTCACTATAAAACTCCTTTTCATATTCACTCGTTAAAGCTGTTTGAAATTGAGCCAAATTTGAATTTCCATCGAGTAATGCAGCTTTTCTTGCTGCCTTTAGTGTGTTAATTGTACTAATTGCCATTCCAAGGTCATGCTGAGCTTGAGCTTCAGCAAGTATCAGATACATCTCAGGCAACCTGATAATTGGAATTGCAGGATCTTTAAACATATTATCATCACCACTATCTGCTGGGCGTTTATATTTATTAATTACCCGCACTTCTTCACCAACAATGGTTTTTTGTTCAAACCAGTTTTTCCAGCGAATATCGTCTCCATCGTACCAGTTAGCCATTCTTTGAGAACATATCAGTTGATCTGGTTCTTTTAAATCACCAATATCAAAATGATTAAAATACAAGTCAGATAAACGTATGGTATATAAACTGAATATATGTTCATCATAAAAAGTAAAATCATTTGATGGTATTATTTCCGCTGCATCTACAAAGCTAAATCGTTGAGAATCGACAACATCCATAGCATATTTTTCAGCATTAGCAAAATCTTTGATATAAAGATGAACACGGGCTAACAAACCAGCAACAGCATAGGCATTAAACCTATTTTCTCGATGTGAATTAACGTTTTCTTCTTCTGTTTTAATTTCATCCACATTCAATAACTGATAAGCTAGTTCCAAATCATTTACTATTAATCCAATAGTCTCTTCACTAGATAGCTGCTCTGTTACATCCTTCTTAAATTCAGTTACATAAGGAATACCTTTAAAACTAGCATCACTCTGATACGGTAGATTAAATAATCGTAACATATCAAAATGCATAAAAGCCCTTATTGCAAGGACCTCTCCATAAATATAGTTTTGAGTCTCACCTGAGAAAATATTCTCATCTGAATTTTCAAAATGCTCAATGATATTATTACAATTGGCAATTATATTAAATGCTTTTTCCCAAATACTAGTAATTCTGCCTTGAACAAACTCAGTTTCGTAATTATGATAAGCGAGATCAATGTATTCATGCTCAGAAAAAATAAGGTAATTCTGTGCCATAACATCAACAAATCCGGCTGTAAGATTTGTACCATAAACAGCATCTTCACTCATCATCAGATAAATACCATTTAAAGCATCTTTGTAACCCTCCTCTGTTTCAAAAAGGGCATCTGCAGATACTTCTGAAACAGGCTGAACATCAAGCCAATCCTGACATGAACCAAGACTTATGCCAAGTATTGAAATAATTATTAATATATACTTTTTCATCTGTATAGTTTTACAATTAGTTGTCACTATTAATAGTTAATGACATTGTTATACTTTTAAAATTGGGTCTGAAGAGAGAATGAAATTGAACGTGCAAACGGATAACTTGTTCCTCTCTCTCTCTCAACAGTTGAGATTCTAAATATGTCATTCATATACGCAGATAGTCTTACTTGTCGAAGCCCAATTGTTTTAATCCAGCCTCTTTTAAGGTTATAAGAAACTCTTGCACTTGTTAATGCCAATGAATTTTCATCTTCTACAAAACGAGATGATGCTCTTACAAGGCTTATATCCCTAATACTTCTGTATGGTTTAATATCTCCTTCCTGTGTCCATCTCTGCTCTAATACACGAAGGTCTACATTATTCTGCAGGTATGCATTTTCTACCTTATTAATAACCGTCTGGTTATAAACCTGACCACCCATGCGGTAATTAAACGCAAGGTTAAAACTAAAATCACCAATATTCGTATTAGTACCAAAGAAGCCTTCAAATTTAGGTTGCGTATTACCTACAATAACCTGATCACGTGCATCCCATATCATGGTACTTTTACCAAATCTATCCAAAAAGACTTCATGACCAGTTACCGGGTCAACTCCCAATGATTGAACTGCATAAATGGCATATAAAGATTTGCCTTCTTCAAATTGTAAAACCGGAGAACCACTGATCATCTTTGAAGCATCAACATCGTCTGTAGTTCCTCCACTAGCTGCTTCTTCATTTTGATTAGCAATTACAGACTCATTATATGCCTTTAGCGAATCAGATATTTTAAGAATTTCATTCGTATTGTGTCTTACGTTACCAAACAAATTGACAAAAATTCTCTTACTATTATTTTTATAGACAGTTGTACTTAAGTGAACTTCGAAACCTTTATTAAGAACATCTCCCATATTCTCAGTATAACTATTGAACCCTGTAGATGGTGCAATGGTCACCTGACTCACCAAATCCTTAGTTGTATCATAATAATAGTTTCCTTTAAACATTAAACGATTATTAAACAATGCCAAGTCAATACCAACATTACGTTTAATGGTAGTTTGCCATTTAAGCTCATCATTACCAAGTGCTTTTACATAGCTACCTGTTTGATAGCGATAATGTCTGTCAGTAAAATATTCGTAGGTAGTAAGGGCCTGATAAGCATAGAAATTAGTTCCTCCTGTTTCACCTACATTAGCCCTAATACGTGCTTCATTTACTAATTTACTATCTTTTAAGAAAGGTTCATTGTGAAAATTCCATCCAAGACCTGTTGACCAAAAAGGGGCTGTTCTTTGCTTTGCGCCAAATTTAGAAGAACCATCGATTCGAAGTGAGGCATCCAATAAAAAACGATTGTCGAAATTGTAATTCAAGTTAGAGAAGCCTCCAATTAATCGAGTGGTTTCTTCACTGCCATTAGGTGTTGTTCCTTCTTTAAATTGCGATCCAAAACCAATATAATGCAGCCGATCATTTGGAAATCCTTCTGCGGTATAACTTTCTTGTGTATAGCTTGCCTCTTGCATGTTGCTACCAATAACAGCGTTAACAAAATGCTTGTTGATCTGTTTGAAATAACTAAGAACCAAACTTCCATCGATCAAAAACATTTCGCTATCTCCCATATAATAGCTTCCGCGTCGATTGTAGGCTTCCCCGGACGAGTTGGCATATTCTCTTGAATCGGGTGAACGAAATGTTTGATCATTAGAGTTTTGTAACTGCACAGAAACATTTCCTTTTAATCGAAGTCCTTCAAGTATACTCCAGTCAATAGAAAAGTTGTTGGTAACATTGGTGTACTTATTCTTTTGAAAGTTACTTAAGTTTTCTACGTCATACAATGGATTGTATTGTGGGATACCAGCATTTGAATTAGATAGTGTCCGAATATACCTCCCATTCTCATCTTTCATTTTGTAATATGGATTCAGCTTTGTATATTCAGAGAAAGAACCATATGGAGTTTGGGGCGCATTAACATGCGTTACACTCAAGTGGTTTCTAAATAACATGCTCTTATGTCTGTATGAAAGAATACTACCAACAGCATACCTTTTACGCCCCGATTCTTTCATGACTCCATTTTCATCATTATAATTGGCTTCTAAGGCGTATTTTATAATATTATCACCACCTTCGATAAACAAGGAGTGCTTATGTGAAAAACTATTCTCAACGGGTTGTGCAATCCAATCTGTATCAACACCCGAACTAATAGCCTGTTTATTTGCATTATACAATCCATCAAGTCTAAGCTGATCCTGATAACCCCCCTTATTCGCTAAAGATTGCTTTGTTTCATATAAACCGGCCAGACGTTCTGCCTCAAGCTTTTGTTCTGCATTCATAAGGTTATAATCCGTCAGATCTGGAGCTGAAAACGTTCCGTCAAACGTGTAATTCACTCTTAATTCACCTTTCTCAGGCGCCTTTGTTTCAATTACAATTACGCCATTTGATGCTCGAGAACCATATATAGCAGTCGCACTCGCATCCTTCAAAATAGTAACACTTGCTATTCGGTTAATATCCAGATCATAGATTTTCTCAATACTAACCTCGAAACCATCCATAATAAAAGTAGGTTGGTTTGGATTACTTCGTAGTTCGTTCTCAGAAATTGCAGGAATACTACCTTTACCTCTGATCTCAATTTCGGGCATCTTGTTAGGATCTGAACCGAATTCATTACTATCAACTATTTTGAAGGAAGGATCGTAAACCTGAAGGGCATCCAACACACTGGTATTAGATACAGCTTGCAGTTCTTCCGAACTAATAGTAGTAGCAGCACCGGTAAAGCTTTCTTTTGTTTGATTGTAATACCCTGTCACAATCACATCATCCAACTCACTCACTTCAGTTTGAAGGGTGATATTGATTTCCGTTTGCCCTTCAACTGCAATGATTTGTTTTTCAAAACCAATAAACGTAAAACTTATTGATACGTTATCATCAGGAATAGATAACTCATAAGTTCCATCAGCACTTGTAATGGTGCCGGTATTATACTCAACAATGATAATATTGACACCTGGTATAGGTTCTCCCTTATCATCGGTTACTTTACCTTTAATTACTATTTGGTCTTGTTGGATTTCTGTTGAGATAACAGGTTTTCGCTTTATCAATACATAATCATCAACGATATCATATTGAAGCGGTAAGTCACCCAGTATTTCATTCAAAGCCTCTTCCAGTGATGCCCCTTGAAGGTCTACATCAACTTTCGCCGACTCATCAATGTCCTGCTCGTTAAACATGATGTAATAACCGGTTTGCTTTTTTAATTCCTTCAAGACGGTTCTCACCGACGCCCCTTTTGTTTTGAGCCGAACTTCCTGCCCGACACTTTCAGCTGATAACTGTAAAGAAAAAGCTATCATTAGAATTAAACTCAATTTCATTACACGTAGTAGTTTTCGAATGGTAGGTGTGCAACACCTCCATTTGTGATTTTTTTTCATACTTTTGATTATTGATTATTGATTCCTATGCCAACCGGCATAGAATTGACTTTAAACGAAACGGGGAATACTGGTACTATTTCCCGTTTTTATTTTTCTATAATAATATTTTCCCCTTCTACTCTAAATGTAACATCTGTAATGCTTTCAATAAGTCTTATGGCATAATTAATACTTTTATCTCGCTTTATGGCACCTGTAAATTTAATGTGCTTTAACTGGGATTCAGTAAAGAAAAAGTTAACATTATACCACCTGCCTAATTGCGCTGTGATATAAGCCAAATCTTTATTCTCGAACTCAAACACTCCATTTACCCATGCGATATATAAAGCTGCATCCACCTCACTCACATTTATGCCATCTTTTCCTTTTTCAACCAGAGACTGGTTGCCAGGTATCAAAATAGTTTTATTCGCCAGATAGTTAACTTGTACACGCCCTTCAACAAGTGTGGTGGTGATAAAAGCTTGATCGTCATATGCCGACACATTAAATTGGGTACCTAAAACACGTACTTTAGTGTCGTCCGCATGCACTGTAAATGGGGCATCCGGATTATGTGTCACTTCAAAGCAAGCTTCTCCAGTGAGGTAAACATCTCTTTGTTGCTTGCTAAAATGAACAGGATACCGCAGACTTGATTCCGCATTTAGCCATACTTTTGTCCCATCCGCCAGTGTCAATGAATATTCACCAGCTCGTGGCACCTCAATTTTATTATAAATCAATTGATCAACACTTTTACTGCCGCTCTTATAAATAAGACTATTGATGCTATCCTTTACGATTAGAGTTCCATCCCTCTCGTCAAATTCCTCCTGACCAGTTGTATTTAGTCGGCGCTGGCTACCATCGGCAAGTGTTAATATGGCTTTTCGACTACCTACCTCAGCTAACTGTTCAAATTCATTTTGACTAGCTGGGCTTATTTTCGATACTTCATTCCAGACGAACCATGTACTAAACAAACCCACAAGGAGTATTGCGGCAGCATATGAAGCCCACACGGGTATAAGTCGTTTCTTAGGTTTGTTTATTGCCTTGATAATATGATCCCATGCCTTTTCTTTGTTAACCACCTCCGAAAATACCATTTGCCTTGACTTACAATAGGCTTTCTTGTATTGGTTAAATAAAGTTGGATTGTTCTTGTCTTCCACTAACCAGCATTCAAAGGTACGTTTCTCCTCATCTGACATTTCTCCCCGATGATAATGAACTACCCATTCAATTATTTGATCAATTTTCATCTGCAACTAATCTTTAGTGTATGATATTCCCACCCTTCTATAATAACGATGCAAAAAAATAATAATGGGTGACATATTTGGAAAAGTATTTTTAGTCCAGGCAATAAAAAAATAAAAATAACAAGACTCATCAAAGAAAGATCATACTCTCAACTCTTACAATCTGGTGCAATTACCACAGATTATCCTTTCGACCCCGTCAAGCTTGCATATAATCCTTCAGTTAATGACATCATTACCAATACTACTAAAATTTAATGAGCTTCCTAAGCTCTTCAGCTCACGGACAAAAGTAGTTTTGACAGTATTAAATGATATGTCCAATCTTCTGCGACCTCTTTATATTTATAATTGCCAAAAATTAGATGCTCAAAAATAGCCTTTGTCTGTGGAGAAAGGCTCTCAATCTCCTTGTAAAGTTTTTTCTTTTTGAGAGGTTCCTATATTTTTCACCAATCATTCTGCCACCATCCTAATTGTTATCGTTATAGAGGTAACGCAGAAAACTGCTTTCTGTAATTCAAATTAAGCGATGAAAATGAGGAAATAACTTATCCATAATGCACTTCTTTAGTGCACATACATGAATAAAATTCACCATTGCTGGCGCTGATTTGCAATCAGTGTTTCCTTTTTTAAAGCACGAATTGCAATATCGCACTAGCGATAATAGGCCTCATTCTTCGGAATGGGGCTTTTTTTAAATATTACTTGATATACCCAAATTCCTAATTGACGATCACAAACTGCCAATGGGCTACCACTTTTTACTAATTGAAGCCATAAAATTGTCAATGGGAGGGGGCTTTTTACCGATTGACGCCACCAAACTGCCGGTTGGATACAAAAAAGTCCCGATGGGAGGGTGTAACCTGCCTCGGGACTAGGCAATAAAACAGAGGGTTTGGTCGTTTTTACTACCGTGTTTTTAGGTAAATTGCTTATTTGTTA
>Ga0209692_10003535_pt1 | contig 15069 bp, 11 predicted proteins | sample tdDd472_FD_187129 | JGI IMG/M metagenome (GOLD analysis project Ga0209692, IMG submission 187129) | Marine sediment microbial communities from the Atlantic coast under amendment with organic carbon and nitrate - tdDd47.2 (SPAdes)... | ecosystem: Environmental > Aquatic > Marine > Coastal >...
ATATGAATATTGACGCCCGGATCAATGTCCTGCAGGGTCAGAATCATGCCGATATCACCCACGATAAAGGTATCGGCTCCGGATTTGAGACATTGTTCAATATAGTTGGTTAAAAACGGGTACTGGTTGTTGCTGTAGAAGTGTTCATTGAGGGTGACTGCAATATTGACGTTATGCGGCTTGGCAAGCTCGACACAGCGTGTAAGTTCCTCAAAAGTAGCCATGTGCGGACTGACGTCCTGTTTGGGGCTGTTTTCCTGCCGACGGTTGAGCGAGGCGGCTACGCTGTAGTCTTGTCGCCATTGTTTCGGCAGAATGCCGCAGTAAAATTCACCGGCTCCGGCTTCAATGAGCCGTTCGACTTCGTCCGGTCCTGACAGTGGTGAGAGGATGCTGAGTGCCATAGTGAAATAAGTGTAACAGAAATGGCAGGGCAGGTAAACCGTCAAAATAGGGCGTGGTTATGACGGTGAGTACTTTCAGAGGTTTTAAAACCTGTTGCTCGGCCGAAGGTGGAGTTAGAGTTTTTCATTCAATGTTCGGCGTTCAACATTGAATATCGAATGAACTGGGGTCCGGCTTTCGCCGAAATGAAAAGAGTGAACGAGTACCGCAGCTTAGTGCTGGTCTTCTGTCTGTTCGGGAAGGGCCGGGCGGACCTTGAGTGTGCGCTCTTTACGGATGGAGACCGTGCCTTTAGGCGTGCCGCGAGGCTTACTCACATTACAGGCCAGCGTGCAGGACACCGGCACAACACCACCGTTGCGTGCCTTGCTGTGCCAGGCGGCTATGGCCGCGGCAGCTTTGAGCGTTGCCGTGCCCGGTTCTTCTGCCTGTTCAGGGTTATATTTTAATAGTACATGGCTTCCCGGCATGCCGTGCACATGAAACCACCAGTCACGCGGATCAGCCAGCTTGATGCTCAGGCGTTCATTGTCAGCATCGGTGCGGCCGGCAAGCACGATCCATCCGCCGGGCAGCGTATAGGTGTAAAGCTTTGTGTTTTCCGGTTCTTTCATAGAGGGCATGGTAGAGATCTGTTGTTTCACTTCCCAGGTATGCTTAGACCCGCATGCGCTTCAGGGCGCGTGCGGGTGTTCATTGAGTACCACCCAGTACAGGCTCAGCTGGCGCACGGCATCAACGAACTGATTAAAATCCACGGGTTTTCGTATGTAGCTGTTGACCCCGCATTCGTAGCTCTCAGTCATGTCCTGTTCTTCGTCCGATGAGGTCAGCACCACTACGGGCAGCAGTTTTGTACGTTCATCCGCCCGGATGCGCTTAAGTGCTTTAATACCGCCCATGCGGGGCATTTTCAAGTCAAGCAGGATTACTTCGGGCATAATGCGCAGATCGCGTCCCTCGTGTATGCCGGTTCCGAAGAGATAGTCCAGGGCTTCAACCCCGTCGCGTGCAATAACGATCTCGTTAAGGATGTTGTTTTTCGCGAATGCACGCAGGGTCAGCTCAAGGTCATCTTCATTGTCTTCAACAACCATGATAATATTTTTTTGCATGACGAGCTCCGTTTACAGGGTGAAATAGAAGGTTGCTCCCTTTCCCAGGGTGCTATGTGCCCAAATGTTTCCGCCGTGGCGGTGTGCAATACGCTGCACCGTGGCGAGTCCGATGCCCGTTCCGGGAAAGTCTTTTTCTGCATGCAGGCGTTGGAAAGGGCTGAACAGTTTATCGGCATAAGCCATGTCAAAGCCTACACCGTTATCTCGCACGCAAAATATCGTTGCATTGTCCTCATGTCCGGGCGGTCGGTGATCATCATCTGCAAGGCCGAAGAATATTCCCGGAGCCGCCTGTTTGTCGGTATATTTCCAGGCATTGCCGATCAGGTTCTCAAGCAAAATACTCAGCAGGTGAGGGTCGCCGGTGGTTGTCATGTCGGGCTGGATTGTGCAGGCAACGCTGCGTCCGGGTGTCTGCTCTTTCAGTCGTTCAACTATTTTGACAGCAAGTTTGCTCAGATTCACCTTTTCCCGCTGCATTTCATAGCGGCTCACGCGCGAAAGGTTGAGCAGATCATCAATGAGCTGGCTCATTCGATGAGATGCTTTTTTAATGCGCTGCAGGTAGCCCTGGGCCTCATCCGGTAGATCGCTTGCAAAATCTTCCTCTAGTGCGGTGCTGAATCCGCTGATGCTGCGCAGGGGTGCTCGCAGATCGTGCGACACGGAATAGGCGAAGCTTTCAAGCTCCCGGTTAGCCTGATTCAGTAGTTCACTTTGTCTGTTTAACTCCCGTTCCATGCGGCTGCGCATGCTGCGGTCGCGTGTTATGCCTACCGACCCTATGACATCCCCCTTCTCATCGTAGAGCAGGGTGAGGGTGTGTTCAACCTCCAGCAGGCGGCCGTCTTTGTGCATGAGGTAAGAAGCGTAGTTGCTGATTTTGCCTTTTTCCAGGAAAACCGATATGCGGTCGTAGACGCGTTTAATTTCTTCTGTGCTCAGCCAGATTGAGTCACCCGCCGTTGTTTCGTAGCGGCCTTCTTTTACCGAGAAAAATTCCATGGCGGCTTTGCCGAGCATTTCTTCGAGTGTATAGCCCAGCATTTTAAGACCGGCCTGGTTTACGTGTGTTATAAGGCCGGTGTTGCTGCTGATAAGGATGCAGTCGCCGGAGCTTTCAATAACATTGTTTAGAAATTCATTCGTCTGGTTGAGTGCGAATTCGGTAAGCCTGTGTACGGTTACGTCGCGCACTGTTGAGATTGCGCCGATGCATTGTCCCTGCTGATCAAGCAGGTTGCTGACATTAGCCTCAATCGGAACGAGTTTGTCTTTGGGGCCTTCGATATAATATTGCCAGTTCCTGATCAGGCCTTTGGTGTGAAGTTGTTGTAGAATGAGATAGTTTTTCTCATAGTAGTCTATCTCAATTGTAACGTCTTCTCCCAGAGTGGTTTGGTAGGTTTTGCCGACTACAGGAAGAAAGACGAAGGGCTCTTTGCCGATCAGTTCATCGTGGTTTAAACCCACTATTTCAAGAAAAGCCCGGTTGGCCAGTATGATGGTATTGTTCTTATTTTCGGTAATGTATATGCCGTCGGCGGACTGCTCCAGCACGGTTTCAAGACGGTGCTCTGTGGACTGGGCCCGCTTAAGATCAGCAGCGCTTTGCTGTATCTGCTCCTTGAGACGCAGTTCCGCGTTTACGCGCTTCAGGTTTATGTCCTGAAGCCAGCCAATTATCAAGCCCTGAAGGATAAAAAAAAGATGTCCCCCGATGCCTACCGGGGTGAGCATGGAGGTCTGCCAGTCAATGCCGGTGACGATGGATGCAAGCAGGTTAACCGGAAAGGCGCATAATCCCGCGATCAGTCCACCCCTCCAGCCCCAGCATAGTGCGGCGGCAACAACTGGGAAAAAGGCACCAATAGCGCTATGGCCAATATCGGGGCCTGTAAAGATAAAGACTCCGTATATGATGAGTGATATAATAAATACCACCCGGCCCGCAAGCTTATGACGTTTTATTCCCCGGGTCATTTTTTTGTGTGCAGCATCATCCATGGTCTGGCCCTGCGAATATCTACGTATGTGTGTTGAAGTCTAAATTTTTTGTATCAGCCGATACAGGGTATCGATGTTTATCATGAGCATTTGCAAAGGTTTTCTTTTTTATATGCCATATTCCCGGAAGGATGCCAATTAAAACTTTTAATATTTTTATATATAAAATAATCGAAAGAGTTGAAACGCTTTGTGTGCCTGCAGGTTTTGAGAAAAACCTGCAGGTTGTAGCGTGATTTACCGGACGGATAAAATGTGGTATTAACATAATTCTTTACTATGAAATATATTGCGGATTTAGAATATGCAGGAATTTGATCATCCGGTAAAATATGACGTGATTGTGGTGGGCGCCGGCCATGCCGGCTATGAGGCCGCGCATGCGGCCGCAACAATGGGCTGCCGCACGTTGCTGACCACCATACAGCTCGATACCATCGGGCTCATGTCCTGCAATCCCGCTATCGGCGGTTTGGCCAAGGGACAGCTGGTCAAGGAAATTGACGCCCTTGGCGGTATTATGGCCGAGGCTATTGACGCGACCGCCATACAGTTTCGCATCCTCAATACCAAAAAAGGCCCAGCGGTGCGCTCCTCGCGCGCCCAGGCCGATCGTCAGGGTTTTCGGGTTTGGATTAAAAATAAGCTGGAGACCGTTCCCGGTCTTGATATTAAGCAGGCCCTGATTGAAAATATCATTGTCAAGGGCGGTGAGGTTGAGGGTGTTGTCTCAAGCATAGGAGAGCGCTTTTTGGGCCGCACGGTCATTATCGCCACCGGGACTTTTTTGAACGGGTTGGTGCATATCGGCTTGACACAGTTCGCGGCCGGACGGCTGGGAGAGCTGCCGGCAATTGCTTTGACCGATTCGCTGCACGATCTGGGACTTGAGACCGGCAGGCTTAAAACTGGAACCACGCCCCGCCTTGACGCGCGCACGATTAATTTCGACTCGCTTGAGGTGCAGCACGGCGATGACCCCCCGCAGCCGTTTTCCTTTGATTCACACAGGCAGTCCCGGCGGCAGATTCCCTGTCATATAACCTACACGAATGAATTAACGCACAGCATTATTCGTGAGGGCTTTGACCGCTCTCCGCTTTATACCGGGGTTATTCAGGGCACCGGAGCGCGTTACTGCCCCTCGATTGAGGATAAAATAAAGCGTTTTCCAGACAAAGATCGGCATCAGATATTCCTTGAACCCGAAGGTTTTGACACGGTTGAGATATATCCAAGCGGTATACCCACCAGTCTGCCGATTGATATCCAGTACCGCATGGTGCGCAGCATCCGCGGTTTGGAAGAGGCTGAAATCATGCGCCCGGGCTACGCGATTGAATATGATTACGTTAATCCGGTTCAGCTGAAATACACACTTGAGACCAAAAAGGTAGCGGGCCTTTTCCTGGCCGGGCAGATCAACGGGACTTCGGGGTATGAGGAGGCGGGAGCGCAGGGCCTTATGGCGGGGATCAATGCTGCCTGCCGGGTCAAGGGCCTTCCGGATTTTGTGCTCAAGCGCAGCGAGGCATACATCGGTGTATTGATAGACGATCTGATCACGCTTGGAACCCTTGAGCCCTATCGCATGTTTACCTCGCGGGCCGAGTACCGTCTTTTGTTGCGTGAGGACAATGCTGATGCGCGTCTGCGCGAAAAGGGATACCGTTTGGGTCTGGTGGGTGCTTCAGCTTTTGAACGCCTGCAGGCCAAACAGGCGGCTGTTGAAAATGAGCTTGAGCGATTGCGCAGCGTAAAAGTTGCACCGCAACCCGATATTCAGCAGTGGCTCACCGATTGTGGATCCAGTCCGCTTAAGCAGTCTTGCCGCCTGTTTGATATTCTGAAGCGGCCAGAGATTGATTACGCCGCGCTCGGGCATGTCGGTCTTGCAGCCCCTGTTATTGATGCGGATGTGAGCCATCAGGTTGAAACATGTGCGAAATATGAAGGCTATATTCAGCGCCAGCAGCAGATGATTGAAAAATTCAGTCATCTGGAGGCGTGTTCGATACCGCCGGATATACACTATGACGGGATTGCCGGTTTAAGTACCGAGGTAAAGCAAAAGCTTAACCATGTGTGCCCGGTTTCTCTTGGGCAGGCGTCGCGCATAGCGGGCATTACTCCGGCGGCGATAGCAATTCTCATGGTGTATTTAAAGAAATGATCAGGCAGCCAAAGCCCCTCATAGGCTGTTGAAAAAAGCCCATCTTCTGCATTGAGCTCTATAGTAGGCCTCATTCCTCATGATTGTGTGCGCCTTGCGTCTGAATATTTTTGAGCAGTCTTAAAAGTTTTTTTAAAAGTTGCTGAGGCGTGTGGAGAACTGGCGGGAATCACGAGCGCTTAATGGTTTACTGCCAGATTGGCGTTGTGGGGAGGGCCGCAGGTTCACCGGGTACGCACAGTAGTTCATCTACGCGAAGCTGCAGGCTTTCCATATCTTGTGGTGTGAAAGACTTGGCGGTTTTCAGGGTTGGGTCAAGCATCGAGGCTCCGGGTTTGAAATTTTGGAGCTTTAGCCTCGCTGCTCCGCTTAAATCGCGCGCAAGCTGATAAATGTCTTCCGGTTCGTGATATTCGGGTACAATCGTAACACGAAATTCATAGTTCACGCGACCTTCAATCAGCAGGTCAATGCTTGTGCGTACTCTGCTGAGCATGCTGTCGGCCACATTCGTAATCTTGCAGTAGCTGTCTTCATCCAGGCAGGACTTTACATCCATAGCAACATAGTCGAGCAGGTTCGCATCGATCAGTTCTTTCAGTGTGTCCGGATTGCTGCCGTTAGTGTCAAGCTTGGTTTGAAAACCGGCCGCGCGCACGACCTCCAGCAGTCTGCGCAGTTTGGGTTGCAGGGTCGGTTCTCCGCCGGTCACGCATACTCCGTCAATCCAGCCGCGCAGATCATTCAGCCTCGTGAAAACGCTTTCGGGTTCGATGGTTTCAATTGAATCCGGCCGCAGCACCAATTCGGAATTGTGACAGTAGGGGCAGCGGAAGTTACATCGGGGAAAAAACAGGACCGCGCAGATCTTGCCCGGCCAGTCGACAAACGATGTGTCAATGAAGCCCTTGATTGGAAGGTCCGTAAGAGTATGCATATCGTTTAGCGTTTAAAAAAGTTAAAACGCCCGCAATAAGTCCGGATGCTGTGTTGCCAGCGGCCTTTGTGCGAGCGAGTCTCCTCGATTTTTATTTTTCCGATTCCAGTAAAAAACTTACTTTGCGTTGATAATCTGCAGCAGTTCTTCTCGGGTGGGAACCTGTCCGCGAAAATCAGCAATCACGTTTTCATCAGCATCTTCGACGATAATCGTGGGCGTGGCCTGCACACTGAAGAAGGTAGCCTCGGCCAGTCCGTCAGAGGTTTCAAGATCATAGGAGAGAACGCTGCAGCCGTCCTGCTTAATTTCTTCTCCGAGCTGTTTGGCCTGCGGGCAGCGCGGACATTCCTGCTTGGTAAATATTTTAACTGTCGACATTAGGCACTCCCGGTTTTGGTGCGGGCAAAGAAACCCTGGTTTTTATTGCGTTCTTTAAGCTCTGCTATTTTGCCCTTGTTCCAGCTTGAAATTTTGGTGAAATAGCCGGTAATGCGCGTAATGCCGTCAACTTCCTGAGAACCGCAGCACGGGCAGGCATCCAGCATGCCGCGCACAGTGCGGCCGCATTGCAGGCAGTTGGTGAATTCAGGAGAAAAGGCGATCTGGTCATTGAGCGTTTCACGGAAAGTTTTTATAACAAAATTTGCCAGCGACTCTTTAGACGGTTTGGACTCGCCCAGCCATATATGTGTAAGGGATCCGGCCTCAATAATCGGATGAAACAGGCCCTCGGATTGAACGCGCTCAATCGGATTCTCATTCGATGAAACCGGCAGACAGGTTGAATTGGTGTAATAGATTTCGCCGCTGTCGATCGTACCGCGCACATATTTGCGGGCCTGTTCATTGAAGTCCCGCAAATCAAGCCGCGCGAATCGGTAGGATGTGCTCTCAGCCGGTGTCTGTTCCAGCACAAAGTGCATGCCGTGTTCTTTAGAGAGGCGCTGGCATTCCAGGTTCATGTGCGAGATTACCTTCAGCCCGAATTTCAGGGCGCGGTTTGACTCGTTGAGTTCCTGGCCGGTGCAGGCCTGCACCATTTCATTCAGTCCCACCATGCCGATCAGATATGAGGCCCGGTGCATGCGGATGTAGGGCTGTCCGTCGGTTTTCATTGTCAAAAGCGCCAGCGGGCCGTTTTCTCCCAGGGCCAGCAGTTGTTCAATGAATTTTTTCTTTTCAAGGTGGGCTTTGACGGCTAGCTCAATCAAGTCTGTCAGGCTTTTAAACATTGCCTCTTCAGCGCCTACGTTTTTATACGCCAGCCGCGGCAGGTTGACGGTGCAGTTCTGCAAGGCGCAGAAGCGCATTTTCCAGGGTTCTTTGGCATCATTTAAGTCATTATCATTGAGCTTAAAGCTCAGGCGGCAGCACTCGGAAATTTTGGCTGTATCTCCGCGGTCAAACACGAAGTAGGTGGTGCCTTTTTCGCTGGCAATGTCGCAGATGTGTTCCAGAAATTCCTGGTGGCCTTCGGTTTTGAAAAATTTCTCGGTAATGTGTACCAGCGGTTTCGGGAAAAAGAAGGGCCGTCCTGTGCCGTCGCCCTCTTTATAGATGTCAAACAGGAACCATACAAAGCGCTGTGCTTCCTTTTCATAGTCACCGTACGTTTTGCCGGTGAATTTTCCGCCGGGTCCGATGGCCGGGACGTTTTCAAAATGCTTGGGTACTTCCCAATACAGGTTGATATCGGTGAAAATGGCCTGTCCACCGCGTGCCACTGCCTGCTGTGAAAATTCATAGATCATCATCTGGGCCAGCTGGCGCACTTCTTTGTCGCTGCGGCCTTCCAGGTAGGGCGCGAAAAAGAGATTCACAGCATCCCAGCCGATCGCTCCGGCAAAATGGCTCTGCAGGGCAGCGGCCATTTTGACCATGTGGGCAAGAAGCACTTCAGGCTGCTTGGCCGGCTTGGCAATGGAGAGCGAATTTGGCAGGCTCAGGCCGAATTTCTTGATATATTCCAGAGACTGCCCGGAGCAGTACGGGCGGTCGATAAAGCCGAGATCATGCAGGTGTATGTCGCCGCGCATGTGCGCGTCCCCGATTTCAGGCGAAAAAACGCGCAGCAGAGCATATTCTTTTTTGATGCCTTCGGCCAGGGTCAGGTTGGTTGCCTCCGGACCGTGGGGCACATTGGCGTTTTCCTTGTTGGGGTGCAAAATCAGCTGATCAACATCATAGATCGGAACACCAAGGCGGGTGTGCTTTTTGCGGGTTTCTTCAAGTCCGCGCTCAATCAGCTTGGAGTCAACGAGTTCACGAATCAGGGGAGCGGTGATGCACTTAATGTGCGCTTTTTTTATGACCTCCTCAACCTCAATGCTGATTTCATCAGCGGTTTGCTGGTCAAGGCCGGTTTCTCGTATGAGCGCTTCTACGATTTTACCCCGGTCCCAGCCGGTCAGATCTTCTCCGGAGGTCCTGACATCCAGGGCCATATCCGTTGTTTCGGCGTTTGTTCCTTCAGATTTTTGACGTGCTTTCAGGTCTATGACAGATCCCATATCCCCAACCCCTATAAATAAGATTTAACTGTATGTTGTATTGAGCAGAAATATAGAATACCACATGTGGGGTTGTCAAGGATAAATTTCAATTATTGAAAAAGTTTTTTTTTTGGTCGGAAAAACAGGGGTTTGGATGCCTCGCTATGGGATGCAGGCATTAAGCAGCAGTTTTTGCGTGTAGCTGCGGCTGTAGCACGGGTTTTTGCTGATCAGCGAAAGGTAAAAAATGATTTGATGGTCGCGAAAAGGCTGGGGCGGCGGCATCTGTCTTGGATAAACCGTTTTAGTATGGCACGGGATTCAGGTGTAAGTCCAACAAATTCGACCCCCACTTGATAGGTGAAATTCAGGGAAGTATGGTCGACATTGTACCAGCAGACCTGGCCCCGAACCTGTAAAGGAGCATCCTGGGGCGTCAGGTTGATTTCAAGCGCGAGTGTATAGTCACGCGCTCCGGCCGGGCCCGATAACAGTTTGACAGCTCCGTTTGCAAGGTCGGTGGTTTCAAGACAGAGACCGTGCAGAGACAGGTTGCTGCAGGTTGCCTGCATTTTTTCCGGCAGCCCGGTTTTTTTGCCGTCTGCCTCAATGGACACGATAACATCCAGAGCGACGTCAAGGCGTTTGAATTTTCGTCTATCAATCCCGGTTGAATTGCCCATTAGGGTCCCGTTTTTGTAATGTGGCTGTGTCCTCAAGCTACGCGGGTTTGTAGCCGGAGAACCAGCATTGACAGGCGTGCGGAAAAGGGGTTGCTCCGGGGACATCTGCGCCCAGACTAACCGCTGTTGCGCGCTTTCTTGATTATATCGGTTGTTGAGGCGCCATACTTGAGAGGGATTGTTGCTATACGGCCGCCGGAGGCCTGGACCACATCTGCCCCGATAATTGTTTCGGGAGACCAGTCGCCGCCTTTAACCAGTACATCCGGCAGCAGACCGGCTATCAGATGGCCGGGATCAGGACTGTCAAAGAGAACCACATAGTCCACCACAGCCAGCGCGGCCAGTACGCGTGCGCGCTGCTGCTGGGGATTAACCGGGCGCTCGGGTCCTTTGAGGCCGCGCACCGAATCGTCGCTGTTCAGGGCTACTACGAGAATATCGCCTTCGCGCGCGGCTTCCTCCAACAGGTCAACATGCCCGGCATGCAGAATGTCGAAGCAGCCGTTGGTGAACACTATTGTCTGACCCGCAGCCTGCCGGGCTGCCACAATCTGCCGCAGCTCTTCAAACGGCATGATTTTATCGGCTAATCTGCCTGGTTGATGCACCTGAGCACCTCCTGATAGGTTGTCCGTCCGCGCAGTATTTTTTCAACCGCATTTTCTTTCAAAAGATGCATACCGTCCCGACAGGCCAGTTTTTTGATTTCATCGGCTGAAGTGCGCTGGTTGATCAGGTCGCGCAGTGTGTCCGTTATTGACATGACCTCAAATACGGCTTCGCGGCCCTGGTAAGTTGTTTTGCGGCATTGCAGGCAGCCCTGCCCGCGCGAAAGCTGCACTTCCGGTTCAGTGTATGTTGCGGGCAGCGCAAGCCCCAGCCCTTCAAATTCATCGCGCAGCAGGCTAAATGTTTCCCTGCATTCGGGGCAGATGATGCGCACCAGGCGCTGGGCCACGCAACCCAGCAGGGTTGAGCTTACCAGGAACGGCTCCACATCCAGGTCAAGCAGCCGTGTCACGGATGACGGAGCATCATTGGTGTGCAGGGTTGAGAGCACCAGGTGCCCGGTCAGGGCCGCCTGAATGGCATTGCGGGCCGTATCCTGATCGCGAATTTCACCGATCATGATAATATCGGGATCCTGGCGCAGGATATTGCGCAGTATGGATGAAAAGGTGACATCAATGGACGGCTGCACTGAGATCTGGTTATAGTCTTCACAGACCATTTCGATCGGGTCTTCAATCGTGGTGATGTTTTTGTCCGGGGTATGCACCGCTCTCAGGGTAGAGTACAGCGATGTTGTTTTTCCGCTGCCGGTCGGTCCGGTGAATAGAATCATGCCGTGGGGACGGGTGAGCAGGGCGCGATAGCGCAGCAGATCCGAGGTGACAAATCCGAGTTGCTCCAGGTCCTGAAACAGTACTTCCGGGTTTAAAATACGCAGCACGGCTTTTTCGCCAAAGGCGACCGGTATGGTTGAAACGCGAATTTCAACCTCCCGGTCTTGGTCCTGCAACTTGATACGGCCGTCCTGGGGGCGGCGTTTTTCAGCAATATCGAGCCTGGACAGGCCCTTAATGCGCGAAATCATGGCATTGTGCACGACGGGCGGCACCGAATATGTGGTGTGCAGGATGCCGTCGATCCGGAGGCGCACCATGCTTTTTTCACGCTTGGGTTCAATGTGAATATCGCTTGCGCGTTGCTCAAAGGCATAGCGAAACAGGTAGTCGACCGCGTTTTGGACATATTTTTCAGTAGTTTCAGGGTCACCGGCCGTTCCCAGGCGTGCGTACTGTTCAAAATTGCCGATATCGACGCCGGGGGTGATTAGTTCCTTCTCAGCCTTGACCACGGATTGCTGAAATCCGAAGAATTCCTGAATCAGTTTTACAATGTCGGTTTTGGTACTGATTATGGGCTGGATCGGCAGCTTTTGAACCTTTTTGATATCATCCAGCACGTCGCGGTCAAGGGGGTTGACCATGGCCACCTGCAGCTCCCCGTTTTCAATAGCAATAGGCACAGCCAGACTGCGAATAGCGAAGGCTTTTGAAAACGTGCGGGTTACCACGTTAAGATCGAGCTCAAGCGGGTTGATTTTTTTATACGGGATTCCCAGGGCATCACCCACTTCGGCCATCACCATCTCTTCTGTTATGGGTGTGTCGGTGCGGGCCGCGCTGTGCAGGTTGAGTGTGGCAATAATTTCGGCCGGTGTTACGCTCTTGCCGGCCCGGTCGCTCTGAAGATCCTGCAGTGTGGCCACTTTGGCGCGTAGTTCTTTCTGGCGTGCCAGAACTTGGGTGCGCTGGTCAGCTGTTATAACCGAACGGTTAACCAGAATGTCGCATACGTCTTGAAGAAGAAGACTGCGTTTCATATGTTTGAATGCTCCCTGTGATGTGTTCAATGCGGGCAGGCTGTGTTGTTTTTTATCCGGGTTTCCGGTGCCAAGCCTGCATTGTAATACTATATTGTTTCGAACAAAAGAAGATATTCTTTACAATCTAAAAATGAAAAGCTGCGATTATCGCGCGCTGCTTGTTATATAGGGGACATTTCGGAAGGCAGGCACCAGGGGCCTGTGCGGTTCGGGGCCTTGAGCGCTCGCTGCAGGCGGTCAAGGAACTGCGCGCGCGGAATTTCAATAGCGCCTAGACGCAGCAGGTGCTCTGTTGTTACCTGACAGTCGATACAGTCAAAATCCCAGGCGTTTAGCAGGGTTGCCAGGTAGACCAGGCATATCTTGGAGGCGTCACGCTGCTCGGTAAACATTGATTCGCCAAAAAATGCGCCTCCCAGGGAAACACCGTAGAGTCCTCCGACCAGTCGGTCTCCCTGCCAGGCTTCGACCGAGTGTGCTACGCCTGCCCGGTGCAAGCGAATGTAGGCGGAGCGCATTGCCGGCACAATCCAGGTTCCGGGCTGCCCGGGGCGCGCCGCCCGTGCGCAACGGGTGATGACATCCTCAAAGGCCGAATCAAGCGTTATGCGGAAAGGTTCTTTTTTGAGGGTGCGGGCCAGGCTCTTTGTAATGACGATATGGCCCGGGTCGAGCACCAGGCGCGGATCGGGAGACCACCACAGGATCGGGTCGTCTTTGCCGTACCACGGGAAGATTCCCTGACGGTAGGCGTTCAAGAGGCGCTCGGTGCTCAAATCACCGCCTACGGCCAGCAGGCCGTCAGGTTCGGCAAGTTCCGGATGCGGAAAAACAAGATCGGCGCTCAGGTGCTGAACAGGCATACCGCACATTGCAGTCTGAAAGGATTATTGGTATTTAAACGCGTCGTGCTCGCAGCAGTGCTGATGCTGCGTTTCGTTGCAACGGGCTTGAGCACGCATGCTTCTTTATGAGTGTCTGCAAACAGGTGTCGAAGGGCCATAAGGCCCTGCCGGCGAAGATGTTACGAGTGTGTTTCGACGTCGGCCAATGCATGTTTTTTTTCGATTGCGTCAAATGTGAATGTCAGGCAGTTCTGTGTGCTGCCTTTTTTCAGCTCCGCGGGGGCCTCCTGAGCCAGGTCAATCTTCACTGTGCCGCCGCTTCGCAGCTTTCCGAAAAGCAGTTCATCGGAGAGCGGATTCTTGATTTGGTTTTGCAGCAGACGCGTCAGCGGCCGTGCGCCGTATTCGGAACTGAATCCGTTACGCGCAATCCAGGCGCTTGCAGCGTCACTGAGTTGAATTGTAACTTTTTTCGCAGCAACCTGAGTGCGGATTTCCTGAATGAATTTTTCAACAATCAATTCCACAGTTTGAGAGGACAGGGCATTAAACATGACGATTTCATCCAGACGGTTCCGGAACTCGGGGCTGAAGAGTTTTTCAACGGCCCGCAGGCCTTTGTGCGCTGTAACTTCGGTGCTGCCGCCCTCGAAACCGATGCTGGAGGATGCCATCTCGCGCGCGCCGGCATTGGAGGTCATCAAAAGAATTACATGCCGGAAATCGGCCTTTTTGCCGTTATTGTCTGTGAGTGTTGCATAGTCCATGATCTGCAGCAGAATGTTGAAAATATCAGGATGTGCTTTTTCAATTTCATCAAGCAGCACTACGCTGAAGGGATGTCGGTTGATGGCATCAGTCAGCAGGCCGGCCTGCTCAAAACCGACATATCCGGGCGGAGCCCCGATCAAGCGGGCGACTGTGTGTTTTTCCATGTATTCGCTCATGTCAAAACGCACAAACTGAATGCCCATCACGGTAGCGAGCTGCCTGGCGACTTCGGTTTTGCCGACACCGGTCGGTCCCATAAGTAAAAAAGAGCCGATGGGCTTTTCTGGATGGCCAAGTCCTGCGCGCGAGCGCTTAATGGCGGTTGCGAGGCTGGCAATGGCGCTATCCTGGCCGAATACCTGTTCAGTTAGTGCCTGTTCAAGATTCTGTATCTGTATTTTATCAGAGCTTGAAACACTGCGCGTGGGTATTCTGGCCATGCGGGCGACTACTTTTTCAATGTCGTGGGGGGTAATACTCCGGCTTTTTTTCGCCTTTGGGCGCAGGTTCAGGACCGCTCCGGCTTCATCAATGACGTCAATTGCCTTGTCCGGTAGGAAGTAATCGTTGATATGCTTGGCACTCAGTTCAGCGGCCGATCTGAGTGCTGCCGGTGTATAGGAAACCTGATGGTGCTTTTCATAGTAGGGCTTGAGTCCCTTTAAAATTTCAATGGTTTGGGGAATATCGGGCTCGGTTACTTCAATTCTCTGGAACCTGCGAGCCAGGGCCCGGTCCTTTTCGAAATGGGTTTTATATTCTTCATGGGTTGTGGAACCGATGCAGCGCAGTTTGCCGGAGGAAATAACAGGTTTCAGAATATTGGAGGCGTCCATGGAACCGCCGCTGGTGGCGCCGGCGCCGATCACGGTGTGAATTTCATCAATGAACATAATGGCATTGTCTTTTTGCTGTAATTCCTTGATGACCGCTTTCATGCGCGCTTCAAAGTCGCCGCGGAATTTGGTACCCGCCAGCATGGTTCCCATATCGATGGCATAAATTTCGGTGTCGGCAAATTGGACCGGTACTTCATCCTGGGCGATTTTCAGGGCCAGTCCTTCGGCGATCGCGGTTTTGCCGACACCGGCATCGCCGACAAAAAGCGGATTGTTTTTTACGCGGCGGGTGAGTACCTGCAGGGTGCGCTCCAGTTCGGCTGTGCGTCCGATCAGGGGATCTATGAGACCGGAGCGTGCTTTTTCAACCAGGTTGACAGTAAAGCGCTCAAGCGTGCCGG
>Ga0209692_10003537_pt1 | contig 15064 bp, 6 predicted proteins | sample tdDd472_FD_187129 | JGI IMG/M metagenome (GOLD analysis project Ga0209692, IMG submission 187129) | Marine sediment microbial communities from the Atlantic coast under amendment with organic carbon and nitrate - tdDd47.2 (SPAdes)... | ecosystem: Environmental > Aquatic > Marine > Coastal >...
GACAACGACGCGGACAATGACGGTGTTGCTGATGGTACGGATAATTGTACGAACGTGTTCAACCCGGACCAGACCAACACGGACAGTGGTGCCGAGACGGCCGCTGCCGGTGAGAGCGGTGACGCATGTGACGCCCTGACCGACCGTGATGGCGATACGGTTGCCGACGGCGCGGACAACTGCGTGGCGGTGGCGAACACCGATCAGGCCGATGCAGACAGTGACGGTGTTGGTGATGCGTGTGATGGAGACGATCGTGATGGCGACGGTGTCTCTGATTTTGAGGACAATTGTTTGGCAATTGCGAATACCGATCAGGCCGATGTGGACAATGATGGAACTGGTGACGTCTGTGATGCTGATTACGATAGCGACGGTGATGGTGATCCTGATGATGTAGACAATTGTCCGGCCGTTGCGAACTCAGCACAAACTGATACTGATGGCGATAGTCTGGGTGACGCCTGTGACGATGACGATGACAACGACGGAGTTTTTGACCTGCCGCAAGGAGCGCAGACAGATCCAGACAATTGTCCGCTGATTCCTAATGGGGTTGCTCCAGATAATCAGCTTGACGAGGACAATGACGGTAAAGGTAATGCCTGTGATTTCGATGATGACGGTGACATGGTCCTCGATATCTATGACAATTGCCCGTTGGTTTCGAATACAGACCAAATAAATACCGATGGCGCTGCAGACGGTGGTAACGCCTGTGATGATGATGATGACAATGATGGTGTCCTGGATACGTCTGACGTTTGTCCGGGTTTTGATGACAACATCGACGTCGACAGCGATGGAACCCCGGATGGTTGCGACCCGTTGCTCGACAACGATAATGACACTATTGCGAATGATATTGACGTCTGTCCTGGTGGCGATGACAGAATCGATTCAGATACGGACGGAATTCCGGATTACTGCGACCCGGGGGTCGACTCTGACTACGACACGTTCCTTGATGTGAATGACAACTGTCCGTTCAAGTACAACGACGACCAGGCTGACGAGTCGGATCATGACGGAATTGGTGAAATCTGTGATGAAGATGATGACAACGACACGGTCCTTGATTGGGACGATAACTGCCCGATGACCGCCAACACCTCGCAGGCCGATATCGACAATGATGGCATCGGTGATATCTGCGACAACGACATCGACCGTGACGGCGATGGTGTTGCCGATGGGTCGGATAACTGTTTGATCGTCAGCAACCCGAGCCAGACCGATTTCGATAATGACGGTCTCGGTGACGCATGTGATGATGATGATGACGGTGATCTTGTGCCTGACCTGGTTGATGCCTGTCATGACCACAATGATTTCCTGGATATCGACAATGATGGTACCCCGGATGGTTGTGATTGGGATAATGACAACGACCGCGTCGACAACGGCTCAGACAACTGTCCTTTGGTCCCAAATGTCGATCAGGCTGATAACGATCGTGACGGCAAGGGCGATGCCTGTGATGCTGACGACGACAACGACGGCGTGCCGGACACGTCCGATAACTGCCCGAATGAACCGAATGCATACCAGGCAAACACCTATGGTGATGCCAGGGGTGATGCCTGTGAAGTCTCTCCCGACTCGGACGGTGATGGTGTTAATGACGATGTCGACAACTGCCCGGCAGTCTCCAACGCTGATCAGGCAGATGACGATGGTGACGGGATCGGCAACCTCTGTGATACTGATGTTGATACCGACGGTGACGGCATCGACGACAATTTCGACAATTGCCCACTGGCTGCGAATCCGTTACAGGAAAACCTCGACAGCGATGCTTTCGGGGATGTCTGTGATACCGATCTTGACAACGACGGTGACCTGAACCCTGCCGACAACTGTCCCAGTGTCTACAACCCGGACCAGGAGGATAATGACCTCGACTCGGCAGGCGACGCCTGTGATACCAATGACGATGGTGATTCACATCTGGATGACGCTGATAACTGCCCGTTTAATACCAATGAAGATCAGGCCGACGCCGACACCGATGGCATCGGTGACGCGTGTGACCCAGATCGTGACGGTGACCTAAAGCCTGAAGACGGCACAGATAACTGCCCGTCAATCTACAACCCGGACCAGACGGACCTCGATACTGATGGCGTCGGTGATATTTGCGATGACGATCGCGATGGCGATGGTCTCAATAACAGCAGCGACAACTGTCCGGATTCTTACCTAGCCGGCCCTGATCAGGCTGACAGCGACGGCGACGGAATTGGTGACCTCTGTGATGATGATGGCGATGGTGATGGCATTGCCGACGACGTTGACAACTGCCCGTTGGTCAGCAACCCCGCCCAGGTGAACACAGATGGTGATACCTACAGTGTCTCGGATCCAAAAACCGGCGGCAATGCATGTGATACCGATGATGACGGTGACGATGTGCCGGATGGAACTGACAACTGTCCTTTGGTGAAGAACGGTGCGTCGGAAGACAACCAGGCTGACTCGGACGGCGACGGTATCGGTGACGCCTGTGATACTGGTGATACCGATACAGACAGCGATGGTATCATCGACAGTCTCGACAACTGCCCGTATGCTGCAAATTCGGGCCAGGAGGATGCTGACAGTGATGGTATTGGCAACATCTGCGATGATGATGCAGACGGCGACGGAGTCCTGGAAGATGCTAATGGCAACGGCTCCTTCGATCCGGGTGACGACAACTGCCCGTTCGATAAAAATGCCAGCCAGACGAATACGGACAGCGATGCCTACAACGCCCTAAATTCAAAGACGGGTGGGGACGCTTGTGATACCGATGACGATGGCGATGACAAGCTGGATGTCGATGACAACTGTCCGTTGAAATCGAATCCGCTGCAGGAAGACCTCGATACTGATGGTATCGGTGATATTTGCGACAATGATCGTGACGCTGATGGTGTCGCCAATACTGGTGACAACTGCCCGGATTCTTACCTTGCAGGTTCCAGTCAGACCGATACGAACTCTGATGGTGAGGGTGATATCTGCGACAACGACGACGATGGCGACGGTATCCTGGATGCTGCGCCGGATAACTGCCCGTTGGACGCGAACTTTAACCAGACCGACACGAACTCAGATGGTGAAGGTGATATCTGCGACGCTGATGATGATGGCGACGGTGTAGCCGATGGTTCGGACAACTGCCCGCTCGATCCGAATCCGCTCCAGACAGATTCCAATTCGAATGGCATCGGTGACGCCTGTGACAACGACAATGACGGTGACGGCATCACGAACGACGTCGATAACTGCCCGGATGATGCAAACCTCGACCAGGCCAATGCTGATCTGAGCGATGAGATTGCTAATTCGTTGCCAGTTCTGGGCGATGTCTGTGATCCTGATGATGATAATGATGGTGTGAATGACAATGCTCCGGATCAATGCCCCGGCTTTGATGATACGATCGATCTGGACTATGACACGACCGGCGATCTTACTCCCGATGTCGGTGATGGCAATCCTGACAGGATCACCGATTGCGATCTATGTATAGGCAACAATGAACTACTCGATACGGACGGGAACGGAATCTGTGGCTGCCCCGCTACTTATACAAGCGTGGTTATCGTACACAGCAACCAGAAGTATCGCCTGAAAAACAACCATACCGCCGGTACGGCCAACGAGCCGGGTGACAAGAACTCGAATTGGACAGTTTACTGGGAACATCTTGGCAACAAGAACCAAGGGCCTCCGGTCACGATCGACGCCGGTGCGGGTCTTGATGGTACCTGGATTGATGGGCTGAATTACTATATGCCTGATCAATATCCCTGCTCCGGTGCTAGCCCGTCTTCACCTCTGCCGCATAGCAGTCGGGTTGACAATCCGTATGGACTGGATACGAGCTCTTATGCCTCTATAGAATCGGATGATGGCATTTCGCCAATCGTTCGGACCCTCAGTGTCGCCATGCCGTCCCTGTCGCTGGCCGTGGCTTCGATCATGACCTTCTTCACGGCAACAGAAGGGGACGCCGAAGCGGCTCTCCAGACCCAGCGCAAGGTTATGTACGACGCTGTCTCTCGAGTTGTCGAAGGTGCACGCACAGCAGTGGATTTCGGAGCTTATTCTTACGGTACGAATAACCACGGCGGTCACCTGCTGTACGATGTCCAGAGCCTGGAAAATGACGCAGATCGTGATGCCTTCCTGGCAGCGATCCCGGGCGTTAATGCTGCCGGGGTAAATACCGGTTACGGCTCGATTTCATCGGGTTCGGTACGTCCGCTTACCGGGGCACTATTCGATGCTGGCTACTATTTCGGTGCCGATTACACGCCGGTTCATGATGAAGGCCAGTTCGTTGCGGCGGATGGTAACTGTGGCTACAACCACATCATCGTGCTGACCAACGGCTTGCCGAACAATGAAAACATGAACACAATCGGCGGTGAAATCGGTGATGCCGACGGTGATGCTTATGGTGACGAAGCCTCCGGAGGCTCCGCTGATTACGGTGCCGGAGACCACTATCTCGATGACGTTGCCTATCGCCTGCACCGAGTCGAAGACCCCAATGGCGACGGTGATACGGGCGACATCACGGTTCACACCGTACTGGCTTTCCAGCCTTCCGATCCCCTTGTTGAACATGCTGCAGCTATGGGTGGCGGGCAGTATTACAACGCCTACAATGCGCAAACCCTGGCTGAAGCGCTTGCCGACCTGTTGGTCAAGATCGTCCTCGAGGCCGATACGGCGTTTGTCGCACCGGTTGTCCCGGCCAGCACCACCAACCGGACGATCAGCAGTGACCGGGTCTATCTCGGTCTGTTCAAGCCGCAGATCGATGAAGCCTGGGTCGGTAATATCAAGAAATACCGCGTCGGTACCGGTGAGAGCTTGCTCGACCGTTACGGTAATGATGCAACCAACACAAACGGTGATTTCGTTGAGCTTTCGCTCTCTTACTGGGGGGCTGTCGACACGGACGGAGACGGTTTAGACGACCTCCTGAAATGCTCTGATGACGATATCAACCTGTATTCAGGAGGTGACTTGGTGAATCTTGCCGCCGGTGACGGTGGCAAGGCGAACTGCGGCGGGGTTGGCGGCACGCTTGCTGCGCGTGACCTGTCAAATGTTTCGACCAGCATAGGTTCGAGAGCTGCGTACACCGGTGCGCGTACCATCTTCACCTATACCTCCGCTTCAGCTTCAATGGACCTGACGCACGCAGACAACGCCTTCAGCACTTCGAATGCCAAACTGCATACTGCTGATGATGGAACGCCAGGCCCGCTGGCCGTGGATGTCGTCACTGTGGCAACTGCCCGGGCGGAGGAGAACGACATCATTAACTATGTACACGGCTACGAGTACGGCACGACCACGCAGCGCCACTGGCCGCTCGGCGACATTCTGCATTCCCGACCGGTCGTCTTCAACTACTCGTCGTACTCATCAGCCTATGAGGAGACCTGTTACGAGGATGCCGGAGGTGGCGAATTCAACTCCTCGGTTATATACGTCGGGGCAAACGACGGTATGCTGCACGCTTTCCGGGACTGTGACGGCCGTGAATTGTGGTCTTTCGTGCCGGAGCAGATCCTGCCTTACCTGAAAGATACGACTGATGGCACACATCAATACTTGGTTGATTCGCCGCCGGTCGCTTATGTACATGACTTCGATAATGATGGGATCATCGAATATGCCAATGGTGACCGGGTCGTACTGGTGTTCGGCCTGCGACGCGGCGGCAGTTCCGATGATATCGCCTCTAATGGATCATGGGGCGGCTACTTTGCCGTTGATGTGAGCCAGCCATATCTGGATAGTGCACCGCATGACGCCGGTGCCCCGGGGTATATGTCGGACGGACCGAAGATGCTCTTCAGCGTCGACAGCAGTACCTCCGGCTTTGAAGAAATGGGCCAGTCCTGGAGTCAACCGCGCCTGGCCAAGGTCCTCGATGGGCCGGGTAATCCGACGGTGGTCGCTTTTGTGACGGGCGGCTACTCCAAGCATGAAGACCTGCGTTACGGCAATAACCAGAACTTCCCGAACGACATCAACCCTGATTCCGTGGTTCTGCCGCAAATCAACGATGGTGGTCTGCTGAGCGGTTCGGGGAGAACCTCAGAGGGTACGGCTGGTCCTGATACCTGGAACGGGACGAATTACAAGATGCGCGGCCGGGCCATGTATGCGATCGAGGTTGCCAGCCTGGTTGACTCCGGCAGCGGTTACCTGCCTGACTTTACCGACGCCGGTACGGTCGTCTGGGAGTACGATATCGACAACAACGGTGATCTCGATTACCCGATTGCCAGTGACATGACTGCCGGCGACCTGAATGGCGATGGGTACATCGATGCCATCTACGTTGGCGATACCGGTGGCCGGTTGTGGCGCTTCAGCAGCTCTACTTATGGTGATGCTGATGTCAACTTCTGGGGCGGAGAGATTGTCTTCGATACCAATAACACAAACAGCACTCAGGATGTGCTGCCCTCAGGCGAATCTGATGTCGGCCGCAAGATCTTCTATCGACCTGCCGTGGCCGTGATCAATGGCGAGGTCAATCTGTGGTTCGGTACCGGTGACCGTGCTCATCCATTGAACCACGCAGTGATCGATCGACTCTACCAGATCGTTGACAAAGGGCAGGGGACCACTGACCATATTGACGAGAGCTTCCTGGTCGATATGACAACCGATCCGTTGCAGACTGGTGATGCGGCGACTGTCGCCGAGACCCTGGAAAAGCTCTACAACCTGGTGGATGGGCCGAACGGAGAGACCGATTACTATCATGGCTGGTTCATCAAGATGAACTGGGAATTCCCGGATGAATCTGACCCGAACACTCCTGTTTCTGCGTCCACGGGTTCAGAATCGACAGTCGTCGGTGAGAAGATGCTGGCTGCGCCGGTCATGTTCAATAATGAAGCATATTTCACCACTTATACGCCGGATCCGAACCCCAACTCTTCTAATCCGTGTGCTGTTGGCAACCTCGGATCCTCACATCTCTATCACCTGAGTGCCATGACCGGTGAGTCTGTCTACAACTACGACGTACTCAATGATGCCGACTTCACTGATCCGGACCTTAATGAACGCGCAAAGGGCTCGACAGGGGTCCTGACCCGTTCCGACCGGACCCGTTACCTCGGTAAAGGTATCCCGTCAGGTATCGTTACCCTGATTGATGCCAGCGGCCGGGTCACCATGATGATCAGTTCGAGTAACCGCGTTGATACCTATAACGCACCGGATATCAAACTGATCGCACCGGTCTACTGGATGCAGTGGTAGGCTGACTATTAACCTGTAGCAAGTTGGCCCGGCTGGTAATCTCTACCAGCCGGGCCTTTTTCTAATTGATACTTAACGCAAAGACGCAAAGGCGCTAAGATCTATCGTTAAAAGGAAAAAGTGTTAAATAATTATACATAACAAGATCAGCTTTTCTTTGCGTCTTTGCGTCTTTGCGTTAAAATGCCGTGTCGATAGCTTATTCAAACAGCCAGGAGGACCTATGTCCCTGATCCGAATTGTTCTTATTGGTTTTCTAAGTGTGATTCTGAGCGCCTGTGGTGAAGATGTTTCTCAGCAGTCATCAACCAAACCAGCAACAAACGCAGCCCCGCAGACGGACAGCCCAGGTGAAGCTCAACAACCTGTTGCCAAACCCACGAGTTCTGGCTCCGGCGGCGTTTCGGTTACTCTCCTCCCTGAAAATCCAACTTCCGAGGGTTGCCTTCGCGCGACAATCCACGGTGTACCGGGAAGCAGCCTTGTTGTATGGAGTGTGAACGGGAAAGCGCTTTCTTCGGCGACAGGTACACGGCTGTGCAGCGAAAACTATGCACGTAACGACCAGGTGACGGTTACTGTCGGGACCTCTGATGTGGGTGCGAGTGCGACGGTATCGATTGGCAACAGCCTGCCGCGTGTCGTTGACATCTCTTCGTCTCCGGAGGGGCTCTTTGCAGGTGTCGAAGTGACCGTGACTCCGGTTGCCGAAGATCATGACGGAGACGATGTTGATTTTACCTACCAGTGGCTGATTAACGGTGAGCCGAACCCGCAATTGACCGACGCGACTCTGCCGGCCGGCGCTTTTACCAAGGGCGACAGCATCCAGGTACAGATTATTCCGAACGATTTCTATGCAGACGGCCCGACCTATACAAGTTTTGCTACGGTGGTTCCCAATGCTCCACCGGCTGTCACATCCCAGCCACCTCAGGGGATTGAGTCTCTGCACTATGAATACCAGGTTGTTGCAAGCGACCCGGATGACAGCAGCTTTACCTACCGATTTGAAGAGGCTCCGGAAGGCATGACCATTGATGAGAAGACCGGTCTGATCAAATGGGACCTGACCGAGGCGACTCCAGGTGATCACACCATTGCGATCATCGTCTCCGACCCCGATGGCGCGGAAACCGCACAGGAGTATAAATTGACGTTAAAACCCGGGGAGTGACGGAGGGGCGAGTCGGAAAGTGCGAACTACCCTTACCCGGTATCACGGATCACAGATCACCGGTCACTAATAAAAAGGACGACCGATTGGTCGTCCTTTTTATTCATTCCACTTTTAACCTTTTACCTTTAACCAAATAATTTACATACCTTTTTTCCCACCTCGGTATTTGTCGTTGTATTCCTGCAGGCTGACACCATTCAGAGCCAGGTTTAACCTGAAGCGCAGTTCTCTCTGGTCGACATTCTTGTCCCTGGCTGCCTGGCTGATCTCCTGCACGGTGAGATAGTTGACTCCCTTGGCCCCGGCTTTTTCAACACAGAGGTAGATCTCACTTTTCTCCAGTGGAACAAGTTGTTGGGACAGCTCCCAGGCGTCTTTTTGTCCCTTCTTGTAAAAGAACGTCGAACAGACCGCCGAGACGATCACCAGGATCAGTATCGCGATGATGGTGTTTGTCAGATTCCCCATAGTTTCCCTCTGTTGACAGTTGAACAGGTATTTTTAAAGTAAAAGTTAATTGTCGTTATAGTCTGAAATTTCCACAATTTTAGCACGACCATCGCAACTGTTGAAGCTGAACTGTGTCTCCGGGAGTTTTTAATTTTCTTATCCCTTTTTAACCTTTGCGCCTTTGCGTTAAATCGAAAAAATTTCATTTCTGAATAAAAAACGGGAGCGCCACAAAACGCCCCCGTTGGTTATAAGTATGGTTAAGCGAAGTCCTTATTTGACGTTGTAGAAAACCTTTGCCCCACGGAATACTGCAACATCATCAAGCTCGTCCTCAATGCGCAACAACTGGTTGTACTTGCAGACGCGATCGGTGCGGCAGAGCGAACCGGTCTTGATTTGTCCGGCGTTGGTGGCAACAGCCAGGTCAGCGATCGTGGTATCTTCGGTTTCACCGCTGCGATGTGAAACGACAGCTGTGTAGCCGGCGCGTTTGGCCATCTCTATGGCATCCAGGGTCTCGGTCAGAGTGCCGATCTGGTTGACTTTGATCAGGATCGAATTAGCGATCCCCTTGTCGATCCCTTCCTGGAGGATTTTGGTGTTGGTGACAAACAGGTCGTCGCCGACGATCTGAATCTTGTCGCCGAGCGCATCGGTCATCAGCTTCCAGCCGTCCCAGTCGTTCTCGGCCATGCCGTCTTCAATCGAGATGATCGGGTAGCGATCGACCAGATCGGTATAGAACGCGACCATGTCGGCGGCGGTCTTGTCTTTCTGGGCTTCGTTTTCAAGGATGTACTTGCCATCCTTGTAGAGTTCACTGGCAGCGACGTCGAGGGCCAGCAGAACATCTTCGCCCGGTTTGTAGCCGGCAGCCCTGATTGCGTCCATGATCACCTCGAGAGCTTCCTCGTTGCTCTTCAGATCGGGAGCAAAGCCACCTTCATCGCCAACTGCCGTGTTGTACCCCTTGTCCTTGAGGACTTTTCTCAAGGCATGGAAGATTTCCGCGCCGATCCGCAGTGCTTCTTTGAATGAATCGGCACCTGCAGGCATAATCATGAACTCCTGGATGTCGACGTTGTTGTCGGCATGTTCACCGCCGTTGATGATGTTCATCATCGGCAGTGGCAACTCCTTGGCGTTGGTGCCGCCGAGATACTGGTAGAGGGGCAGGCCGGATTCCTCGGCCGCGGCCTTGGCGACAGCCAGGGAAACGCCAAGCAGGGCGTTGGCGCCGAGGTTGCTCTTGAAATCAGTGCCGTCCATCTCAATGAGTTTGCGGTCGATTCCGGTCTGGTCAGAGCCTTCCCAGCCGACCAGGGCTTCCGAGATGGCTTCGTTGACATGAGTGACGGCCTTTTGTACGCCCTTGCCAAGGTAGCGGCTCTGGTCGCCGTCACGCAGCTCAAGGGCTTCCCGTTCGCCGGTTGATGCGCCGCTTGGCACTGCCGCCCGACCCATAACCCCGCTTTCCAGGTAAACTTCCACTTCAACAGTTGGATTGCCACGTGAATCGAGAATTTCACGGGCATAGATATCGACGATTTCGCTCATGATCTCAGTCCCCTTTATGCGTAGGTATTCGGTTGTTGATATGCTGATTGCGCGGCCCTTTTATAGCACATCGGAATAAAATATAAACCCCTTTTTAGCTGATTCAGACATGCCGATGCGTTGAGGGATTTGATTTGCGTCATGCAAGGTGGTATTTTAGAAAACTTGACACCTTGAGACAGGTGAGAAACAACCCATTTAAGGTTTGATATTTGGACGACAATTCACAACGCCAGAGTTTCGAGCCGACTGACCCGAAACTAGCGCATGCCCTGTTCGGGCAACAGAACCGACACCTGAAACAGATTGAGCGGCTTACCGGTGTCCGGGTCAGCTCCAAAGGTACGATAGCATTACTCGAGGGTACAGGTGAGAGCCTTGTCCGGGCCATGCGTCTCCTGGAGGAACTGACCAGTCTGCTGGGGAAGGGTTTTGCCCTGCGCCCGCCCGACATAGAGTACGCCGACCGCATTCTCAACCAGGATGGGTCGACCTGCCTGGTCGACATTTTCCTCGACACCGTAACCGTCTCATCAAGGAACCGGTCAATTTCGCCGAAATCAATCTCCCAAAAAAGATACCTTGATGCCATGCGCAAAAATGATGTCGTGTTCGGTATCGGCCCGGCCGGCACCGGCAAGACATATCTCGCCATGGCGATGGCGGTGGCGCAACTGAAAAAGAAGGAGGTCAGCCGGATAGTCCTGGTGCGTCCGGCTGTTGAAGCCGGGGAAAAGCTCGGTTTTCTCCCTGGAGATCTCACCGAGAAGGTCAACCCTTACCTGCGGCCGCTCTACGATGCTCTTTATGACCTGATGGATTTTGATCGCGGCCAGACCCTGATCGACCACGGTGTTATAGAGGTCGCCCCGCTGGCGTTCATGCGCGGCAGGACGCTGAATGATGCATTCGTTATTCTCGATGAAGCGCAGAATACAACCACCGAGCAGATGAAGATGTTTCTGACCCGTCTCGGCTTCGGCAGTTGTGCTGTGATAACCGGAGATATCACCCAGATTGACTTGCCGACGGGGCGCACCTCGGGTCTTGTCCAGGCCATGGATGTGCTAGGTCATGTGAACGGTGTCAGCTTTGTCACTTTCTCCGATATGGACGTGGTCAGACACCCGATTGTGCAAGGTATTGTCAGGGCCTACGATGCTCACAACCCCGGCTAGGCAACACGCCGGGCAACAGGATATATATGCCGAAAAGTGATCGTAATATTGAGAATGGCACTGTTCAGAAACAGGCTTTCCGCCAGAATCAACAGGAATTGAGCCAGAATGATGAAAGGTTCCAGAGGGTCTTTTTGTTGCTGGTTCTGGTCACGCTGCTGACTTTTATTATTGTGCCGAAAGGCGCCCTGACAACCACGGAATTTGTCGCCGGTGATATCGCCCCGCACGATATCAAGGCGCCACGCGATCTCCTGGTCCCTGATGAGGATCTGACCCGGCAGAAACGTGATGAGTCAGAGAGAAATGTTGCCAACCTTTACGACTTTGACACGACCACGGGAGAGGTAATCTCCGGTCAGGTTGCCCAGGTTTTTAAGGCGTTGGATGTCGCCGCTGAGCGTGAGCTGCCGGTCGATCAACAGATCGCCGAACTGGAGTCAAGCTTTGGTTTTAAAATAGATCAAAAGGGTTTCGCCGCTCTGCGGGAATTGTCATCAAACGCAGACAGTAATATCCGGATTTCGCAGGTCGTCAAGCAGCTCTATCGGCAGAAGATCGCCGGGAATCTGAAACTTTTCGAAGCTGATCGCCCGAAAGGGGTGGTCTTTCGGCAATTGGATTCGCAGGTCGAAACCATTGACCGTGGTGATGAGGTTGTAATTGGCCTCGGCCAGCTTCAAGACCTATTGAAAAAAAACCTCTCTGACTCAAAATTCCCGGCCAACCAGGAGAAGGTCCTGAGGGCTCTGATTCTGCCGATGCTGCGGCCGAATATTTCTTTTAACCAGAATGAGACTGAAGCTCGCAGAAAAGTGGCCGGTGAGGCTGTCAAACCGGTACTCATGCAGGTCAAGAAAGGGGAGATGATCGTTCGTGAAGGCGATCGCATCTCGATTGAGCAGGTCAAGCGATTGGGCGCCTTGCAGGATGGAAGCAGTACGGTCGCGCTCTGGCGTAACGCCACGGGCCTTTTGCTGAGCTGTTTTCTACTGATTTACTTCACTCACACCTTTGCCCGTCGTAACGTCCGTAAATACCAGCTTGGGAACAGAGACCTGGTTTTCCTGTCAGCTGTATTCGTGGTGCATATCCTCATCCTGAAGATCTCCATCTTCATCTCATCGGCGCTAGGGAGCGCTTTTCCATATGTCGAACAGAATGCGTACTTTTACTTTTTCCCATTTGCGGTCGGCACTATGCTGGTGCGCATCGTTATCAATTCTGAAGTTTCGCTGGTCTTTGCAATTCTGACGTCGATCATCACAGGAGCGCTGTTCGGCAACAGCTTTGCGATAATGTTCTTCGCTTTCCTGACCAGCCTAGCCGGGGCTCACTGGGTACGCCATGTGAACGAGCGTTCTACCCTGTTTCGTGCCGGATTTCGACTCGGTATGTTTAATTTCACGCTGTTGATCGCCCTGCACTTGATGACCAGCAAACCTTTTGACCTGCAACTTATCTACAAGCTGGTGTTCGGTTTTTCCGGAGGTCTTGCGGCGGCTGTCATGGTCACGGGGATCGTCCCCCTGGTAGAATCGATTTTCCGATATACGACGAATATCAAACTGCTGGAACTTGCCAACATGAACAACCCGCTGCTGCGTGACCTCATGGTGCAGGCCCCGGGGACTTACCATCACTCGATCATTGTCGGCAATCTGGCTGAAGCGGCCGCCGAAAATATCGGAGTCAATCCCCTGATGGTTCGGGTTGCCGCCTATTACCATGATATCGGCAAAATCAGAAAACCCCTTTATTTTATTGAAAATATCGGGGCACAAGAGAACCGGCACGATAAACTGGCACCATCGATGAGTGCTCTGGTCCTGATGGCCCATGTCAAGGACGGAGCAGAAATGGCACATGAAGCCCGGCTTGGCAAGGCGCTTAACGATATCATCCGTGAACATCATGGCACCAGCCTGATGAAATTCTTTTATGACCGGGCGAAGAGCAAGGTGGATCCGGGTGTCGAACAGGTCGATGAACGGGATTATCGCTATCCAGGGCCCAAGCCGCAAACCCGGGAAGCTGCATTGATTATGCTCGCCGATGCCGTGGAAGCAGCAAGTCGGACGCTCACCGACCCTACCCCGGCGCGGGTCCAGGGGATGGTGCAAAAGATTATTAACAACATTTTTATTGACGGACAGCTCGATGAGTGCGAATTGACACTTAAGGATATCCATAATATTGCCAAGAGCTTCAATCTGGTTCTGGGCGGGATTTTCCACTACCGGGTTGATTATCCTGAACCGGTCAGCAAGGAGCGGGGTTCTGAGAAAGGGCCCCGGGGAACTGATGAAGATCGCGATCGAAAACCGGCAGAGAAAGCAGAAAATAAAAAAACGTCTTCTACGAAAGGTGGCACGGAAGATCTTAAGCGTCTCGGGATGTCCTGAGGCTCAGCTCTCGATCCTGATCGTCGATGATGCGGCGATCCAGATCATCAATCGTGACTACCTGGGCAAGGATCGTCCAACCAACGTGATCTCCTTCGCCATGCAGGAAGGCGATGGTGAGGGTGTCCAGCCCGACCTTCTCGGTGATGTGGTGATTTCGGCTGAAACAGCGGCAAAGGATGCTGTCGAAGCGCAGGCCTCGTTTGAGAGCGAGCTTTATTTTCTCCTTCTGCACGGGGTTCTTCACCTGCTCGGCTACGATCACGAACGCGGTACGCAGGCCGAGGCTAAACGTATGGAAGAAAGAGAGCGTGAAGTGTTCTCGGTGATACGTGAGGAGTTCCTGATCATATGAAAGGCGAGCCGACCAAGCCCAGCGGATTTGTCGAGAGCCTGAATTGTGCGATTGAAGGAATCCTCTGGGCGGTTAAAACCCAACGGCACATGCTGGTCCACCTGGTCGCGGCTATTCTGGTAATGGTCGCCGCCCTGGTTTTGCACCTGACCCTGCATGAGTTCGCCCTGCTGTGCCTGGCAATTACCCTGGTCATCTTTGCCGAACTGGTTAATACTGCCATCGAGGTCGTCGTCGACCTCGTCTCCCCGGAGTTCCATCCCCTTGCGCAACGTGCCAAGGATGTCGCGGCCGGTGCCGTGCTGCTGGCCACTGTCGGCGCGCTGGTCCTTGGTTACCTGGCCGTGTCGCGGTTTATCTTTGCGGCCGAAGTAAACCCTGGTTTTGATTACATGAGGACAACCGGCAACCTGGCGATTGTTGCGGTTGTCGTGGTCGTAATACTCGTGGTCCTCGCCAAAGCCCGGTCAGGGCGTGGGACCCCGTTGCATGGTGGCATGCCGAGCGGACACGCCGGAGTAGCTTTCTCGATAGCGACTTCGGTGGCTTTTGCCGACGTCGGCCTTCTGGTTATTATCCTGGCCTGGCTCTTGGCTGTCATGGTGGCCCAGAGCAGAGTTCTGCTCGGAGTTCACAGTTTTTT
>Ga0209692_10003542_pt1 | contig 15055 bp, 9 predicted proteins | sample tdDd472_FD_187129 | JGI IMG/M metagenome (GOLD analysis project Ga0209692, IMG submission 187129) | Marine sediment microbial communities from the Atlantic coast under amendment with organic carbon and nitrate - tdDd47.2 (SPAdes)... | ecosystem: Environmental > Aquatic > Marine > Coastal >...
TCGACTACCATCTTAGTGAATGTAACAGCCTGATTCAGCGTGTGGGACGTATGAAGTAATTTTATTTGTATTCATAACATCCATTTTCTACCCGTAACTCCTTACAAAAACAAGCAACGGTGCCAAACGACATTTTTTAATCTGGATCACTGTGCGGGATAACGGGCGGCGGCTTTGTATCCTGATCATCTGGAAACGCCAAGCCGCTTTAAACGCAATGGTTTTAGAGCTTTTTTGCACCGGGGTTGATTTGTACGCTCTTCGGATCGGTGAGTTGCATGTCATTCAAATGAATGACATGGCAAGCGTTCATAAGAATTCACACCGGCGCTATTCAGGCGAAGCCTCCAAATCTTCCGGCCAGTAGACCTGGTTGTTGGCAATATCGAGCGCGACCTCCCACTGACCGCCTTCCGACTTGCGCCAGATGTTCACGTATTTGCCTTCAATGGTGGTTTGTTCGCCTTCGTTGTCGGGACCGGCATACAGGTAGGTACCCCAGGTGTAACCGAGGTCGCCACTGGCGGCTGCCTCCGCACCTTCGACATCCCAACTCAGTGATACCTCGACGCCCTCTTCCGCGAAACCGGAAACGTTGGCAACGATATTTTCGCGGCCCTCAATAGCCGGGTAACCGCCCATCAACTGGATGGCATCGGCGCTTAGAAAGCGCCGGTAGGCTTCGGCCAGCCCCGCTGTCTGCGATGCCTCCAGAAACCGCAGGTCGGCTTCCAGCAGCAGCTCGCGCTCGCGCTCGGTATCAACGCCGAACTTGTCGGCCCCGATAGCCGGTTCCGGCACCCGCACCGGTGTGGAGCGGTCGCAGGCAGCGATCAGCAAAGCACTACTAATGCAGGAAACAAGGATGACGCGATTCAGCATGGTCGGAAACCTCCGGTTTGCTTACCATACACCGGAGTTCCGGCAGGACCCCTGAAAACCGGGGCAAACAGCCTGTCCGGAAGGCCGCTGGCGGCTTCCGGCACCGGCCGGGCGTAAAAAATGAGAGACAGCCCACGGTTTACGGGCGCCTGATGAATTACGTTCATAACTCAATTTGGGCGTTTTAAGACGGTTATGTCAACTTTCTTGTATATAGGCATTGTGGTGGCGGCTGTGCTGGGCACGGGACTAGGGTTTAAGCTCGGTCTTCAGCGTGCCCATAAGAACCGTGCACCTAAAGATGAAGACCCGCGCGATCAGTCGATTCGTGAGCTCCGCTCCGAGATCAATATCGCCAAGCGCACCGTTGTTGATGCCAAAAACAAAGAAACCGCAGCGGTCGGTAAACTGGACGAGCTCAACACCCAAGTGAAGAAGCTCTCTGCGTCACTTCACGACACCGAACAAAAATACTCGATGACCAAGGACATCCTGAAAAAGGAATCGTCCGAGAAGGAAGACCTGAACGATAAGGTCAACGCACAGCGCATGGAAACCGAAACGCTGCGCCATCAGGTCCACGAGATGGAGATGCAGCTCAAGCTGAACTCCTCGAACGATTTACTCGCACAGGACAACGGTGCCGCCCTCGAAGCGGCCGACGGTGAAATTGCTGCACTCAAAGACGAAATCAACACCTTGCGCCAGTCATCCTCCGGTGACGAGCAAAGCCAGCAGCTACATCAGGCAGTAGCACAGGTTACTTCGCTCAAAACCAAAGTGGCGGCGCTTGAAGCCGACCTCTCTACGGCCGAGCAGATGGCGATTTCAAACCCCGAGGTGCAGCGCCTGAAGAATGAAGTGCAGTCGCTGGAACTGAAGGTGGCCGGTGCCGCTGATGCTCAGGAGCGATTGATCGCTGCAGAGAAACAAGCTTCCGACGCACAGAAACAAACGCATGAGCTGCAGGAAGAACTGATTTCAGCGAAGGGTGCTATCAGCCGGGCCGAGGCCCTCGAGCAGGAACTCGAAGAGCTGCGCAAGAAGTCGGCTCGTGTGAGTGAACTCGAAGCCGAAATGAACACGCTGGAAAGCTCGAACCAGAAACTGCTAAGCGACCTTGAAAGTGCCCAGCTGGCTGTCGACAAAACCGCCAGCCTGCAGAACCAGCTGAACGAAGCAGAGCTCGAGAAACAATCGTTGCGCAGTGAGATCAGCGGACTGCAGGAGAACGCCAACCGTGCCGCCGAACTGCAGACCCGCCTCAGCACCTCCGAACAGAAGCGCCAGACACTGAAGAAAGACGTACACCGTCTGCAACTCATCGCCAAGGCCGCCGAGAAACTGAAATCGGAACTCGACCGCTTACGTAAGTTCGCCACCGAGTCCGAGAAGAGCCGCAAAGACTTAACCCGCTTGTATCAGCAGCACCGCCGCGAGAAGGATGAACATATCCAGCTTGAAGCGACGCTGCGCGAGAAGATGGAAGCCGACCGCAGCCAGATAGAACGGCTGGAAACGCAGGCAGCCGAAGTCGACGGCAAGCTGCAGACCGAAATGAACCTGAGCGAGCAGCGTGAACGCGAGCTGAAGCAGAGCAAAGAGTCTGCGCGGGAGCTGTCGGAACTGGTGGACAACTATCAGTCGCAGCTTAGCGACCTGAAGGCTGAACAGGATGAAGCCGCGAACAAGCTAACCGAATTGGAAGCGCAGCTCACCGAAGAACAATCACAGCGTAGCCAGACCGCAGCAGAGTTTGAAGCCAAGCTTGCTGAAGCTGAATCTCAGCGCAGCGAAGCTGAATCTCAGCGCAGCGAAGCTGAAACGGAACTGCAAGCGGCATTCGAAGAAAGACTGGCCGAAGCAGAATCGCTGTACAACCAGGTCGAAGCCGAACTGGAAGCCAAACTGGCCGACGAACAATCATTGCGCAGTCAGGCAGAAACCAAACTTGAAAGTGCCGAAAGCGAGATCACCGCACTGAAACTCGACACCGAACAATCCGCGCTGGCCTCCGAAGAGCTGGCGCAGTTGCGCGGCGAACTGGAGCAGTCACAAGCCGATTCCGGCGAGCTGTCGTGCGTGCAGGATCAACTGCAGGAAACCCGCACACAGCTTGAAGACAAAGCCGCTGAAATCCTGCAGCTGCAAGAGCAGCTCGATACCGCCTTGGCCGATGCCGAGACCGCTCAGGAAACCGCCACCCGCCTGCAGGACGAAATGGATAGTTCTCAGGCCGAGCACGACGAACTGCATAGCCGCACCCAGCAGATTCAGGATACGGCAGCCACCAGCATGCGCATCAGTAACGACATGGTCACCCGGCTGCAAAAACAATCGGCCGAATGCGACAGCTTACGCCAGCAAAACGCCGAACTGGAAAGCACCGCGCATCTCGCCGTGCAGGAATGCGACAACCTGCGCGAGCAGGTTCAGGAGCTCGAAGAGTCTGCCAATGCGATGGCCAACGAACGCGCCGAAGTCGTCGACCGCTTACGCAACACGATTACTGACAACGAGAAACTCAAGCATCAACTGCAAAGCCTGAACGCCATCAGCCACGATAACTCGCGCCTGAAAACAGCACTGGCTTCGATGAACAGCACGTTAATCGACATGTCGGGTGACAGAGAACTGCCGTTGGAAAAAACCATGACGTTCGTTCATGACGGCGTCGGCATGCCGAGCGCGCATGAACAAAGCCTTAACCAGAATCCGGACCAGTCCGCTCACGACGACGATACCGGTGCCTTGCCGGCACTTGAGAGCGATGCTGACGAAGCTGATGAGCAGGACGACCTGCGCAGCATCAAAGGTGTTGGTCAGGTGCTGGAAGACAAGCTGAAGAAACTGGGCATCAGCAGCTATCAGGCGATTATCGAGATGGGGCCGGACGAGTTCGAACGCGCTACCAGCCTGATCCCGAACCTTGAAAGCCGTTTCAAGCGCGACAACTGGCAGCAGCAGGCGCGCAGCCTTCATGAGGCCAAATACGGCCACTAAACCCCGTTAGGTGACCTTTGCCCGGATCAGCAACACGGGCAGCAGCGTCAGGTTGGCTATCAATGCCAGCAACATCGCCAGGCCGGTAAACAACCCGAAGTAGATCGTCGGGATAAAGTCCGAAATCGCCAGAATTGAAAAGCCCGCCGTAATAATCACCGACGTGTAATAGATCGCACGGCCGATACTGCCGTGACTGCGCTCCATCGCCTCGACCGGGTCGCCGTCAATCGCAACTTCTTCGCGGTAACGATGCACGTAGTGAATCGAATCATCGACACCGATACCGATCGTTATCGCCGCAATAGTGATACTCATGATATCGAGCGGTAAGCCGAGCCAGCCCATCGAGCCGAGCACAATCGCTGCGGCAACCATGCTGGGCACCACCGCAACCACCGCAACCTTGAGCGAGCGGAACAACACCAGGTACATCAGCAGGATTGCGAGGAATACCGCGCCGATCGTCAGGATCTGTGATTTGAACAGGCTCTGCAGCACATTGTTGTAGAGCACCAGCATGCCGGTAATGTGCACCTGCTCCGGCGCGAAGCCCATTTCATCAACCAGATGGCTGCGAATCTGCTCCAGCAGCGGGCCGCGGCGCAACTCCGGGTTCGACTCATACACCCTCACCGACAAGCGCACCTGATTGCCGTCGGCGGAAATGTACGGATCGAACAGGGCCTGCTTGATGCTCGGCGGCAGCTGCGTGTACAAAATCGACAGGAAGAACGTGCCCGGCATCTCATCGTTGTTCAGGGTCTCGAGGGCTTCCAGTGTGGTCGCCATCGACATCACCTTGCCGGTTTCCGACAGACTGTCGAGGTAGTCGTGAACCGCGCGCACTTCGCCTAAACGGTAGCTGTTGTACCAGTAGCTGTCGGCACCGAGGTCAGCTACCTGCGTGCCGCCGGTGTCGAAATCATCTTCAAACCCGCCGCCGAATTCATCACCGAACTCATCCTCAAATTCGTCACCGAATTCGTCCTGATAGCCGTCAGGATTCTCAGCCGCCGCAAAATCCCCGGCGCCAAAATCATCGGCAAACGGGTCGCTACCGGCATCTTCATCGAACTCATCAACAAAGCCGTCTTCGGCAGCAGGTTGCGCCCCGGCATAGAACTCCGGTGCCGCATCCAGCACCACATCAAACGGCATCGTGCCGCCCAGCTCCCGGTCGATCGTCGCCAGACCTTTATAGATCTCGGTGGATTTTGCGAAGTAATCGAGGAAGCGGTTCTCCACCTCCAGCCGGCTGATACCGATCGCGCTGAACACCAACAGCGCTGCAAACAGCGACAGCACGCCGCCACTGGCAAAGCGCACCAGCTGGGCGAAATGACGGGTTACCGTGGTCGTGGTCGCATCACCGTGGCTCGGCGTACGCGGCTGCAGAAACATTAACGCGGCAGGAAACAGCACAAACGATGTCGCAAATACGACGCCCATGCCGATCACCATCATCCAGCCGAAATCAATAACCGGCCGGATGCCGCTGACCAACAACGATGCAAAACCCACCATCGTCGTCAGCACGGTATACACACAGGGCTCGAACTTATCCGACAGCGTGTTACGCACCAGCCAGCGCTGACTGGCCATCGGGTTACGTCGCTGCAGTTCGCGGTAACGCACAATCAGATGCACGGTAACCGCGAGACTAAAGATCAGCACCAGCGCGATGAAGTTCGACGAGACTACCGTGACACGCCACTGCAACAGCCCCAGCATGCCGACCATGATGACGACCGACGTCAGGCAGCACAGCATCGACACAATCACCCAGCGAGGCTGCCGGAACAGATACGCCAACAGCACGATCAGAAACAGCAGAATGCCGGCACCGAACACGACCACGTCTTTCTTGATCAGCTCGATCATGTCGGCAACGATCATCGGTACGCCGCCGAGACGCAGTTCGGCGCGGTCTTCATGCTGCTTCAGGATGGCGCGCACCGCCTCAATATCGTCGGCCTGCCGCGCTTTTTCGACCACATTGATCTGCTGAATCCGGTCCGACAACTCGTCGACTTCGGCCTGCTCTGCCGGCGTCAGATCGCCGCTCATGTTCTTCTCGCGCAGCACATCACGGGCTTGCAACAGTTCCACCAGCTGCGGGTCTTGCGTGAAGCTGACCAGCAATGCCGTAGTGCGGCCGTCACGACTCATCAACAGCTCACTGTAAAGCTCGCCGTCGACCAACTCCTTCTCGGCAAGCTTCACGTCGGTGCGTTCGCTGAGCAGCGTCGGCACTTCGTTCTGTAATCCGGTAAGGGTAATGCGCGGGCTGTTGATCAACGGTACATCGAGTACCGTAATCACACTGGTAACCCGCTCGAGCTCCAGCAACTGGTTACGCAGCGCCTGCAGGTTTGTCAGTGATGCCGGCGCGAACAGATCGGCGTCGGGCGTATAGGTAATAACCAGATAGCTCAACGCGCCGTAACGCGCTGCTACCGCACGGTAGTAACGCAGGTCGACGTCATCTTCGAGCAACAGCGAATCGGCCGACGCATCCAGATCGATGGTCGGTGCATACCAGGCAAAAAAGCCGGTCACGATAGCGATAAGCGCCAGCACCAATGCCGGGCGCTCGAGCACATACCTATCCAGAAACGGGCGAAACAATGCTCTCATGTGTAACGGGGAGTCGGCTGACAGCAGATAAGAAGGACAGCGCTATTTTGCCTGTTCCGGTGCCGAACGGAAACAAGCGCTACATCCGGCCACAAAGTTGCGGTAATCTGCCTGCAGGCAACACACCGATGAAGAAAAAAGCCAAAAAAGCGGCGAAGGCCAAGGGCAAAGCGAAGGCTGCGGTCATGCAGCCGAAATTTCGCAGCCGCACGGAGCCTGCCAAAAAGGGCGTCAAAGCGTATCAGCGCAAGCCGAAACACCCGGATACGGGCGCGGAGTAGCCTAGTCGGCCGCAGTCAGCGCGCGCCGCTGCCAGCCATCTTCACCCCAGACAATCTCGTAAGCCGGCCAGTAGACGTCATCGAGCTTCAGTGTCAGCACCGACACATTGTTGTTCCATGACACAGTGGTAAGCCGCACCGAATCACCGTCGCGCTTGCGGCTGACGAGTTCGAGAAAGCGATCGAGATCAGGTACTGCGAGACCATCGACTTCGATAATGCGCCGACCGGCACCGAGACCGTAACGCGACGCCGGCGAACCCCAATCGAAATAGGCCACATACACACCGACCGGAGCGATACCCCGCTGCGCCGCCATCGCCCGGTAAGGTTCCTGCAACAATGCCCCGCCCCACGACACCAGACGACGCACACCGGCGCCGCTCATGGCGACCGTATCGACGTCCAGCGTGACTAATTCACTGCCCCGCCAGATTTCGAGCCGTACCCGGTCTTTGCGAATGGCTTCTTCATACTCGCGAAAGCGTGTCGCCGGCACGCCGTCGATGCTCAACAGGATATCGCCCGCCTGCAGCTGTTCGGCCGAAGGTGCACCGGCGACCGTGCGCCCGGTCACCAATACCTGACGCCGCTCCGGGTCATGGGCTTCCATTTTTTCAACCCATTCATCGGGCAGACCAAAGTTGCGCGCCACCGACAGCGGAATTTGCTGTAACTCGACTTCCAGCGAGTACAGGGTGCGGCCGTCGCGCACGAATTCGACAAGGTCCAGCACCTGTTCGGCCGGCAAGCCCTTGCTGATCTGTTGCAGGTTGCCGCCACCCTGATAGGCAAAGCTCGACCACAGCGCCCACGCTGCGCCCGACTTGTCGACGATAACGCCGTCGACATCGTTCGGCCCGTTCACCAGGGCGAGCGTTTCCATATTCGTGTCGCGAAAACGGATCGTGCGCGACAACGGGAACACCACCGGCTCGATCGACGACACTTCGGTTTGGCGATGCACCAGTTTGTTATCACTGCGTAAGCCGACCACCGTGAGTTTTGCGCCGGGTTTCGGGAAGCCGCGCTTCAGCTTCATCGCTTTAACCGGTGTGTCACCGATTTGTGCGGGGTCGTACGACAACATTGCAAGGTTGTGCAGCGGATGGATGAATTCAACCTTACCGGTCACCTCCAACGAGCCCGCAAACACAATGCGCACATCACCCATCGCTTCCGGCACCGTATTGCGGTCGACGACCACCAAGCCACGCTCGGCATCCACCACGATGCCGGTACCGTAATAATTGCTTTCGCCGATACCGGACAGGATATACGGCATGTCGTAGTGCACCTGCACCAGACTTGGCGCTACCTTGCGGGCAATCGGTTCGTCGTAGCGGATGTACCGGGCTGTACCGGTTTCGGGCGCTGCGGGCGGTGGCCCGTCGGCCAGCGCTATGCAAGGCCACAATCCGGTTGTGTCGTCGCGCTGGCAGCGCTCGGTCGGATACCAGCGCCGGTTCATCCTGACGATGCGCAGTTTCGGTACCTGCGAGTCTTCCAGAGAATAGAACCGCACCGGCGACTCCTGTCCGTCGGCCAAACCTGCCAACACTGTTTCAAACTCGTCGAGACTCGCCACCGGCTGCCCGTCGACTTCAACAATCAGAGCACCGCGCGGCAGCGCGGCCGATGCGAGTACATAGCCCGGGGATGCAACATACACACCGCTGATCGGGCGGTTGTAGTGACGCCCCATCTGCAACGACAGATCATGCACCAGTGCATCGCCAAAACGAATGTAGTTGTCGGGCGACAACGCGTGCAGGTCGTCTACCGGCAGTTCCAGTTGCAGGCTTTCACCGTTGCGCTCAACGTCGAGCGAAATAACTTCGCCGACACTGTTATCAAGAATGTCGGCCAGGGCGACAAACCCGGCAATGGGTGTGCCGTTAACGGCAACCAGAATGTCGCCGACTTTCAACGCGCCGTCTGCAGCAGATTGCAGAATAATTTCATTGGCAACCAGCATGCCGACCTGCCCGGAGTCGGCTTTGCGCACAGCCGCTTCGGTGGACTCCTGCAGCCCCAGGCGACGCAACTCGTCGAACGGCTGGTAGACAAATACCGTCTGCAGCGTGCCACGCGGCACCGGCTTGCCGGCACGCACCAACTCCACCGCACGTTCGACGCGGTCCAGCGGTAGAAAGAAGCTTGAGGCAGCCTGTGAGCTGCCGCCGGCGTTCAGCGCAACCACCTGGCCGTCGATGTCGATTACCGGCGAACCGGACGAACCGCCGGACGTACCGGACGCGGCCTGCAGGTAGAAGGTATTGAAGTCGTTGTATTTGCCGATACCGTAGCTGGGCGCACGCCGTTGCAGGCGGGCGATGGTGCCCGACAGTATCGCCAGTTGCTCACCGGCATCGTTACCGACAACCCGGATGTTGGTGCCGAGCCTGGCGCCTTTGGCATTCAGCTTGAGCTCGGTCGGTGTGATGTACTTCAGTTTGGCAGGGTCGTAACGGAACAGGCCGAAGTCATGCACCGGGTCGCGATACACCGGCTGCAATGCGACCTCTTCCTGATTAACAAACAGCGCCTCGGCTCTTACCGGGCCGGCCGTCACAACATGGCGATTGGTCAGTATGAGGCCCTGCTCGGCATCGACGACAAAACCCGTTGCCTGACTCGACTGTGCCGAGCCGGTATCAAACGAACGGGTAATGTCGACTTTAATCGACACCACACCGGAGGAAATGCGCTCCAGTGTTTCGGCCCAACGGCCGGTGTCGGTCTGCGCGAACGCAGGCAGGCTGAATGTCAGCAGCAGACTCGCCGCAACGCGTATACCCGGACGAATATTCTGCAGCATAGTCTGTTACCGGCCTCCTGCTTACTATATGTCTAGCGACTCGCCAAACGCAGCTTCGTAAGCATCAACAATGCTCGAACGCGTGAAGCGGTGGTTCTGCGTACCGGTGTGGGCAATCTTAATCGCACCCAGCAGTGCCGCCAGACGCCCGGTAGTTTCCCAACCGAGGTTGTTCATGATGCCGAACAAAAGGCCTGCGCGATACGCATCGCCGCAGCCTGTCGGGTCTTTGATAGCCTCGGGCTTGGCAGCCGGGATATCGAGACGTTCGCCATTCGCGTAGATATACGAGCCTTCGCCACCGCGGGTCACGATCAGTGCATCGAGATGACCGGCAATGTCTTCCGCACTCCAACCGGTGCGTTCCTGCAACAACTGCGCCTCGTAATCGTTCACGGCAACCCAGGTAGCCTGCTCGATAAACTTGCGTAAATCTGCACCGTCGAACATTGGCATGCCCTGGCCGGGATCGAAAATAAACGGGATGCCCGCTTCGGCAAACTGCTCCGAATGCTCAATCATGCCCTGACGACCATCCGGTGAGACGATGCCAATGCTAATGCCGGCATCGGTTGGCACTGTGTTCTGGTGCGACTCATTCATCGCGCCCGGGTGGAACGCCGTGATCTGGTTGTCGTCGAGGTCGGTCGTGATATACGCCTGCGCAGTGAAGGCAGCATCGAATTCCGTGATGTAACGGGTATCGAGCTCCTGCTCACCCAGCCACTGCTTGTACGGGCCAAAATCGGCACCCACTGTAGCCATCGCATATCCGTCACCACCCAGCAACCGCAGGTTGTAGGCGATATTACCCGCGCAGCCGCCGAACTCTTTGCGCATTTCAGGCACAAGGAAAGACACGTTCAGGATATGAATCTTGTCCGGCAGGATGTGCTCTTTAAAGCGATCCTCAAAGACCATGATGTTGTCAAAAGCGATAGAGCCGCAAATAAGTGCTGACACGGTAATTTCCTTTTCCTAACTAATATTGATTTGTTTTGTTCGATTTAGTTCGCACTGAATGCCAATCAGGCCTTCCAGACCAGATCCGGACGTTTCGCCGCACGCACATCATCAAGACGACGCACCGGCATTGTCACAGGTGCCGCTTTCAATGCTTCAGGGTCGCTGTACGCTTTGTCGCGGATAGAAACCATAGCTGCCACAAAGCCGTCGAGCGTTTGCATGGCTTCCGTTTCGGTCGGCTCGATGAGCAGGCATTCCGGAATCAGCAGCGGGAAGTACGTGGTCGGCGCATGGTAGCCATAATCGAGTAACGCTTTGGCGAAGTCCATGGCAGTGATGCCCGTTTCACGGGTGATTTTCTTCACCGAAATAATGAACTCATGGCTGGCACGACGCTCCGGAAAGGCAATATCAAAGCCGGCTTCATTCAGCGTTGCCATCAGATAGTTGGCGTTCAGTACCGCGTAGTCGGCAACCCGGCGCATACCGTCGGCACCGAGCATACGCATGTACACATACGCACGTATCAGCACACCGATGTTACCCATAAACGCCGACAAGCGGCCGATGGTGCCCGGGCAATCGTCTTCCACAGCCCAGCGATAGTTGCCGTCTTCTTCAACAATGTACGGAATCGGCAGGTGGGCACGCAGACGCTCACCCACCGCAACCGCACCCGAACCAGGGCCACCGCCACCGTGGGGCGTCGAGAAGGTTTTGTGCAGGTTTACATGCACGACATCGAAGCCCATCGCACCCGGCGACGTACGGCCGAGAATTGCGTTCAGGTTGGCGCCGTCGTAATACAACAAGCCACCTGCGTCATGCACGATGGCAGCGATCTCTTTGATCTGGCGTTCGAACACACCCAGCGTTGACGGGTTCGTCAGCATGATGCCGGCCGTCTTGGGGCCGACGGCTGCTTTCAAGGCATCGAGGTCGAGATCACCGTCGCTCATCGTCGGAATCTCGACAACCTTGCAGCCGCACATCGTCGCCGTTGCAGGGTTGGTGCCGTGCGCTGCATCCGGCACGATGATTTCATCGCGTTCCAGATCGTTGCGGGCCTTGTGGTACGCCTGAATCATCGCCACCCCGGCCAACTCGCCCTGCGCACCCGCCATCGGCGTCAGTGATGAGCCGACCAGTCCGGTTGCTTCCTGCAGCATCTCCTGCAGTTCGAACAGGCACTTCAATGTGCCCTGCGAGAACTCACCCGGTGCCAACGGATGGCGACCCAGCAGCTCGGGCAACATTGCCAGCGTGTTACAGGCTTTCGGGTTGTACTTCATCGTGCACGAACCCAGCGGGTAGAAGTGCGTATCAATAGAGAAGTTCAGCTGCGACAAACGGGTGTAATGCCGCACCACCTGCAGTTCGGAAACTGACGGCAGTGCCGGTTCTTCACCACGCAGAAACTCTTCGGGTATCTCGCCGGCGGGTGCCGCTTCGGGTGTGAAGTTGCGGCTACCGTGACGGGCGTGCCGTTCAAAAATCAGCGGCTCTACAGCTTGCAGTCCGTCTTTCAATTCATTCTGCTCAGCCACAGTTGCGCACTCCTTCTTCCGACAGCAACGCGGAGAGCGTCGCAACGTAGTTATCTATTTGCGCGGCAGTGCGATTCTCTGTTGCGCAGACGAGCAGCGCGTTGCCCAACTCCGGATAGTATGTCGATAAATCGAAACCACCGAGCACATTCTCTGCGGCCAGTGCTTCGAGCACAGGGGCTACCGGGCGGTCGAGTAATACCACTGCCTCATGGAAACCGGGGCTGGTAAACGCAGCCTCGACACCGTCGATGGCGGTGAGCCCTGCCACCAGCGTCCGGGTATTGTTCAGACATGAGGAGGCCACCTGACGCAGGCCGGTCGCACCCATCAGCGACATATAAATAGTCGCGGCGGTCACCACCAAGCCCTGGTTGGTACAAATATTCGAAGTCGCACGGGAGCGGCGAATGTGCTGCTCGCGCGCCTGCAGGGTCAGCGTAAAGCCGGGCCGGCCGTCGATATCAACAGTACGACCGACAATACGACCGGGCATCTGCCGGACGATGGCCTCACGACACACCATGTACCCGAAGAACGGGCCACCGGATGACATCGGTACGCCCAACGGCTGACCGTCGCCGCAGGCAATGTCGGCGCCTTCACTGCCGTAGTCGCCCGGCGCTTTTAACAGTGCCAGCGACATCGGGTTAGCAATCGCGATAGCCAACGCACCGTGTTCATGCGCCCAGTCAGTTAACGCATCAACCTGCTCCAGGCTGCCGAAGAAGTTAGGCTGCTGCATAACCACTGCAGCGAACGATTCATCGCCAAGCTGCTCCAGCGCTTTAATATCAGCTACGCCGTTTTCGACAGGCAGGTCGACCAGTTCGATATCCTGACCACTGATAATGTTGAACGCCACTTCACGGTAGTAAGGGTGTACCGAACGCGGCACCAGTATCTTGCGTGATTTCGATTTGCGATTGGCGCGCACTGCCATCAGGCAGGCTTCGGCAAATGCCGTCGCACCGTCATACAACGAAGCATTCGAGACATCGAGACCGGTAAGCGCCGCCATCATCGTCTGGTATTCGTAAATCACCTGCAGCGTGCCCTGACTGGCTTCCGCCTGATACGGCGTATAAGCGCTGTAAAACTCGCCGCGGGTGGTGACTTCCCAGACCGCTGCGGGCACATAGTGATCGTAAGCACCGGCACCGATAAAACAGACGGGTCTGCCGTCGGTGTCGGCACGTTCGTGCATCAGTGAACTGATTTCGGCTTCGCTCAGTGCGGACGGCACGCCGGGCAAGCCGGGCATCATCAACTCCGCGGGGATCTCATCGAACAAGTCATCGACGTCGTTAACGCCGATGCGCCCGAGCATTGCGCTAAGGTCATCCCGTGTGTGTGGAATAAAAGGCATAAGGGGTCCTGCTGTAAAAAGGTCTGACTGACTAAAGACGGGTTAGCGACTTAGTCCTCGAGACCGGCAAGGAACTCTTCGTAGGCGACGGTATCCATCAGACCTTCGAGTTCATCTTCGTTCTCGGGCGCAACGCGGAACAACCAGCCGCCTTCATAGGGGCTCGAATTCACTTTCTCCGGTTCGTCCGCCAGATCAGGGTTGGTATCCGAAACGGTTCCGGTGATGGGGCTGTAGACATCGCTGGCCGCTTTCACCGATTCAACTACAGCAATGGCATCGCCCTTGTTGCAGTTCTGACCGTCGTCCGGCAATTCGACAAATACCAGTTCGCCCAACGCTTCCTGCGCATGATCGGTAATACCGACCGTTACAGAACCGTCTTCCTCAATACGCAGCCATTCGTGATCCTGCGTGTACTTAAGATCTTCGGGTATTTCAGACATCTGACTTCTTCTCCGCTGTCTTTGCCGCTATATGTGCGACTCTGAATAGTTTTTCTAAACTTTGTATCTACTAAAGATCGACTTTGATTTGTCCGTTACGGACAAATACAGGTTTAACGATTTCCGCGTCGATTAATTTATTGCGAATCTCTACCTGAATATTATTTTCGGCCGCAGCCGGAATTCGTGCCAACGCAATGGTCTGTTCCAGCGTCGGTGAAAATGTGCCGCTGGTGATCTCCCCGTCTCCCTCGGGCGTCACGACTTTCTGCCCATGGCGCATGATACCCCTGCCCTGCAACAGCAATCCGGCGAATTTGTGCTGCACTCCGGCAGCCTTTTGCGCCTCAAGTGCGACGCGGCCGGTAAACTCGCGCGATGCCGGCTCCCATGCCACAGTCCAACCAAGACCGGAGTCCAGCGGCGTAGTCGTTTCATCCATATCCTGACCGTAAAGATTCAGGCCGGCTTCCAGCCGCAATGTATCGCGCGCGCCCAGACCGCAAGGGCGCACTTCTGCGGCAAGCAGGCGGGCCCATAGTTCCAGCCCTACCGGGATGCTGGCGACCAGCTCAAAACCGTCTTCGCCGGTGTAACCCGTGCGGGCAACAAACACTTCGTCCTGCGAGCACGACTGGAACGCCTCCAGTTCGGCTGCCTCATCCTGCAAACCGTTCGGCAGCAGCGGTACCAACTTGCGCATGGCCGTCGGCCCCTGCACCGCCAGCATGACGTAGTTTTCGGCAGGCACGACATCGACAGTGAAGCCTTCGGCTTGTGACAGCATCCAGCCCAGGTCTTTTTCGCGGGTGGCGGCATTCACGATCACCCGATAGTCGTTGCCACCGTTGCGGTAGGTAATAAGGTCATCGATAACACCACCAATGTCATTCAGCATGCAGCTGTACAGACCTTTACCGGCAGGCTTGTCGCGCAAGCGGCCGACATCATTCGCCAGTAACTTCTGCAGATAGGCTTCGGCATCATCACCGCGCACATCAACAACCGTCATGTGCGACACATCGAACAGGCCGCAGTCAGCGCGCACCGCCAGATGCTCATCGATCTGCGAACCGTAGTGCAACGGCATATCCCAGCCG
>Ga0209692_10003547_pt1 | contig 15040 bp, 8 predicted proteins | sample tdDd472_FD_187129 | JGI IMG/M metagenome (GOLD analysis project Ga0209692, IMG submission 187129) | Marine sediment microbial communities from the Atlantic coast under amendment with organic carbon and nitrate - tdDd47.2 (SPAdes)... | ecosystem: Environmental > Aquatic > Marine > Coastal >...
GCGGTTTCGCGCATGCGTAAGGCCGTGGAAGATGCGAAGTCGCTGGGCTTCCTGGGTGATGACGTCCTGGGAACCAGCCGACCTTTCCATCTGGAAGTCATGGAGGGCGCCGGCGCCTTCGTTTGCGGCGAGGAGACCGCCTTGCTGGCCTCGGTGGCCGGTCGTCGCGGCATGCCATCGCCCAAGCCCCCGTTCCCCAGCGAGCGTGGTCTGGATGGTCAGCCCACGGTGATCAACAATGTGGAGACCCTGGCGTCGATTCCGCTGATCCTGCGCAAGGGACCGGAAGAGTACCGCCGGCTGGGTACTGCCACCTCGCCGGGCACCAAGACTTTTGCGCTGACCGGGCACGTGGCCAACACCGGCCTCATCGAGGTCCCCTTCGGCACGACCCTGCGCGAGGTGGTCGAGACCATCGGCGGCGGCGTGACCGATGATCGTGGCAACCTCATCGACGAACCCTTCAAGGCTGTCCAGATCGGCGGACCGTCCGGCGGCTGCCTGACCCGAGATCACCTCGACCTGCCCCTGGACTTCGACAGCCTCGGCACCGTCGGCGCCATGGTCGGCTCGGGTGGTCTGGTGGTCATGAACCAGCGCACCTGCATGGTGAAGGTGGCGCGGTTCTTCATGCAGTTCACCCAGAACGAGAGCTGCGGTAAGTGCGTGCCGTGCCGCGAGGGCACCCGGCAGATGCTGATCCTGCTCGACGACATCATCGAGGGGCGGGGCACGCCGGATACTCTGGCGCTGCTGGAGCGCACGGCCAACACCGTGTCCCGCGCCTCGCTCTGTGGTCTGGGCAAGACGGCCCCCAGTCCGGTGCTGTCGACCCTGCGTCATTTTCGCGATGAGTACGAGGCGCACGTGCTGCACGAGCACTGCCCGGCCGGACAGTGTGAGGCGTTCTCCGTGCCCGAGATCGACCCCGAGTTGTGCCGTGGTTGCATGGTGTGTCTGCGCCGCTGCCCGGTCAACGCCATCAGCGGGTCCCGCAAGGAGCCCCACGTCATCGACCCCGAAGAGTGCATCCGTTGCGGCGCCTGCGTCGAGGCCTGCAAGTTCAACGCGATCGTGGGCGTTTAGCCCACAACCATGGAGGCTGTGATGATCAAGACTGCAACCATGATCGTCGATGGACGCGAGCTGCCCATCGCCGGTGAACGCAACGTGCTGGAACTTTGCCGCAAGTCGGGCATCGAGATCCCTTCGTTCTGCTACCACTCCGACCTCAGCACCTTCGGCGCCTGCCGACTGTGCCTGGTCGAGGTAGAGGGCCAGGGAATCACCACCAGCTGCACCATCAAACCCGCACCCGGACTGGTGATCAAGACCAGCACCGAGGAGATCCGCGAGATGCGCCGCGTGGGCGTGGAACTGCTCCTGGCGAGCCACGACATGTCCTGCCCCACGTGCCCCAAGGGCGGCGACTGCAAGCTGCAGAATCTCGCGCGGCGCCTGGGTGTCCGTGAAGTGCCATACAAGCCCGTCACTCCGCATCTGCCCGTGGACCGGAGTTCACTGGCCGTTGAACTGGACCCCAATCGCTGCGTTCTCTGTGGCGATTGCGTGCGGGCTTGCCAGGAGATCGCCGGCGTCGGGGCCCTGGACTTCGCCCATCGCGGCTCCCAGGCCTGTGTGTCCCCGGCGTTCGGCCGACCGTTGGCCGAGACCGAGTGTGTGGGCTGTGGTCAGTGCACGGCCGTGTGCCCGACCGGCGCCATCATGCCGCGCAGCGAGGTCGATGAGGTCTGGCGACTGCTGGATGACGAATCGAAGACAGTTGTAGTGCAGATCGCCCCGGCGGTGCGGGTGGCTCTCGGCGAGGCCTTTGGCCAGTCGTCGGGCACGGCGACCACTGGACGAATCGTGGCGGCCCTGCGACGGCTGGGATTCGACCAGGTTTACGACACCGCCTTTGCGGCCGACCTCACCGCCCGGGAGGAAGCCCACGAACTGGGCCAACGACTGACCGGGAATGGCCCCTTACCGCTGTTCACCTCGTGCTGTCCCGCCTGGGTGCAATCAGTGGAACGGTTCCATCCCGAGTTGCTCGAGAACCTGAGCACCTGTCGCTCGCCCCAGCAGATGTTCGGGTCTGTGGCCAGGGCGACCCTGCCCGAGCGCCTGGGTGTGGAGCCGGAGAACCTGGTGGTGGTGTCGCTCATGCCCTGCACCGCCAAGAAGGTGGAGGCCCGTCGTCCCGAGTTCGCAGGCGAGCTTGGTCCCGATGTGGACCATGTCCTGACGACCCGGGAACTGGCGCGCATGATCGATGAACGCGGCCTGGTCTTCGCGGCACTGGAACCGGAATCACTGGACATGCCCCTGGGCTTCAAGACCGGTGCCGGCGTGGTCTTCGGCGGCAGCGGCGGCGTGACCGAGGCCGTGACGCGCCAACTCACCGGGGAGCTGGGCATCGTGCGCACCAACGAGGTGGCGGGCAGTGCTGAACCGGTGCGGACCCTCGATCTGGTCCTCGAGGACCGGACCCTGAAGGTGGCCATCGTCCAGGGCCTGGCGGCTGCCCGCAAACTGGCGGCCGAGGTCGTGGGGGGGAACCCTGCGGGCTACGACCTGATCGAGGTCATGGCCTGTCCCGGTGGTTGTGTGAGCGGGGCGGGGCAACCGCCGTCCACCCGTTCGACAGCGCGGGAAGACCGTTCCCGAGAACTGGACAAAGCTGACCGGTCACTGCAGCTCCATGTCCCCGGGGAGAACCATCTCGTGACCGAGTGTTATGAATCGGTGCTGGGGGGGCCTGGAAGTGAGCGGGCCCACGAGCTGCTGCACACTGGATATCACAGCCGGCGTCGATTGGCCGAGGATGCCTTGAGCCTCATCAAGAGCGAGCGACAGGATCGCATCGAGGTCCGGGTTTGCGTGGGCTCGACCTGCCAGGCCCATGGGTCCCATGATCTGCTCGTGGAGGTGCTGGAGTGGGTGGCGGATCGCGACCTCATCGACCGTGTCGACGTGAGCGCGACCTTCTGTTTCGAGCATTGTGGTGAGGCGCCCAATGCTCGGGTCGGAGATCGGCTGATCACGGGGTGCAGCCTCGAGGCCATCACCAGAGCTGTGGAACAGGCGGTGTCGGCGACCGAGGTCTGATCAGTGGGTGATCCAACGGGAAAGGGGGCGCTCATTGAGCGCCCCCTATCTTTAGTATTCCGATTATCCCAATAAACGGCCTACCAGAACCACCATCCCCAGTGTCCGTGGCCTCCGCCATGATGGCGCCCGCCGCCGCACCCGCCATCGTTGTCGTCATCATGGCCATAACTACCGAAAACGCCCAATTCAAGGGTCGTTATGTTCAACTCAGGTGTCTTGTATGCCTTCTTCATGGTGTCTATCTCCGGTACAATGAGTAACCTATTCGTCAAGCAGAGTATCATTATACTAAAAATACATATTAATACAACACAAAAATAGTTTTCAATGCAGAACGGACGGTGGTCGACCCTCTGGGCCGGAGTTCTGTCTGGGAAGGCAATATCAGAGGTTTGATCACTTCGAAGCAGCATGTATTTTGGTGAAACCCATACCCTGGCCAGTCGCCCTTGATCAGGAGAGCCGATGCGCACCAAGACCACGCCCCGTCCGGACCTCGCCATTCAGCTCGCCATCTTCCTGGCCGGGTTCACCTTCCTGGTCCTCGAGGTCAGCTGGAATCGGCAACTGGCCCTGATCCTCGGCTCGACGGTCACGGCCACCACCCTGGTGCTGTCGACCTTCATGGCCGGCTTTGGAACCGGGGCCTTCGTCTGGGGACGAGTGGCCAACGAGAAGCAGCAGATTGGCCGGATGCTCGGTCTCTTGCTGGCCGGTGTCGGCCTAGTCAGTGCCCTCGACTTCTTCTTGATCACCCGGCTGGTGCCCCTGGTCTATACATCGCTGGGGGACAGTCTCGCTCTGGCCGAGATCCTGGCTTTCTTGATCACCGCCGGCCTACTCTTCATCCCGGCGTTCCTGATGGGTGGCGTCTTCCCTCTGGCGAGCAAGGTGGCGGTCAGTGTCAACGATACCGTATCCACGACCCTGGGACGTCTCTATGCCATGGAAACCCTGGGCAGTGCTCTGGGTGGCCTGATCACGGGCTTCATTTTGCTGGGTGTCCTGGGGCAGCAGTGGACGCTCATGGTGGCTGTGGTCATCAATCTTGGCCTGGCGGGTTGGTTGATATCCCGGGGCGACCAGGTCGAGGAGGACGACGAGCTGCCCGAGGCACCATCCCGACCTTCGCGAAAGACCGTCCCTGTTGACCCGGTGTCCTTGCGTCGGGTCGCTCTACTGGGCGCCTTCGTCTGCGGTCTGGCCATGCTCAGCTTGCAGGTGATCTGGCAGCGGATGTTTCAGATCTATCTGATCAATACCACCTATACCTTTGCGTTGATCTCCTCCCTGGTGGTCCTGGGTATCTTTGCCGGCAGCAAGCTCTTTGAACGCCGAGCCCCGGAGATCAAGGACCAGCAACATGTGATGATGCGCATGATCCTGCTGGTCGGCCTGACCACGGGGGTGGGACTGGTCTTGCTGATCAATTTTCCCGAGCTGTTCATGTTCCCGTTCCAGAGTGTCCTCGAGGGTCCCATGGCCCGGGTGCTGCTCTTGCCGGTGATGGCTTCCCTGCTCATCGCTTTTCCACCGGCACTCTGCTCCGGATTCGCCTTCCCGCTGGCCTGTAGCATGGTGATCAGCGAGGACCGTGACACCAGTCGGGATGTGGGCTTCGTGCTCATGGTCAACACCCTCGGTGCCATGGTCGGCCCCCTGCTGGCGGCCTTCGTTCTTCTCCCGTGGCTCGGTGCGGTGCGGGCGATCATGGTGGTCCTGGTGGTCCTGAGCGTGGCCGCCGTCCTGGTCCAGCATCAGCGACGCCAGATGACCGGCCGCAATGGTTTCCTGGCTCTCACCGTCGGACTCCTCATCCTGATGGTGGCCGGCCCGACCATGCGCATCATGCCGCCGTCGTTCAGCCGTTTCGACCGCGAAGTCCTGTTCTATCTGGAGTCCGTGGAAGGCACCCTCACCGTGGGCAAGGACCGCACGACGCGGGCTCAGGCACTGCACACCTATGTCAACAACAGCGCCGTCATCGGCGGCACCTACGACGCCATCAAGGTGGTCAAGATGGTGGGGCATTTCCCCTTCTTCCTGGGCCATGAAATCCGTGATGCCCTGGTCATCGGCTTCGGCATCGGCGTGACCACGTCGGCCATCGCGGCGCATCCCGAGGTGGAGTCCATCGAGTGCGTGGAACTGGTGAAAGGCCTGAAGGATGCCGCCGTCTTCTATCGCGACGTGAACCGAAACGTGGTCCAGGACCCGCGACTCGAGATCATCGAGGGTGACGGTCGGCACTATCTCCAGAAGACGACCCGGACCTACGACCTCATCTCCTGCGACCCCACTCACCCCATACTCGGTTCGGGCAGTCTCTACACCGAGGACTACTTCACCATGTGCCGGGATCATCTCAACCCGGGTGGCGTGGTGTCCCAGTACCTGCCCTTGCACAAGCTCCGCACCGAGGAATTCCTGGGTATCATCCACACCTTCCACTCGGTGTTTCCCCATGGAACAGTCTGGCTCGGTCACTACCACGCCGTGCTCCTCGGATCCCGCGATCCCATCGAGATTGATTTTCAGGACTGGGCGGCCAACATCGAGGGCTTGCCGGCTGATGAGCATTTCTACATGGACCCCTATCACCTGGCCGCCACCCTGATGCTCGACGGAGAAGCCATCGAGCGACTGGGTGCTGACAGCAAGATCAACACCGACGACCGTTCCTATACCGAGTTCTTTGCGCCGGCTTGCCTCGACGAGGACAACATCGCCAAGAACCTTCGTTTTCTGCAGGACAACCGGGTGGCGACCAGCCAGGTCTTCACCAGCATCCAGGCGCCCGCGGTCATGGCTCAATTCGTCATGGGAAACCAGTGGCTCATCGAATGCTTGTGGTATCAGTTCAACGGTGATAACCGAAACAGTCAGTTGATGTTGCACAAGGCGATCGAGGCCAATCCCGACAATCAGGAATTTCCTTTCCTGATGCGCTTGTACTTCTGATCAGGCCGGAGTAATCAGGAAATAGACCTCGCAGTCTGGTGAGGTCTTTCTTTTTTGTGTGCCCTCTTGCGCGCGGCTACCCATTCTCCCTACATTCAATCAACCCCCTAGCGTTGGCCATGAACTCCAAATTCTGGGGAGATAATCATGGCGCGCAAACTTTGGTTCATCTCATTGATTGCTGTCCTGGCACTGGCCAGTGCGACGGCAGCAGACGAAGAAACAGGAACGCTCGACCTCTCTCGTTTCAGCCCACGGCTGACGAACCCCACCAAGGTCAGCGCCGCCACCATCGGTTCTGCAAAAGCGGAAGTGGACACCCTCTACTTGATGGGTGGCCCGAATCGTCTCGACGGCAAGTTCGAGGACGCCACCGGCAACCCCGACTGGGGCGGCTGGACCACCTGGGACATCACCTTCGAGGGCACCGTGGCCTGGCATCTGTCCACGGCCCGGGTCCTCGACGGCAGCACCTCCATGGTCTGTGGCGTGGAAGTCGAGGTGCCTGGCGGAACGAACTTCGGTTATGGCGACAACTGGGAGAAATCGCTCCAGTTCTCCCAGACCGTTCCCAACCCCGATCAAAGCTTGACCCTGAACGTTTCCGCCATGCTGCGGGTGGATTCCGAGCCGACTTACGATTTCGTCTATCTCGAAATTCATCGTAGCGGTGGCTGGGAGCAGTTCAATGACCGGGCGGCCTGGGATGACTTGCAGACCGTCAATGTCAACCTCGAGACCTCGGTGTCGCCTGAGGACTACATGGGCACGGGCAGTGATCAGATCGAATTGCGCTGGCTGTTCGTCTCGGACGGTGCGGCCTCGGACTTCGACGGCGATTATGACTCGGATGGGCCCTGCTGGCTCGACAACATCCAGGTGTCCCTGAATGGGGAAATTGCTCATCTCGAGGACTTCGAGGATGGCACCTCGGAACGCTGGACCGAGGTCGTGGTTCCTGGTTGCGGTGACTTCGCCGCCCTCTACAGGGACATGCAAGACCTTGACCCGTGCCGCAGCAACACCAGCTATCAGGTCGCCTTCATCGACGATGGTATTGTGGTGCCCGGTACGGGCGGCTCGCACTGTGTCTCCTGGTGCTATGGGCCCGGAGGCTACATCGTCAACAACACCGGTGGACTGCGGACCGAGGAAGAATATGTCCACAGCTCGATTGTGTCGCCGGCCTTCGAATGGGTGCCCGGCAACGATCAGGTCGCGGCCGTCTGGAGTGCCTACATGCACGAAACCATGGCGCCCACCTCAGGCGGCATCATGTACCTCTGGTGGGTCCGGAGCACGACGTCGGCCGATTCTCATGACCTGAAATTCGCCGAATGGACCTGTAACTACGACGTGTTCTATGGTCCGCCTGTCTACATCAACCACCCCGAGAATTTCACCACCAACCTGGAGCCTGGTCGCCAGTGGTGGCAGATGCGTCTCGAGATCTGGGATGCCGGCTGGCTCTTCAATGTGTTCGGCACCGACGGCACGCCTCATCCCTACTTCGATAATGTTCGGGTATTCACCTGGCCATTCACGGGACCGGCCATGCAATACGAGGGGCTGTACATGGCCCAGGACAACTTCCCCGAGCAAGGGGACCTGGACCTGAACAACCTGGCCACGAACTCCATCCGCTTCGATTGTGCCCGCAACATCAGCCCCAACGCCGATCTGCGGAACGATCCGGGTGACTCCCTCTGGATCGACGCCGTGCCTGTGCGGCAGGGATCCCACCTGACGCAGCGGCCGAACATGGTGGTCCGCATGAAAGCCAACGACATTTTCGATGGCGTCCGGACCTTGCCACCTGGCTTCACCCAGACGGGCGAGATCATCGAGGGCACAGTGGTTGGTGATTCCACCTTCAATGCCTTCGGCAGTCTCGTGGAACATCAATACCACTTCGATCTTCCGGACACCGGATTCTTTTTCCCGGGTGATGTGATCCATTACTACTTCGAGTCGTACGACAACCAGAGTGGGGACATCGGTCATACCATCCTGCCCGGCGACACCAGTGGATTCGCGAGCTTCAAGTACGATCTCAAGTACCCGAGTGAGTTCATTTGCCGGGGATTGCCGTCACTCCATGATGAGGTGGGCAGTCAGCCCAACATCCTGTTCTGGAATGACTTTGCCAATCGCGGTGGAGAGAATGAATGGCTCTGGGCCCTCAATGGCTGCGGGATGGAACACGGCATTGACTACGACATCTATTTCACCAACCGACCCGATGGAGGTGAAGGCAACGGACTGGGTGGCCGAGCCACCAGCGCCTTGCTCGATGGTTACGACATCCTGCTCTACACCTGTGGCGATCTGCCGGTTTATGCCCTGGGCAACGGAGACTATGCTTCCGACCCTTCGCAGGATCTGCAGCTCCTGGACAACTGGTTCCTGCGTGGAGGGAAGAAGGCCTTCATGACCGGAGACAACCTGGTCCTGGATATCAGCAACAAGGGAGCCGAGGGGCAGTCGTTCATGAACAATTATCTCGGGCTGCAGATGATCGGTTCGGACGTGCGTCCGCTCATCGGCAATCAGGCTACTCCCGAGGTTCACGCCATCCCGGGCAACGGTATTTTCGTGAGTGCCGACCGCTGGGTGGCCTATGGCGGCTGCTTGTACATCAACACCTTCGATGCCGTGGAGCCACTGGGCAGCGGCGTTCGCCTGGCCGAGTTCACGGACAACAATGGGAACCCCGGCGCCTTCACCTATGGGGCGGCCATTCATCACTACAACGACACCACCGATAGTGAAGTCGTTCTCCTGCCGTACGACTTCATGAATATCTACAACGCCCCGGGCTTTGTCCCGCCTCCCGACATGGCCGGCCTCAGTGCACGGACCATCATGCTGCGCGATTTGCTGCAGTACTTCGGCACGCAACTGGGCGCGCCCATCGGCGTGGGGGACAACCTGCCGGCGGCGCGGGACTTCGCCGTCCGGTCCTATCCGAACCCGTTCAATCCGCAGTGTGTCATCGAGCTGTCCATGCCCCGAGCGGGGAAGGCCAGCGTGAAGATCTACAATGTGCGGGGTGAACTGGTGAGGACCTTGCTCGACGGCAACCTGACCGTCGGATCCCACGACCTGATCTGGGACGGCCGTGATCGCGCCGGAGCGCGCAGTTCCTCGGGCGTGTACTTCGCGGAGACCAAGGCCCTGGGTGAGACCCGGGTCATCAGGATGGCCATGATCAAGTAGGACCTCAATCGACCTCGAGAGAGGGTGTGGCCCCGGGTCGAGTGACCCGGGGCCGTTCCTTTCCCTAGCGCCGCTGCCAGGCGGTCAGCTGGGCCACGGTGTGCTGGAACTTGCGGGCCGTTTCGCGGATCACGAAGGGGACATCGCGAGGTTCACCAAGGGGCGTGAACTGTTCCTTGAGCACCGCGTGAAGACCATCGAGTGTCGTCACGTTCTCGCCGTCCACCTTGAGGCCACCCAGCCATTTGTCCCGAGGCGTGAACTCCTCGAGCCAGGTGTAGGGAGATGTGAGGACCAGCACCCCACCGGGTTTGAGGCGCTCATGCACCCTGGAGAGCCAGGCTCCGGGCTCGTAGAGCCGGTCCACGAGATTGGCGGCCAGGATCAGGTCATAGCTGGTGAACTGGGCCTTGAGGTTGTGGGCGTCGCCTTGCCAGAACTCCACCTTGTTGCGGACATCGTCGAGCCCCATCTCGTCGAGGCGAGCCTCGTGGTAGCTGACCAGCTCACCTTCGTCCTGGATGGCATACCGAGTGTAGCCCTGGTTCTGCAACTCATGGCCCACACGAATGAAACGGGCCGAGAAATCGATGCCTGTGACGTGGTCGAATGTCCGGGCCAATTCGAGGGTGGCCCGGCCGGTGGCGCAACCGAGGTCGAGGGCGCGTTCGACGGTCTTGCCCTGCATGATCTCGGTGCAAATCTCGGCCAGTTGGCGGGGGTAATTGGGGACGCCGAAATACTCGTCGCCATAATGGAAGGCGCAGTATTGGGCCACCAGGTCATCGGTCTCGTAGACATCATTGCGCATGGTGACGGCGGTGTCCGAGATGACGGTGCGGAATCCGGCGTGCTGATAGAAATGACGCCGGAAGGCATAGCGACTGTCGCGAGTGGCTTCGTTGCCCGTGGAGATCCAGGAGCCGCCCTTGATCAGATTGTGCTGGGTGTCGAAGGTCGGGGTGGAGAAGTCGTCGTAGAAGGGATGGACCCGGAAGCCGGGTAAACCGCTGATGGGTGTCTCGGTGTGCTGCCACACGTTGCCCATGACATCGCCGAAGCCACCTGTCACATGGTCGGTCACCGGGCAGGACGAGGCGTGGAGGGCCAGGTTGATGTTACCCGGTTCCAGGCTCCAGTCGGGCTGTTCGGCGAGACCGGCCACGTCCAGCACCCGATACCACTCTTCCTCGGTGGGCAGGCGCACCGGCTTTCCGGTTTCAGTGGCCACCCAGTTGCAGTAGGCCTTGGCTTCAAGCTGGTTGACCTCCACAGGCCAGTCCCAGGGCATGGGAATCTCCTGGACCATGCACCGAAGTTTCCAGTGTCCCTGGTGGTCGGTGAGCCAGAATCTCGGATGCTCGGCCTTCTGGTATTGCACCCAGGCCCAGCCCTCGTCAGTCCACCAGCGTGAATCACTGTAGCCGCCGGCTGTCACGAAATCCTTGAACTCGCCATTGCTGATCAGGTACTGGGAAGCCTGGAAATCCGAGACCTCCAGGGCCAGTTCGCCGTACTCGTTGTCCCAGCCGTAAAGACCATGGTTGGGGGCCTTGCCCATGTGGACCGAGCCACCCGGAACGTCGCGCATCTCGTTGAGCGGCGCGGGTCCGGAGCGTGGGCACACCGGCCAGTCCTGGTGCTCCTGGAGCAGGTCGAGGGGCAGTTGACGGATGAGGACCGAGCTGGTCTCCAGATGGATGCGTTCGTGTTCGATACCCATCATGACCACCCAGAACGGTTTGTCCCAGGTGATGGGCAAGTCCAGGGGCATGGTCTCGATGAGGTCGTCGATGAGGGCGCGAACTTTCCGTCGGTACTTGAAGACTGCGTCCAGGGGCGGCCAGTCGTAATTGCTTTGGTCGAGATCGTCCCAGCTCATCTCGTCCACGCCGATGGCGAAAATGGATTCGAATTTCGGCTCGATGCGCTGGTCGATGACCTTGGCCAGCACCAGCTTGTTGATATAGAAGACCGCGGTGTGGCCCAGATAGAAGATCAAGGGATGACGCAAGGGGTCAGCTCGCCGGAAGTAGGCCTCATCACTGGCCATGACCTCGAAGAGCTTCTCATAGACATCGAAGGTGTCATGGAAATAGCGGCGGATCTCCTCGCGCTTTTCTTCCGGGGAGCCCGTGTCCAGATGAGGGGTGCGAGCAGGTGTTGGCGTCAGGGACATGGAGCGGCCTCCGGGGCGGCTGATGAGTGAGCGGTTTCGATGATATTGTAACGTTGACTGGTGAAGTTGCCCAATTGGTATTGCCACCGAAATTGTTTCTGACCAGAGGTGATACGCTCCGGTGTCAACCAATGGAGACTCGAGATGACTGCTCTGTCAACGTTCTGGCTCTGGGTCCACCAGGAGGTCGACTCTTTCCTGGCGCCTGAATCCGCTGAAAAGCGGATATGTCCTTTAAATTGCAAATAAGTGGCCTGAGGGCTTGCCCAGGACCTGGAAACAATTTCGATGGTACAACCAGATCTCTAGAAAGTCTTCCTCCGGCTAGCCTCCTGTATTAGGCTGTCCGGAAGAATGACCACGGCGTTGATGTCAGGAGACACGGATTTGAACAAGGACGAAAAGCGCATGGGCTGGGAGGTCGCCCGCGACCTCGAGCGTGAAAAGGCAACCATCTGGGAGCGCATCGTCCCCGAATGGCGCCAGATCAAGGCGGCCCTCAGTGGTGTCCTCTTCTTCTTCCTGGTCTTCCTGCTTGGCTGCTACCTGGCCAGCCACTCGGTCCGCATCGTCGACAACGAGGTCATGATTAAATACGGTTGGGCCGGCACCAGCGAGTGGGGCCTCATGTGGACCGTGATCATTCTGGCCCTGGTCTTCGAGTTCATGGATGCGGCGGCGGGCATGGGCTTCGGCACGGCCCTTACTCCGATCCTGCTGGTCCTGGGATTCGACCCCTTGCAGATCGTTCCGGTGGTGTTGATCCAGCAAACTGTCGCCGGCCTGGTGGGCGCCTTCCTCCATCGAGAATTTCAGAACGTCGAGTGGAAATTCAAACCGCTCAGCGAGACCGTCCGTCTGAGTCTGATCATCGCCACTTCAGGCACGGTCTTCGTGCTGCTGGCCACCATCGGAATCTACGGCGTCCTGGATCTGGATCCGGTATGGATCAAACTCTACGTGGCCATCCTCCTGCTGGGCATGGGCGTGATCTCCCTGTTCCAGTCAAGGCGCGAGCGCCCCTATCGACCCAATCAGCTGATCCTGTTCGGTGCTCTGGCGGGGTTCAATAAGGGCGTCGGCGGTGGCGGATACGGACCCGTGGTCACCATCGGGGGACTGATTTCCGGTGTGCCGGTCAAGAGTATGCTCGGGGTGACGGCCTTGTCCGAAGGCGTGGTCTGTTTCGTGGCTGTGCTCGCCTGGCTGGCCATGGCTTCCACCGGTGTCGTGGTCGACTACGTGCTGCTGCCCAGCGTGATGCTGGCTTCCATGGTGTCTGCGGTCATCGCGCCCTACCTCACCCGAGTCTTTCCCGAGACCATCTGGCGGGTGGTGGTGCCGGGCTATTGCCTCATCGTGGTGGCTCTCACGATCTGGAAGCTCTGGCCTGATCTCAAGGTGCTTCTGGCCGGCTAGGTCGAGAAGATGGTCGTGTTTACTCTTGGTCGAAACGCCCTGATGGGGTTAGACTTATTGCATCCCCATCCCACAACTCCGCCTTTCCTCCTAACCCTGAGAGTCCCACCATGCCCGAGCCGATCACCGGTGTCCTCGACCGCTTGCAGCAAGGCGGCGGTTTTCTTCGTGACCCCAAGCGCTCCTTCAAGCCCACCAGCGACGATGTGTTCGTTCCCCAGAAACTGATCCAGCGCCTGGGCCTGGTGACGGGGGCCACACTCACGGGCACGACGACCAAGGGCAAGAAGGGGCTGGTGCTGGCCGAGGTGACCGAGGTCTGCGGACTCTCGCCCGAGGCCTTCAAGGCCCGTCCGTCGTTCAAGGACCTCACGGTGATCAACCCCGAGTCCATGTTCCAGCTGGGGGATGGTGGACATCCCTCCATGCGTATCGTGGACCTCATCGCGCCCATCGCCCAGGGTACCCGCGGCCTCATCGTGGCGCCGCCCAAGACGGGCAAGACCCAGCTTCTGGAGGACCTGGCCAAGGCTATTCACGCCACGGCTCCCGAGGCCCGCATCGTGGTGCTTCTCATTGATGAGCGACCCGAGGAAGTCACCCACTTCCGCCGCCAGGTGCCGGCCGAGGTCCTGGCCAGCAGCAACGACCAGACCATCAAGGAACACGTGGGCCTGGCCGAACTCTGCCTGGCCCAGATGCGTTGCGAACTGGAATGCGGTCGTGATGTGGTGGTGCTCGTGGACAGCATCACGCGCATGGGACGCGCCTTCAACCAGCATGGGACCGGTTCGCGGCGGACACTTTCCGGCGGTCTCGACGCCGGGGCGCTGGAGATCCCCCGCAAGTTCTTCGGCATGGCCCGCAACATCGAGGACGGCGGCTCGGTCACCGTCATCGCCACGGCCCTCATCGAGACCGGCTCCCGCATGGACGACCTGATCTTCGAGGAGTTCAAGGGCACCGGCAACATGGAGTTGGTGCTCGATCGTTCCATCGCCGAACAGCGGGTCTTCCCGGCCGTGGACATGCGCAAGAGCGGCACCCGCCGCGACGACATCTTCTTCAATGACGATGAGATGATGGCCCTCAACATGCTGCGTCGCCGAGCGGCCAGCGCCGAGCCCCGGCCGGCCATGGAGGGCATGCTCAAGTTGCTGGAGAAATACCCCACCAACGCCGAGCTCCTTGAGGGGATCTCTGGTTGAAGGGGTCATCTCAAGGTCACCGTTGACGGACCTGGCACCAATCCATAGTGTCATTTATCACGGGGCAGTAACACTTTAACACACTGTTGCTGAATCAGTTGCACGCTGCCGGCCTGCAATGCCGCCCCCGTCTATCCAGCTCCCAATCAGGAGGCTTTCGATGCCTGGATGATCACCATCAACTCCCCACATGGAGGTCTCGACATGAGAACCATTACCAGTCACGCTCTTGCCATCTTCATGGCCTTCACCCTGATCCTTCTGGCCTTCGGCCTGATGAGCTGCTCCCAGGATCAGGAGGGGCTGAGCGCCGGCGCCACCAAATCCAGCCTTCCCTTCCCGACCACCCCGGACCAGCTCATGGGCAACGTCTACGAGGCCTACGGCAAGCAGGACCTCGCCGCCTATGACGCCGCGCTGCACCCGGAGTTCACCTTCGTCCAGGTCGATGGCGAGTCCTACGGACGGGACACCGAGCTGGCCATCACGGCGCGCATGTTCTCCCATGAAGACCACCACAAGCCGGACCGCACCATCAGTGGGATCGCCCGCATCATCGTCGACCGCTTCGAGGGGATCGGCGCCTGGAGGACCCTCAGCGCCACCGATGACCACATCCTGCGCCGCACCTACGATCTGAAGATCCGCTTCGTGCAGAACAACGGGAACATCCTGACGATTCAGGGCCAGGCCGACATCCAGGTCATCCAGGATGACATCGACCTTGGTGGCGATGAAACCCGCCTCGGTTACCGCATCCTCCGCTGGGTCGACCTGACGGGATAAGCACGGGCGACGGCAAAAACTTGCCCAGGATTCGGGGCCGTGGTTGAATCCGGCCAGGAGGTGAAGTCATGGATTCCATCCGTGAGATCTTCCGCATCGGCCACGGTCCCTCCAGCAGTCACACCATGGGACCTTGCCGCGCGGTCGAACTGTT
>Ga0209692_10003550_pt1 | contig 15033 bp, 16 predicted proteins | sample tdDd472_FD_187129 | JGI IMG/M metagenome (GOLD analysis project Ga0209692, IMG submission 187129) | Marine sediment microbial communities from the Atlantic coast under amendment with organic carbon and nitrate - tdDd47.2 (SPAdes)... | ecosystem: Environmental > Aquatic > Marine > Coastal >...
TTGGGCAGCGTTCCACTGGTCGGGGGTGAGGGTCCGCATCTCGAGGGCATGGATCTCGCTGGTCATGAGTTCGCCGAGCGCCTGATAGACGAGGCGCTGGGCGGCGACCCGCGACAGTCCTTCGAACCTGGGTGAAACGACCAGCACACGGTAGTGGCCGCCACCGCCCTGGGCTCCGAGATGGCCGGCGTGGAGGGCGCTGTCATCCTCGATCTGAATGTGGACCGCATCGAGATCACTCTCGAGGCGGGTGCGGATGACATCGGCGCGATCGTGTTGTTGTGGCATTTTTCCTCCCGAACTCAACTCGACAAACGGGGGAACCACAAAGGGATGGACTCTCTTCCCGCGGGCGGTAAATCAGCCGTGAAGCGGAGTGGCCTACTTGGGATCGACGCTCTTGGTGCTCGAGTTCGATCCCGTCTCGTCTTCCTCGCCGTCACCGGTCTTGATGGAGTCTTTGAAGTTCTTGATCCCTTCACCGAGCCCCTTACCGAGACGGGGAAGCTTGTTGACGCCGAAGATCAAGATCACGATCGCGAGAATAATCAACAACTCGGGCACACCGAGTGATCCGAACATTGAGACCTCCGTTCGGGATGCGCGGCACCCCACCCGCACAGTCTAACCTAAGATCAGTGATTCTGCGGGACGAAGGCCGCTCGTTCTCAAGCCTTGAGAGCGGCCACCACATCGTCCGAGGCGCCCCGACGCTCGAGTGGTTCGATGAGATTTCGGGCGAGATCCCTCATCCATTGGCGATACTCGGTTCGGCCCGCCAAGGTGAATCGGGCGAAGGTTCCCAGGACCTTGAGACCCCGTTGGATCCGCACCGCGGCCGCTCGTTCGCGCCATCCGGGATCGGCGTGGGTGCGGTGGGCCCAGGCTGCCAGAATCTCGTCCCGCTGGGCAGAGGGCAGCAAACGGGTCGCGGCACGTTCGGCGGTCAAAGACACCGCGTCGTAGGTATCGGGCCCCACGAGAATGTCCTGGATGTCGATGACTCCCACCGACCCGTCTTCGCAGATGAGAAGATTGTTGAGGTGGTAGTCGCGGTGGCAGACTCGCCGGGGATGGTTGCCGACCTCGTCCGCCAGCTCGTCGAGCCACCGGTCCAACGCCGTCGAGGGGTTTTGCGATTGGCAGTGCCGGACAAACCACAGCTCGAACCCTGAGAGCTCCCTGCGCAACCGGGTTCGATCGAGGGGTCGATTCCAGGGTGGTAGTTCGCCGACAGCACACCCGGCCAGGATCTCGAGAGGTTGGAGCATCGATGCGATGAGTCTTCCGTGGTCATCCGTTGCTGCGGCCTCTAGGGCGGATTCGGCATCCTGGCTGCCGAAATCTGTGAGCACGGCCCGGCCGGTCGGGAGATCGGACCCAAGGGTCTGGGGGACATTCAATCCGCGCCGAGAGCACCAGGAGAGAACCTCGAGGTCGTGTGCGAGTCGATTGCGGATGTCTGCCGGGTACTCGACGAGGATTGCGGTCCGGTCATCGGCCGCCCACAACCGGGTGTAGCGACGAGGCGAGGCGTCTCCGGTGAGTGTCTCCCGCCGACACCAATCGTCGAGCTGCAGCGGTCTGGAGGTCGGAGGAAATTTCATAGCCTTCTCCATGGACGCTACACCACAAGGCCGTGGGGGCAATGACCGGGTCGACAACCATGTCGATGACAGATGGTGTAGCCTTGTCGTTCCTAGGAGGATTGGTGGACAACGAGCGATCCAAGAAACTCAGAACGCTCCTCGAACGACTCGGAATTGCGGTCCACGCATCCGTCGTCGACTCGGACGATGTGAAAAGCTGTCTGACTGAGCTGCAGAACGGCGGTTGGGATGCGGTGATGTATCTCGAAGTCGCCCCGGGGAACCGATCCGGCGAGGGCACAGCAAAGGCCGAGGGGACCCACCGCATCAGGATCGGCGCTACCACCCAAGTCGAGTCCGAATACCGGATCGTTCCCGATGATGCCCGCTGGCTCGCCTCGATCGGAATCTCGCCGACTCGGCACCGGAGTCATCCACAACGACCGCTGCCGCCGTTGGATCAGCCCTTTCCTCCGGCGCTCGATGAAGGCTGAGAGACGGGACGGGAATGACGGACTTTGTCGATGCACGGGTGAATCTCGTCGGCAGGACACCGGGCGAGATCGCCTCCCTGATCGAGGGGCATGTGGATCGGTCGTACCGGGCCCGTCAGGTCGCCCAGTGGATCGTCGACCGGAACGCCAGCGATTTTTCCGAGATGACCAATCTGACCAAGGAGCTGCGCGCCGAACTCGGGCTACATTTTCGGATTGCAGACCCTGAGGTCCTCGATGAGAGCACGAGTGGCGATGGTTCGGTCAAGTGGCTCTTCGGGCTGTCGGACGGCGTCACCATCGAGGGTGTCTCCATGCCCGAAAACGGCAAACTGACCATGTGTATTTCATCCCAGGCCGGCTGCGCGGTGGGCTGTACCTTCTGCGTCACCGGGGCGCTCGGCGCCGGACGCAACCTCAGCCCGGACGAGATCGTCGGCCAATACCGGGTGATGCTCCGGCAGCTCGATGAACCCGTCGACCGGGTCAACATCGTATTGATGGGGATGGGCGAACCGCTTCTCAACACCGGACATCTCGGCCCGGCCCTGGAAACCCTCTACGAACGGGTGAGTCCCAAGCGAATCACCGTTTCGACCTCGGGCATCCTGCCGGGAATCACCTGGCTGGCCGGGCTTCCACGGCGGCCCAATCTCGCGGTCTCGCTCAATGCTCCGGATCAGGAGCGGCGGCAGCTGCTCATGCCCATTGCTCGGAGGTACCCACTGCCGGATCTCATGACCGAACTCAGGGCATTTCCTCTCGAGCACGGCCGGCGGATCACTTTCGAGTATGTTCTCATCCGGGATCTCAACGATTCGGTCACCGATGCCGAAACCCTCGCCCGGTTGATCCGCGGCATTCCGTGCAAGATCAACGTCATCCCGCTCAACGAAGACCCGGTGCACTTCCCCGAGCACCGCCGTCCCGATGACGAGACCATCAACCGCTTTGCCATCGCGCTGCGGGATGCCAACCTCACAGTCACCGTGCGCTGGTCCAAGGGCCTTGATGTCGACGCCGCCTGCGGTCAGCTCAAGGGCCGGCATCAGGGGAAGGCGTCACTCTGACGACACGAGGATCTGGCCCCGAACGGACGTGCCGTCTCAAACGATTTTGGGAACCAATTCCTACCGGTACGCCGCACGTATTGGGCCCAAATATCGTTTGAGGGGGCACTCTCGGCCACCAGCGATGAGAGCATCGGGTTCAGAGGCGCGATTCCGAATCGTGGTCCCGAGCCTGGTTCTTTCACCGTTACACCCGTGCGTTGCCAGGCACCTTTTCGTCGGACGAAAAGAGAGCCAGGCACGCGCCGCCGCACGCGCTTTCCCGTGTTGTTTTGAGGAACCGTGGGATGGCCTCGATCGGACGTGCCGCTGAACGCCCCGATTCCGAGTCTGAAGAGTCGAACTCCGTCGCGTATCTTGGCCTCGTCAGGGATTCAGATACACCATCGCCCACTGCCGGCCGGCGTGGTCTCCGTCCCTTCGGTAGGAGGCGAGGTCGGGTGACTCGACGGTGCAGGAGCCGACAGTTTCGATGTTCTCGGCCTCAACACCGAGGGCTTCGAGGCGGGCGGCGAGGAAGCCCCGTAGATCGACGTGGTTGCCTGAAAGCCACCGCGATTCATCGAGATCAAACCGTGAAAGGGCCTCGGGCACCTCAGGTCCGATCTCGTAGCAGGCGCCGCAGACCGCCGGGCCGAAGGCGACCCGTATCCGCTCCGGAGGAATCTCGAGGCCTGCCAACCGCGCCACGGCGGCGCCGACGATATCTGCGGCGCAGCCGCGCCAACCCGAGTGGACCGCGGCGACCACTCCGTCACCGGCGAGCAACACAGGTACACAATCGGCGGTCCAGACCAAAAGCCCGATGCCGGGGACGGTTGTCACCAGACCATCACCGGAACCGACCTCCTTCACCTCTTCCGTACCGGTTGGAACTTCGTGAATCACTCGGCCGTGGATCTGATCGCAGTACCTGAGTCGCCGAACCCGGTTGTCAAGGATGGCGGTCAGTCGCGACGGCTCCTTGGCCGCACCCGTGGCCGGCCCGATCGCGAAGGACATCACGACGGCTCCGTCTCGGCGCACGAGGGCCCGATCGCGACCCACGGTCTCTTCGCGCCATGCGTTCTTCGAGTGAGTTTCTATCACGGTGTCGGCCCCCACCCCAATGGTACAATGCGGGCCCCGGAGGCAGCGTGTTCCAACCGATTCTTCAGGGCCGTCGAGCACCCTTCGATGTTAAGTTCGATGCACCACCGGCAAGCTGCTCTAGACGGTTCTTAGGCTCTTGTCATGCGCCACCGGACGCCCCAACCACAACGGCTGGAGACAACAGACTTCTCTTTGTGAAGTCCTTCGTGTCTTTGGGCCTTCGTGGTTGCGACGGACCCGGGATTTCCAGGGAGCCCTGAGCGTGATCCGGATCCGCGGCGTCACCAAGGACTATGATCGGCGGCAGATTCTCCGCGGGGTCGATCTCTCGGTGGATGACGGTGAGATGGTGTTTCTCACCGGTCCTTCCGGCGCCGGCAAGACCACGTTATTGCGGTTGCTGTACGCTGCGGAACGACCCACCGAGGGTGAGATCTGGGTCGCCGGAAGTCGGGTTGACACACTCGCCCGTTCCGAGCAGCCGCAGCTACGACGAAAGATCGGGGTCATCTTCCAGGACTTCAAGCTCTTGCGGCGAAAGACGGTTCTGGAGAACGTTACCTTTGTTCTCCGGTTTCACGGAATCGGGCAACGCGAAGCCCACCGGCGCGCCTACCAGGTGCTCAAACGCCTTGGTCTCCACCACCGTCAGTCAGCGCTTCCGGAGTCTCTTTCCGGTGGTGAACAACAGCGCGTCGCCATCGCGCGGGCCCTGGTGTATCAGCCTCGTCTGATTCTGGCCGACGAACCTACCGGCAATCTCGATGCCGATCTCGCCTCTGAGCTTCTTTCGCTGCTGTGCGACATCAACTATCAGGGCGCCACCGTGGTCCTCGCGACCCACGACCATGCCCTGCTCGAGTCCCTGCCCGCACGCACCCTGGTTCTCCGCCGAGGTGTGATCGACTATGACGGGATGTGGCCGCCATGATCCGTCATGCTCTTGCCGAGGGTTGGCTCATCCTGCGCAGTCGTGGCCCCATCTCTCCGATCCTCGCTCTGGCTCTGGCGATTCCGATCAGCCTCGCCGGGGTGACGGTGAGCCTGCGTCAGTGGCTCGAGCCGGTGATCGATCTGAGTGACCGGGAGAGTGTTGTTGCGGTCCTGCTTCACCCGCGATTGGATGAGAGCCAACGACGGATGTGGATCAGCGAGGAGAGCCGTTCCCATCCCGATTGGAAGTTGGTCGATGTCGAACCCGAGGAACTGGCCGCCCGGCTCGCATCCTGGTTTCCCTATCTCGAAGAGGTTCTGCAACGTGAGGGGCCTCAGATGCTGCCCCACATGGTCGAGATCACGACCCGCAGCCCGCAGAGCGTGCTCGAACTCAAGGAAACGACCGCGGTGCTCGCCGTGGGCCCGACCTCATCGGTGAATCGGGTGGTGGGTCAGGTCGCGAGACGCTTTTCTCTCGTTCTCCTCCTGGTTGCGGGCACCCTGGTCTCCGGAGCGGTACTGCTCGCGGCGGTCTGGGTTCATCTCGAACTCCATCGGAACGCCGAGGAGATTGCGATCATGCGACTCATGGGCGCCACCGAGGCGACCGTCAGGGGCCCGTTCTTCGTCGCGGTGGTGGTTCCGGCTCTGCTCGCTGCGGTGATCTCGGTGGTGATGACGGTGGTCGCCGTCGGGTGGATGGCGCAGCTCGCAGCGCCTCTCGGTCTCGAGGCGAGGGGGGCGCTCTTCGTGGTCCTGGCGGGCCAGGTTCTCGGCGCGGTCGGGCTGCCGATGATCGCCGCCTTCATCACCCTCGAACGTCACGCATCGAACGAGGAAAGCTGACACGCGGAGAAAAAGAAAACGCGGCCGAAAGGCCGCGTTTTCTGCTTTGAGAATCGGGTCTATCTGCAGGTTTCGGCGTATTGTCTCTGGAGCACCGTGAGCTGCTCTCGCATCTGACGAGCGCTCTCCATATCGCCGAGTTTCTCAAACTCTTCCGCCTGCATGGCGAGAGCGTCGATCTTGGTTTTGAACTCGCGGCACTCCGCGGCGAATTTTTCATTCTCACCCTGGGCGGCGATCTTGTCATCCATGGCGGAGGCCTGACGGCTGTTGCCGGCTTCAGAATAGGCCTGTTTCGCCTTCGCGAAGTCACGATTCTTCTCGTGCACGTAGCCCATCTGGTTGTAGATCTTCTTGCGAAGATCAGCGTTGCCGCTGGCCTGGGTCAAAGCCTGTTGCAAAGAGGACTGCGCGTTGCCGTATTGGCCGAGCGAGGTGTAGCACTGACCGATGTAGTAGTACACCAGGGCGTTGCTCGACGCTTGCGCTTTCGCTTTTTCGAACCAAGTCAGCGCCTTTGAATACTGCTGGGCGCCGAGCCAGGACTCACCCGCGAGCAGATTGTGTTCGAAGTTCGGTTTGGCCTTGGCGAGCTTCTCCGCAATGGTCGACGCTTCGGTGTAGTACTTGGATTTCTCCGCTGACGACCCGGACCGTCGTGCGGCCGTGGTCGCAGCGCGAATCGCATAGCGACCGCTGGTCTCGTCATTGGGATTAAGCTCGTAGGCTCGCTTGAAAGCGGCATAAGCTGCCTTGTCGTCACCGAGATTATCCTGCGCGGCACCCAGGGCTTGATAAAGACCTGCGTTGGATGAATCCGAACGCACCTGGGCATTGAGGATATTGACCGCCTCTCCGGCCCGGTTGGTCTTGTTCGCCGCCTGAGCGAACAGGAGTGCATAACTCGACCGATAGCTCGCCGGAAGGTTGCTGAAATTGAGCGCCTTGAGGGTGGCGTAGGCGTCGTTGTACTGCTTCGCCTGGATCAGAGCCTGGGCCAGCGCGATGCTGTAGCGCGGGTCGGGCGCCTCGTTGGCGGCGTCGAGGTCAACCGCCTTGCGGAGGTTGCCGAGCGCGGCCGAGAGGTTGTTCTGTGAGCGTTGGCAGAGACCGAGCATGTAGTACCCGCCGACATAGTCGGGGTTGGTCTTGGTGACGTCCTCGAACTCTTTCGCAGCGGTGGCGAAGTCCTTTGCGTTGTACGCCGCCAGTCCCTTTTCCCAATCCGCAGAGACCGGGGCAACGGTGCCGATCGCGATGATGAGCGCAACGCCGATCGTCCAGCGGCTTATTGGTGATTTCATGAGTCGATGCCTCCCTGGTTTAACGTCACCGCGCCGGGACGCTCCCGGCGTCCCCGAGTAGTGGTCGGACTTGTTCGTCGAACATCGCGGCGACATCGGATCCCTTGAGTAGGGAAATGGCGTCGCTGTGCTGTTCGACCATGGTTCTGATCGCATCGAAACCGGCACCCCGCTCAAGGAGCGTTCGGGCGCCGGCGTACTGTTTCTCGATGGTGTGTTTCCCGCTGTCACCGATCACGTTGAGAGCGACCGACATGATCCGGTTGGCGAGACCGATCATGGTGACCGGACTCGGACCCTGATGTGTCGAGCCTGATGTCGAATCCTCGGCTGAGGATCGAAGAGACACCAGCCCCGACGTGATCATCCCGAAGAGAAGTTTGGAGACGTCAAAGGCCGACCAATGCAACTGCTCACCGATCTCCTCGATCGTGTGCTCATCGTCGATCCGGGTCACGAGAATCCACTCGTGCGGACTCAAAGTGACCTGATCGCTCTGATCCCGCGATGTGAAGAACGGAATCAGATCGAGTGAGGGAATTTTGCGCGATAACACCCGCCACTCGTCGAGGCGCCGGGCCGCCTCCATCATCAAATTGGCATTGGAGAGGTGAATCGTCACCGCCTCGGTCTCTTCACCGGGGTTGAAGGTGAACTCGCCCTCGGACCAGATCGCCATCTCATAGACGGCGTTGTCACCGCGCAGGGCGCTGACCACAGCGTCGACGATCTGACCGTCACGAAGGTAGATCTTACCGACCTCGTCATGACGGGTTACCGAGAACACGCCGGTCTTCCCCGAGACGCTGACCATTTGAATCACGTCTGGTAGAGAGAGCTCGGAAAGAGACCCTTGTAATGCCATGGACTGTTCGTCCGCGATCCTACTGCAGGTTGAACCGTACAGTCAGAATGTACAGCACCTCCACCGGTTTCCCATTGAGGGTCGACGGCTTGAACTTCCATTTTCGAACGGCGTCGTCCGCCGCCTCGGTGAGACCGAGCGGCAATGGTCGAAGCACTTTGACATCCTGGACGTTGCCAGTTTTGCCGATGGTGCACTCAAGGACCACGACACCCTGGATTCGAGCTCGGCGTGCGGCCTCGGGATAGACCGGGTTTGGTCCGCTGAGCTTCTCGGGCTCGGTGATGTTCCCACCGACGACAAAGCGAACCGGTCCCTCGGGCTCCGGCGGCGGAGGCGCATCGGGAATCCCGAGAACCAGGTTGTCATCGGGAATGAAGTCGATGTCCTCGTCGGGCTCATCATCGCGAATGGGTTCCGGCTCGTCGGGTGTCGGATCAGGGATCGGAACCTTTTTGCTCTTCGGTTTTGGGATCTGTTGGAGCTCCTGCTTGGGAGGCTGTTTGAACTTGACCTGTTTGACCACATAGATCTTGGTCTTCTTCTCGGTCGCGTCCTTGAGGCCGCTGGCAAAGGTCGGCCAGTGAAACGCAAAGATGAAGACGTGAAGGATGACGGCGACGACGACCGCGGCGCGGGTGAGCTTTTTGTCCTGCTGCTCCTCCTGCGCGATGATCTCGATGGTGGTCAGCTTCATCTTGGGGTCAGGCGCCTTGGATGCTGGTGTTTTTGGCGTCTCAGTCATGTCGTCCTCCTCACCCCATCCCCAGGAGGTTCCAGATGTTCTCGATTTCCCGCTGGGTCGGAATCGAGATGGTCTTGATTTCGACCAACGGGTCTCCATTGACATCCTTGTAGATGGGGTTACCGATGTCGTCGGTCCACTCTTCGTTGGCTCGGCGGAGCAGGTCGAAGATGCTGATCATGTCGCCGTAGCTGGCGTCCGGATCGGTCCGGAGAATCACCGGCTTTTCGGGGTTCTGCTGCAGCTTCTCGAGCACGTACGGCAGCAACTGTTCCCTCGGCAAGGATTTCTTGTCAACCTCGATGGCCCCGCCCGGCGTGACGTGGACTTCGATGGCGTCTTCCTGCTTGATCTCGGGAGTGTCGGTCTCCTCAGGGAGGGCGAAGTCGAGACCGCGAGTCGCCGAGAACGCGGAGGTGATCATGAAATAGATGATCAGCAGGAATGAAATATCGGCCATGGATCCGGTAAAGATCTCGGAGGCGATGTCTTTCTTTTTGATATTCATCGTCGTCCTCCGGCCTACAGTTCCGCAGCCGTCAGCTGTTCGGAGAGCAGGAAGATGTACTTCACCTTTGATTGTTTGAGTGCATCGAGAACCTCGTCCACCCGGGCATATGGGGCGTCCTTATCGGCCTTGAGGATGAACTCCGTGTTGGGGTTCTTCGCCACCTCGGTCGATGCGAAGGTGATCACCTCTTCGATGGTGCTCACCGGAAGCGCCATTTCCTCGCCGGTTGAAACCCGGATCGTCGATCCCCTGTCGGGCGGGGCGATGGAGATCACCGCTGCCTTCTCGGGAATTTTCTTGCGGATCCAGGTCTCGGGCAGGTTCATCTGCGTTTTATCGACCTCAACCTTGTAGGTAAGGACAAAGAAAACGATCAAGAGGAAGACGATATCCGCCATGGAAGCGGTAAAGATCGCCGCCCCGGTTCCTCGGTCTCTGCCGCGAATCAGTGCCATCGCGGTCTCCCTTCCTCAGGCCGTGTTCTCACTCACCGCCCCCGTCCATCTCCGTGAAGGTTTCGAGGAGCATGTTGGTCGCGGTTTCGATATCGCGAACAAAGCGGGTGATCTTGGTCGTGTACCAGTTGTAGGCGAGCTGGGCCGGAATCGCGATGATGAGACCGGCGGCGGTGGTGATCAGAGCCTCTGAAATACCGACGGCGACCGCTGCCGGATTGGTCAGACCCTGTTCCGCGAGAGTGGCGAACGATTTGATCATACCGGCAACCGTACCGAGGAAGCCGAGCATGGGCGCCACGTTGGCCGTAGTCGCAAGAACGCCCATCCGTTTTTCCAAACGGTCGAGCTCATAAAGAGCGGCGTTCTCGATGGTCTTCTCGATGTCTTCACGGCTGTGGCCGTAGCGCAACAGACCGGCCTTCATCACCGAAGCAACGGGTCCGCGATTGCTCTCACAGACTTTGATGGCTTCTTTGACGTTGCGGTTGACCAACAGCGCTTTACGAATCTTGGTCAGAAACTCATTGACGTTGATCCGTGCCTTGGTCAGCACGATGAATCGCTCGATGATGACGGTCAGCGCCAACAGCGAGAAGAAAAGCAACGGCCACATGAAGATTCCACCCTGGCGGAATAGATCTGCTACTTGTCCCACGTTCTTGCCTCCTCCTAGTTTGAGTACGACGCTCGGGAAAAGTTCCAACCCGACCGACGAGCTATTGTGAACGAGCATTTAAACCAACACAAGTGGAAAAACCACCCATGACCTCCACCATTTCGATCTTCACTCAAAATCATGAAGGCAGTGCATCCTAGCATGGGGTTTTCGTGACCGTCAACGACGAGTACTCCTAGTTTTACAGCCCTCACATTTGACGTCGGTGAACCGCTGTGACAGCACGGCTGTGGACATGTGTCAAGGCAACCCCGGCGGCGTCGGCCGCGTCGCTCGGGGGGGCTTCGGTGAGGCCGAGGAGACGCACCACCATGAAGGCGACCTGCTGCTTTTCAGCGTTACCGTGACCGACCATGGCGGATTTGACCTGAGCTGGGGTGTACGGGTGAACCGGTACCTCGATTCGCCCGAGGGCGGCGAGGAGCACCCCGCGGCTCTCGGCGAGAATCAGACCCGACTTGGGGTTGCGCCCGCTGAATCCGGATTCCACGGCTGCACAATCCGGGTTGAGCCCTGTGATGAGCGCGGTGAATCGGCGATCGAGATCCGCCAACCGCGATGCGTGGTCCGATCCCTTCGGTCGGACGATTCCGTGAGCCTCGAGATGGGTACGGTTGCCGACCGCCACGAGGAGCGCCCAGCCGGTGGCGCGAGATCCCGGGTCAACGCCGAGGACTCGCACCGCTCCCCCTTCCGGTGGACTCGGTGTCAAGCCGCGTGTTGGCCGGGGCGATCAAGCGTCTTCCAAATCCTCGTCGTCGATGTCGAAATTGGACCAGACGTTCTGCACGTCGTCCTGGTCGTCAAAGGCCTCCATGAGCCGAATCATCTGGGCAGCCTTCTTGCCTTCGAGTTTCTGCGTGGTGGAGGGTTCCATGTCGATTTCGACCGATTCGATCTCGACGCTCGATGCTTCGAGGCTCTCCTTGACCATGTGGAGTTCTTCCGGCGCCGTATAAATCCGGAAGAACTCGTTGTCCTCCGTATCGAGGTCCTCGGCTCCGGCTTCGAGCACCTTCTCGAGCATGGAGTCCTCATCGAGTTCGTCGGTTCGGGCCACGAGGAGGAGGCCTCTTCGGGTGAAGAGCCATGACACGCAGCCGTTCTCACCGAGGTTCCCGCCGCTCTTGGCGAAGATGTGGCGGACCTCCGGCGTGGTTCGATTGCGGTTGTCGGTGAGAGTCTGCAGCAAGACCGCCGCGCCTCCCGGACCGTAGCCCTCGTACTGGACCTCCTCGTAGATCACCCCTGGGATCTCGCCGGTGCCGCGTTGAACGGCCCGTTTGATGTTGTCAGCAGGCATATTCGATACCTTGGCGGTCGCGACCGCGGCTCGAAGCCTTGGGTTGCCTTCGATGTCGCCGCCGCCTTCTCGAGCCGAGACGGTGATTTCCCGAATGAGCTTGGTGAAGAGCTTGCCGCGCTTGGCGTCAGCCCGTCCCTTTTTGTGTTTGATGGTGCTCCACTTGTTGTGGCCGGACATGAATCCTCCTGTTTGCGCCCCTGTTCCAAGGGGCCAAGCCCAGGTATTATAACCGTCTTGCACCTTCTATAGGAGTGCGGCCGCGGTTGACTTTGGGTACCGGTCGCAGATAATGAGAACGGGCCCTTATAACCGGGGAGCAACCAGGGACGAATCAATGAGCGCAAACATTTTACTCATCGAGTACGAGCAGAGTACCGTCGACGGTGTCAGAAACGCCATTGCCGGAGGCGGTCACCGCCTCGAGGTTGCCGGTGATCTGAACGCCGCGGTGGAGGCTTGTGCCCATTTCGAACCCAAGATCGTCATCATCACCTCACAGCTGCCGCAGATTCCCGTTGGGGATGCGATCACCCAGCTTCGGGGCCGGGCCGGTCTGCGGGTCACCCCATTCTTGATTTTGATGCCGGGCTATCAGGGCGATGACCCCGGGGCCGATGCTGAAGAGCACGGCGCTCAGGACATCGTATCGCTCCCATTCGCGGCCGAGGAGATCCAACAGAAGATCGACGCTCTGATTCGGGCGTCGGCTGCGATTCTCACGACCCAGGCGGTGCCGCAGGAGACTCTGGACGCCCTGCGCCGGGGAAAATCCGCGGGCAACGGACAGTCGTTCAGCTCCGACGACCTCTTCGCCGACATCCTGAGTGATGTCGAGAGCGATGGAGAGGCCGAGAAGACGACGACCGCCGCGACTTCACAGCAGGCGCTGGATTCCAAGGTCGATGATGCGTTTGCGGACATGCTCGGCGGCGCCGACGAGACCCGTGAGCAACCGAAGTCGAAACCGAGTTCCGATGTCGACGCCATGTTGTCCGAGACCCTGGCCGGGCTCGAGCTGTCGCCGTCGACAACGGCCAAGAAGAAGACCCCGAAAGAGGTGATTGCAGAGACCGCCCCGGCAGGCGAACCGCCCCCGTCTCCAGAACCGCCTCCATCTCCAGAACCGCCTCCATCTCCGGAACCGCCCCCCGAGGTCGAGGCGCCGAAGGACGAGCCCGTCGCCGAACCGGTGGCGGAGAAGAAGCTTCCGGGCGAACCGACCTCGCCGGTTCCCTCCGGTACGACCTTTGGACAGTACGTTCTCGAAGAGCACATCGCGACCGGGGGAATGGCGCAGGTCTACAAGGCCCGCATGCTCGGTCTCGAAGGATTCCAAAAGACCGTCGCCATCAAGAGGATCCTGCCCCACCTCACGAACAACGACGAATTCGTCAGCATGTTCGTTGATGAGGCCAAGTTGGCGGCCCAGCTCAACCACCCGAACATTATTCACATCTACGATCTCGGTAAGATCGACAGTTCGTATTTCATCGCCATGGAGTACATCGAGGGGCGCGATCTGCGGTCGCTCCTCGATTTGTGCCGTCAACGCGATGTTCGGGTGCCGGTTCCCCTCGCGTTGTACATCGCCAACCTGCTCGCGGGGTCTCTCGACTACGCGCACAAGAAGCGCGACTTCGACAATCGCGACCTGGGACTGGTCCACCGGGACGTCTCTCCGCAGAATGTGCTGATCTCCTCCGTTGGCGAGATCAAGCTCTGCGACTTCGGGATCGCCAAAGCGGCTTCCAAGGCGTCGCACACCCGCGCCGGCGCACTCAAGGGCAAGCTGCAGTACATGTCGCCCGAGCAGGCATGGGGAAAGGACATCGATCACCGTTCGGATGTCTTCTCCCTCGGGGTCGTGCTCTTTGAGATGCTGACGGCGCACAAGGTCTTTGCCGGCGAATCCGAATTGTCGATTCTCGAGCAGGTCCGCAACCCGGTTGTCGCCGCTCCTTCGAGCATGGTGCCGGCGATTCCGGCCGAGGTCGACCGAATCGTTTTGAAGGCGCTCACACCGGAGCGGACCGATCGCTATCAATCCGCGCTGGATCTCCAGCGCGAGTTCGAGACCCTCCTCAAGGGCCACGGTTGGGAACCGGATACCGCGGCCCTGGTTCGCTTTATCGGCGAGCTTGAATCGGGTGCCGAGATCACGGACTATCCAGCCGCTGTTTCGGTGGATGCTGCTTCGGTCGCACCGCCGAAAGAACCGCCGACCGTACCGCCGGCCGAGCAACCGGTGCCGGCTCCGGATGAGGCCGCTGAACCTCTGGTCCTGGCCGAAACCGTGGCCGAGATCGAGGCAGCCGACGATCCGCCGAAGGGTGGCGCCGGTAAATGGCTGTGGATCGCTACAGCGGTGGTTGTGATCGCACTCATCGCGGGATGGTGGTTCTTCATGGGTCCGGGCTCCGATGGGGGTGACTCCACCGCGGCGCCGACGCCTGTTCCGGCCGCCGCCACCGTGGAGAAGACACCTACAGCGACCGATGGGTTGATGGACGAGGCGGAGCTCTTGGAACGCGCGCGTGAGGTGGCGTCAGCCGAGATGGCCAAACAGGAGCAGGATCTCAGAGATCGGCTCGAGAAAGAGTTCCCGACACCGACGCCGCTGCCACCGACCGAGACCCCCACCGAGACCCCTACCGAAACGCCGACTCCGAGTCCGACGGCGACCAAGAGACCACCGACACCGACTCCGGTGCCGCCGACGGCGACGCCGATCCCCAACACTCCGACCCCGGTTGTTCTCGAGGGGGACATCGTCGACGCGGGACCTGGTGTCACCGCCCCGGTGCTGCTCAACCGGGTGAATCCCGTCTATCCCCCCATCGCGCAGCGCTCGGGGATCAGCGGTGAGGTGACGGCGCAGCTCCTCGTCGGAATCGACGGTAAGGTCGAAGAGGTTCGAGATATAGTGGCGTCCAAGACGGGTGTCGGGTTCGAGCACGCAACTGAAGACGCGGTTCGTCAGTGGCGTTATCGTCCCGCAACCAAGAACGGCGTCAAGGTCCGGGTGTGGGTTCGAATCACGGTAAATCTCACGTTGAACTAACTGTGGAGGAAGAGATGGCTGCAACTCTGACCGATGACCAACGGAGCTTCTACGAGGATGCGCGTGCGCGCACCAAAGCC